>RCUU01001715.1_pt1 | contig 10137 bp, 8 predicted proteins | sample 2166211 | NCBI WGS metagenome assembly RCUU01 (sample SAMN09932620, study PRJNA488358) | compost metagenome | feature: garden; material: soil; isolation source: compost soil in phenylacetic acid-enriched culture | place: Germany: Experimental Botanical Garden Goettingen | collected 2016-01-27
CTCATGGCGGTGCTGCGCATCAGGCGATAGGCCTGCTCCTCGTCCAGCCCCTGATGGCGCATCAGGCGCCCCTTGGCCTGCTCGATGAGCCGCCGCTCCTCCAGCTTCTGGCGCAGCTCGCTCTCGGTCTGCATCAGGGCCTGCACCATGGCGAGCTGGCTGCGGGCGAGGCGCAGCCACTGCTCCACCGGCTCCCGCTCGCCGCACGAGTGGGGCACCAGCAGCACCCCCTGCTGCAGCAGGGCGAGCTGGGTGTCGCCCCCCAGCCGCTCGCAGAACAAGAGACGCGGCAAGCCGGGCCAGAGGGAGAGGCCGAGGCGCACCTCGGCGCCGAACTGGCGGCAACTGACCAGCAGGGCGTCCCCCTGCTCCATCGGGGTCAGCAGCTGGCGGATGTCGAGTATCCTGGGCTGATGGCCGTAGTGACTGACCAGCAGGGCCAGGCGATTGGCCTGGCCCGGATCATCGGCGTGGATCAGCAGGCGGGAGGGGGGGCCATCCTGGCCCCGGGGAAGAGTAGTCATGGCGCTCCTTGCCAACGGCTATCGCAACGTGTCTGCTGCCAATGCCGCAACATGAAGGCCAACTATTTGAATCTACCTCCTTTTTATCCATCAGGAGGTAGTGGGGGTAGAGGGGAAAAACCGGCTCAGGCCACCCGCTCCATGGCCTGGTTCAACAGGGCCTGCAGCTCGGCGCCCAGGTTCACCACCTCCCCCATGATCATCAGCACGGGGCTCTGGCCGAGCAGGGCACGGGCGGCCTGCTCCAGTCCCTCCAGCCGGGCGTGATGGACCTGCTGGCGCGCACTGCACCCGGCCACCACCAGGGCCACCGGCAGATCCCCGGATGCCCCCGCCGCCAGCAGCCCCTGCCGGATCTGGGCCGCCCGCTCCAGCCCCATGTAGAACACCAGGGTGTGGCCGGCCCGGGTCAGCCCCTGCCAGCCTCTATAGTCCCCCTCGTCCATCAGGTGGCCCGTCACCAGGGTCAGGGAGCGAGCCAGCCCCCTGTGGGTCAGGGGGATCAGGGTGCTGGCGGCGCAGCCCAGGGCCGCCGTGATGCCGGGCACCAGCTCGGCCTCTATGCCGTGGCGGGCCAGGTGCAGCGCCTCCTCCCCGCCCCGGCCGAACACCAGGGGATCCCCCCCCTTGAGGCGCACCACCCGCTTGCCGGTGCGGGCCAGGGCCAGCAGCAGGGCGTTGATCTCCTCCTGGGTCGGGCTCGGCTCGCCGCAGCGCTTGCCCACGTCGAAGCGGGCCGCCCCCTGGGGGATCCGGGCCAGGATCTCGCTCCCCACCAGGCGGTCATAGACCACCACTTCTGCCGCCTCGATGCGGTGCAGGGCGCGCAGGGTCAACAATTCGAGGGGCCCGGGGCCCGCTCCTACCAGACTGATTTGGCTCATCGCACACTCCTTGTGTTGCTGCCCAGGCCTCAGGCCTGGGCGATATAGACATGCTTGATCAACAGCTTGTCGATCTCGGGCAGGCAGGTGCCGCAGTTGCTGCCGCAGCCGAGCAGGGCCTGCAGCCCCGCCAGCTCGCTCACCCCCTGCCGGGTGATGGCATCGACGATGCGCTGCTCCGACACCCGCAGGCAGGAGCAGACCAGCCGGCTCTCCCCGGCCAGCGCCAGGCTCAGGGTCTGGCTCAGGGCCCCCGCCTGCAGCGGCGTGCCGAGCAGGCTGGCCAGCAGATCCACCTTGATGTCAGGACGCCGCTCCCCCACCAGCAAGATGCCCTCGATGCGATCCCCGGCCAGGGCCAGGGCGAGCCAGCCCTCCTTCAGGGGGAGCCGCAGCCAGCGCCCCTGGGTTGCCAGCCGCTGCCACAGGAGTTCGGGGGCCTCTGACCAGGAGGCAAGCAGGGTGCAGTTGCCCTCGGGCAGGGGGCGCCTGGCCCACCAGTCCACCGGCTCGCGCCAGTCATGGCGGCCGCACCAGAGCCCCTGCCAGCGGGTGGGCTGCGCCCTGGCCTGCACCCGCCCCTGCTTGAACATGGGCTGACCGGAGAGGGGATCCACCACGGCGGCGATGAGGCGGTTGACCGCCCCCTGGCTGCACTGGCTGTCGGTCCAGTGCATGGGCAGGAAGGCCTCCCCCTCCCTGAGCCCCTCGTCCAGCCCCACCAGCAGCAGGGCCTCGCCGAGCTCGTTGTGAAGGCGCACCAGATCCCCCTCCCTGGCACCGAGCGCCAGCAGGCTGGCGGCCCCCACCCGCACCCTGGGCCAGGGCTCGGCCTCCTGCAGACGGGGCACGTGGCCGGTGCGGGTCATGGTGTGCCACTGATCCCGCAGCCGGCCGCTGTTGAGGAGCAGGGAGAGATCCTCCCCTGGCCCGGCCTCGGGCTGCGGGGGGAAGTGCTGGGCCAGGGGCAGCAGGCGGGCCCGGCCATCCGGGGTGGCGAAGCGCCCGTCCTCGAACAGTCGGGCACGGCCCCGGGGCCAGTCGGCATTGACGGGCCAGCTCAAGGGTTCCAGCGCCTCGAATTCGGCGCGGCTGAGACGGGCCAGCCCCGAGATGTCGAACTGGCGGGCCCCGTCGTTTTCAAACCCGGAGAGGGCGGCGTGCTCGCAGAAGATCTCGTGCTCGTGCTCATAGGCGAACCCCTCGCCAAAGCCGAGTCGGCGGGCGAGCCGGGTCAGCGCCCACCAGTCGGGCCTGGCCTCCCCCGGCAGGGGCAGGAAGGCGCGCTGGCGGCTGATGGTGCGCTCGGAGTTGGTGACGGTGCCGCTCTTCTCCCCCCAGGCGGCGGCGGGCAGCAGCAGATGGGCGAGGCGCGCCGTGTCGGTGTTGGCCGTCACCTCCGAGACCACCAGCAGCTCACAGCGGCTCAGGGCTTCGCGCACCCGGTTGCCGTCCGGCAGGGAGACCGCCGGGTTGGTGCCGAGCACCCAGAGGGCGCGGATCTCCCCCCTGTGCACCGCCTCGAACAACTCGACCGCCTTGTGCCCCGGTCCGCGCACCATGGTCGGGCTTCCCCAGAAGCGCTGCACCCTATCGCACTCGGCCTCGCCAAAGCCCATGTGGGCGGCGAGCTGGGTCGCAAGCCCTCCCACCTCGCGTCCCCCCATGGCGTTCGGTTGCCCCGTCATGGAAAAGGGGGCCGCCCCCGGCTTGCCGATGCGGCCGCACAGCAAGTGGGCGTTGATGATGGCGTTGGCCTTGTCCACCCCCTGGTTGGACTGGTTGATCCCCTGGCAGAACAGGGTGACCGTCCTGGGGGTGCGGGCAAACAGCTGGTAGAAGCCGAGCAGATCGCTGCGGGAGAGGCCGCAGCTGCGGGCCACCTCGTCCAGTTGCCAGGCGGGGTCGTCCAGCGCCGCCGCCAGCGCCTCGAAGCCGCTCACATGTTGCGCCACATAGGCCTTGTCCCAGCCGTCGCTGTCGAGCAGGTAGCGGCACAGGCCGTTCCACAGCGCCACGTCGCTGCCGGGCTTGAGGGCCAGATGCAGATCCCCCTGCTCCGCCGTCATGGTGCGGCGAGGATCCAGCACCACCAGCCTGAGCTCGGGGCGGCGCGCCCTGGCCTGCTGCAGGCGGCGAAACAGCACGGGATGGGTCCAGGCGGTGTTGGCACCGGTCAGCACCACCAGATCCGCGAGCTCCAGATCCTCGTAGCAGGCGGGCACCAGATCCTCCCCGAAGGCGCGCTGGTGGGCCACCACCGCCGACGACATGCAGAGCCGGGAGTTGGTGTCCACGTTGGCACTGCCGAGGTACCCCTTCATCAGCTTGTTGGCGACGTAGTAATCTTCGGTAGTGAGCTGGCCAGACAGATAGATGCCGATGGCCTCGGGCCCGGACTGGGCCATGATGGTGGCAAGGCGATCAGCCAGGGTGTCCAGCGCCTCCTCCCAGCCGATGCGCTGCCCCAGCCAGCGCGGATAGAGCAGGCGATCGGGGAAGGCCAGGCTCTCCAGCAGGCTGGCCCCCTTGACGCACAGGGCGCCGCCATTGGCCGGATGCTGTTCATCCCCCTGCAACTGCCAGTTGTCGCCCTCCCGGCTCAACCGGATGCCACACCCCACTCCACAATAGGCACAGGTGGTCTTCATTCCCTCGCTCCTTGTCGCCGGCGGCCCCCGGGGGCCGCCTCCTTGTCCTGTTGGATGACGGGCCCATAAAAAAAAGCGTCCGCCCCCCTGCGGGGACGGACGCCTTTGTCCGGATGAGCCTCAGTCATCTTGTATGAGGAAGTGACTGCAAACCCCGCGCCAGGATGTCAGGTGCGCCACCATTGGGCGCCAGGGTGCGGGGCTGCGCCAGAGCGGTGCAACTGCTCCCTTGTTGGGCCCGCCGGACGGGAGTCGGCGCCACAGGCTGGGCAAGGGGCGCGCCGAGGGTATAATGCGCCGCCACAGAGGAGAACGAGATGAAAGAGTCAGGTTACGGCGCCGCAGAGCGGGTCGATGCGCGGCCGGATGCGGCCCCCGAGTACTGCGCCATCGGGCTGGTCAACCCCAAGTCACCGGAGAACGTGGGGGCCGTGATGCGGGCCGCCGGCTGCTACGGGGCAAAAGAGGTCTACTACACGGGTCAGCGCTTCGAGCTGGCACGGCGTTTTGCCACCGACACCAAGCAGATGGTGGAGAAGATCCCCCTGCTCGGGGTCGAGGATCTGCTGGCGTTCGTCCCCGAGGGCTGCACCCCTGTGCTGGTGGATCTCATCGAGGGGGCCACCTCGCTGCCGGACTACGAGCACCCGGCACGGGCCTTCTACATCTTCGGCCCGGAGGATGGCACGCTGGATCCCGCCCGCTTCGCGGCGGTGAAGGAGGTGATCTACGTACCGACTCAGGGTTGCATGAACCTCGCTGCCTCGGTCAATGTCATCCTCTACGACCGGCTGGCCAAGCAGCTGCGTGCCAAGTAAGCAGCAGGTGTTCTACGTAACCACACCCAATGGCTGCATGAACCTCGCGGCCTCGGTCAATGTCATCCTCTACGATAGGCTGGCCAAGACGCTGAGAGCTGAAGGCTGAATGCCAAGCAAGAAGATGAGCCTGGTGGCCAGCCAGCAGGCCGCCTCAATCCTGTGATGGCGCCTCCCTGCGCACCTTGGCCTCCTGCTCCCTGATAAAGTCCAGGTAGTCGTCGTAGAGCCGGTTTTCCCGATAGATACGTGCCAGTGTCCCCTCCCTTATCAGGGTGCGCATGCCGGGATCCCAGAGCCCGTGCAGCTGCCTGCCCTTCTCGTTGTCGGCGAAGATGGGGTAGGTCGGGATCCAGCGCAGGAACTCCTGTGCCAGTTCGGGCGGGAGGGCGTCCCTGGGGTAGAGGGCACCGTCGGTCAGGTAGTAGCGATAGCGACCCTTGAGCAGCAATTGCAGCGCCATCTCATGGCTGTCTATCTCGAACCAGCGCATCGGCACCGGGATGAACTTGTCGAAGGCCCAGCCCCGCAGCCAGAGCACCTCCTGCTCCTTCAGACTCTGCTCACCGTCCCAGTGCGGCAACCAGCGGCTCTGCATCACCACGCTCACGTAGTCCGCCGAGTCGGGGTAATCGGGCTGATGGGCGCCTTTCACCTCTCCCCGATAGACCCCCATCGCCATGTCCCCCGCCTTCTGGGACACCACCGCCAGCGCCCGCTTGTAAGGGACCAGGTGCGGGCGCACCACATAGCCCTCGGGCTCATAGATGGCGCGCACTATGTCCAGATAGACACCTTCGCCATCCTGCTGGCAGAAGCCGGGCCAGTCATCGCAATAGACATGCAGGGTATCGGCCCGCACGGGCCAGATGAGCAGCAGGCAGCAGAACAGAAAAAGACGAACCATGGGTTTCCTCAGTGGTATGACCGTCGGCAGGCGCTCACCGCCAAACGGCCCGTTCAGGCATACTGATAGCATAGAAAGCCAGCGTGCCCGGTGACATTTTCCCGATTTTGCGAGCGGGTCGAGGGTTATTGCCCCCTCGATCGGTATCATGAACCATAAGATTCATTAGTGACCTAACTGAGGGGAGCTTTCTCATGCCAACCATCAAATCCCTGCTCTGTCCCGTCGATTTTTCCGATATGTCCAAGGCCGTGCTCGACTACGCCGTCTTCATGGCCCAGAGCCATCAGGCCGAGCTCAAGCTGGTCCACGTGGTGGATCAGCTGCACGGTTTCGACAGCTACAAGATCCTGCACATGACCGCCATCGAGATCACCCATGAGATGGAGCGTCAGGCCAAGAGCCAGCTCAAGGAGCTGGTCGCCAGCCTGCCCATCCCGGCCAAGTTCGAGGTGCGCTTCGGCCGCGCCGCCGACGAGATAGTGATCCAGGCGAAGGAAGACAAGGTGGATCTGCTGGTCATGGGCAGCCACGGTCGCTCCGGCATCAGCCACCTGCTGGTGGGCAGCGTGGCGGAGTCCGTGGTGCGCCACGCCCCCTGCCCGGTGCTGGTGGTGCGCAAGTAACTCCAGCCCCCGACCACAAGGCCAGCCCATGCTGGCCTTTTTGCTCTCTATGCCCCCTCAACCGTGGGCATAGATGACGCTGCCCCCCTTGATGGTGTCTATGATGGCCCTGGACTGCTCTCGCGGCAGGGCCGGGCAACCCCAGCTGCGGCCCAGCTTGTCATATTTTTGCAGGTGTCTCGGGCTCGCGTAGTCAGCCCCGTGCACCACGATGGCGCGCTTGCGGGCATTGCTGTTCTTGCCGGGACTGAGCCCGTCCAGGCGCAGGGAGTAGCCGTGCTTGCCCTGGTAGGTCTCTGCGGTGCGATAGACCCCGAGGGAGCTCTGGCGGGAGTTGAGCTGGTTGGAGAACTGGCGCGCGGCCAGCTCCCCCGAATTGCGACCGTGGCTGACCCAGGTGTGGTAGAGCAGCTTGTGCCGCTTCACGTCGATGACGAAGAGGCGGCGCATGGTCGAGGGTTTGCTGTAGTCGATGATGGTGAGTATGGGTTTGCGCTTGTGGCGCACATCTTGATAGCCCTGCAGGGCCTTGCGGAACACCTGCTTGTCCAGCTTGCCCGCCAGACCCAGCTGGCGATAGAGATCCTGATCCCAGCTGGCGTGACTGTTGCTGCTGAAGCAGAGGGCCCCCAGCAGCAGCGGCAGCCCCAGCCAGAGGCTGGCCAGCCGCGACATCCAATACTGTCGCTTCATCCTTGAAGTCGCTCCCCTTCCTGAACTGGCGCTCTGAATGACGCCATGTCTCGCTGGATAGTTATATGCAAGCCACTGATAGTGCGCAATAAAAAACCACAAAAATGCCGACCTGAGTCGGCATTGACGGCACTGTACGGGCGACCTGGCTCAGGCACGGATCAGATAGTCCGCCTGACCGACCCACTTGTAGCTGGTCAGCTCGGTCAGCCCCATGGGGCCACGGGCATGCAGCATCTGGGTCGAGACCGCGACTTCGGCCCCCAGGCCAAACTGGCCGCCATCGGTGAAGCGGGTGGAGGCGTTGACGTAGACCGCCGCCGAACCGGCACCGTTGACGAAGCGCTCCGCATTGGCGAGATCGTTGGTCAGGATGGCGTCGGAGTGGCCGGCGTTGTGCTCGCGCATGTGGGCGAGCGCCTCGTTGACGTCCGCCACCAGCTTGATCCCCAGGGTCAGCCCCAGCCACTCGGTGTCGAAATCCTCCGCTCCCGCCTCGCACAGGTTGTCGCTGCCTGCCAGCAGCGCCATGGCATTGGGCGCCCCCACCAGGGTCACCTTGCGCTCGTTCATCAGTGCTACCAGTTGCGGCAGGAAGGTGGCCGCCACCTTCTCGTGTACCAGCAGGGTATCGAGGGCGTTGCAGGCGGAGGGGCGCTGCACCTTGGCGTTGTCGATGACCGCCAGGGAGCGCGCCAGATCGGCGCTCTCGTCCACGAAGATGTGGCTGATGCCAAAGCCGCCGATGATGACGGGGATGGAGCTGTTCTCCTTGCACATCTTGTGCAGCCCGGCGCCGCCGCGGGGGATGATCATGTCCACATAGCGATCGAGGCGCAGCAGCTCGCCCACCAGGGCCCGGTCAGGGTTGTCGATGTACTGCACCGCATCCCCAGGCAAGCCCGAGGCCGCCAGCGCGCGCTGGATCACCCGAACCAGCTCCAGATTGGAGTGGAAGGTCTCGCGCCCACCGCGCAAGATGCTGGCGTTGCCGGTCTTGAGGCAGAGGCTGGCGATGTCGATGGTGACGTTGGGGCGTGCCTCGTAGATGACGCCGATGACCCCTATGGGCACCCGGCGGCGGGAGAGGCGCAGGCCGTTCTCCAGCACCCGGCTGTCGATTTCGGCGCCGACCGGATCGTCAAGGGAGATCACCTTGCGCACGTCCGCCACTATGCCGGCGAGACGGGCAGGGTTGAGCAGCAGGCGATCCAGCATGGCTTCCGACAAGCCGGCGTCGCGGCCTGCCGCTATATCCTTCTCGTTGGCAGCCAGGATCTGCGCACTGTGCGCCTCCAGTTCATCGGCGATGGCGGCCAGCGCACGGTTTTTCTGCGCCGTGCTGATGGTCGCCAGCTGATAGGCGGCCTCGCGGGCCGCCTGCCCCATTTTCTCCAGACTCATAATGTGGTTCCTTTCTGAGTGCCACCTTGCGGCAGCACCATGTCATCTCTATGAATGGTCCATGGCCCCGTTACTTCAGGCTCTGGGCCGATGCATCACAGCAGCACCATATCGTCTCTGTGGATGGCCCATGACTCCATAGCCATGGCCGCAGCCGCAGGGTCTATCGGGGCCGACAGCTCACAGCAGCACCATGTCGTCTCGGTGGATGGCAACGGCGCCATAGCCGTAACCCAGCACGGCCTCTATCTGATCCGAGTGTACGCCCCGCAGCTTCTCAAGCTCCAGATGATCGTAACGGCAGATGCCGCGGGCCAGCTCGCTCCCCTGGGGGCCCAGGATCCGCACCACGTCGCCACGGACGAAGTCTCCCTTGACCGCGACTATGCCCTTGGGCAGCAGGCTGGAGCCCTTCTCCTGCATGGCGGCCACGGCCCCCTGATCCACCCGGACTTCCCCGTGGGGGGGCGGCCCTGCCAGGATCCAGCTCTTGCGCCCTTCCAGCGGCGAGGCCAGGGCCGGGAACAGGGTGCCCACCCGCTCGCCGGCGGCGAGGCGACCGATCACTTCCGGGATCTGGCCGGTGGCGATCACCACGTTGACCCCGGCGCGGCGCGCCACGTCGGCGGCCTGCAGCTTGGTGGCCATGCCGCCGGTCCCCAGACCGCTGACGCTGTCACCGGCGAGGGATCGCAGGGTGTCGTCTATGGTCTGCACCTCTTCGATGAGCTGGGCATCCGGGTTGGTGCGGGGATCCGCGGTAAAGAGCCCCTTCTGGTCGGTAAGCAGGATCAGCAGATCCGCATCCGCCAGGATGGCGGCGCGGGCGGAGAGGTTGTCGTTGTCCCCCACCTTGATCTCGGCGGTGGCCACGGCGTCGTTCTCGTTGATGACGGGGATGATGCGATGATCGAGCAGGGTGCGCAGGGTGTCGCGGGCATTGAGGTAACGCTCCCTGTCCTCCAGATCGGCGCGGGTCAGCAGCATCTGGCCGATGTGCAGGCCGTAGAGATTGAACAGGTCCTGCCATACCCGGATGAGCTGGGTCTGACCCACCGCCGCCAGCATCTGCTTGTTGGGCAGGGTCGGCGCCAGCGGAGGGTGCCCCAGGTGCTCACGTCCGGCGGCGATGGCGCCAGAGGTCACCAGAACGACACGGTGTCCGTGTCGATGCAGGGCGGCACACTGCCTGACCAGCTCAACCATGTGGGCACGGTTGAGACGGGCAGATCCCCCGGTGAGCACGCTGGTGCCCAATTTGACGACTATGGTTCTGTTTTCCATGGGAACAAAGGGTTAGAAAAGTAAGGAATCCCTTTATACCCACGGCCCTGTTGCCCTGCAAGGCAATTAAGCCTCACAGCTGTCATGGCAAAGAGGGGGCCCCGCGGATCGATGACCACAGGGCCCAGGCGGATCAGGCCGCCGTCACGTTCAGCTCGTTGGTGACCTGCTTCGCGGGAGACAAGGTGCACTCCAGCAGGGTCAGCTTGCCGCTGATGAGTTTGTAGAAGTGGTGGAGGGTTCGTTCGACCTCAGCCTGGTGCTTCTTGGGCAGCGGCTTGTCGAGCCACACCCCGTCCGCATTGTAGAAGCCGACCTGATAGTGATAGCTGAAGCTGTGGTCCTC
>RCUU01001718.1_pt1 | contig 10122 bp, 10 predicted proteins | sample 2166211 | NCBI WGS metagenome assembly RCUU01 (sample SAMN09932620, study PRJNA488358) | compost metagenome | feature: garden; material: soil; isolation source: compost soil in phenylacetic acid-enriched culture | place: Germany: Experimental Botanical Garden Goettingen | collected 2016-01-27
ATTAAGTAACGAACCAGCTCTTCACTCTGCTTCTCTGTACCAATGATCGGCGAGAACTCAAACTCAACATCCACCCGGATCATATGAATAGAGGGGGCTGTGGCCTTCAGCCGGACTCCGAAACGTGAGCCCTGCCGGATCAGCTCCGGTTCATCCAGTGCCATTTCAGCGAGGGACGGTGCAGCTATTCCGTAACCAGTAGTCTTCACCATTTCCAGCGCTTCTGAGAAGCGGTCGTATTCACGTTTGGCATGTGAGAAATCCTGCATCAGCTGCAGCAGGTGATCCTTGCCGCGGATTTCAACACCAACAACCTCCATCAGAACCTGATCATAGAGCTCTTCAGGCGCATACAGATCAATCTCTGCCACACCCTGGCCCATATTCATGCCGCTGAGTCCGGCTTTGTCAATGAAATCGTATTCCGTGAACTGGGACACCAGACGGTCGACATCGCGCAAACGGCGGATATCCTTCACCGTGTCACGGACAGAATTCTCGTAGCTGCTGCGCAGCCAGTGATTCTCTCCCAGTACCATCACCCAGCTTGGGAGATTCACATTCACCTCATGAACCGGGAACTCATAGAGCACTTCACGCAGCACACCGGTAACATCGTCCTCAGTCATGTTGGCCGCACTGAGTGTCATGACCGGAATGTCATATTTGGCGGCCAGCTCGCTGCGGAGCTGCTGCGCTTCTTCGCTGCGCGGCCGGGTGGAGTTAATCACAAGCACAAATGGCTTGCCAACCTCCTTCAGCTCAGCAATTACGCGCTCTTCGGAATCCACATATGAGTGCCGCGGAATTTCAGCGATAGTTCCGTCTGTGGTCACCACCACACCCAGTGTGGAGTGCTCCTGAATAACCTTGCGGGTGCCGATTTCGGCCGCTTCCTGGAAAGGAATCGGCTCCTCGAACCAAGGCGTGGAAATCATCCGGGGACCATTCTCATCCTCATAGCCTTTGGCGCCTTCAACCGCGTACCCCACACAGTCAACCAGCCGGACATTAACCTCCAGCCCTTCTGCCACCTTGATCTGCACCGCATTGTTCGGCACAAATTTCGGCTCTGTTGTCATGATTGTTTTACCTGCCGCGCTTTGCGGAAGCTCATCCACCGCTCTTACCCGGTCTGCCTCGCTCGTAATGTTCGGCAAGACGATCGTTTCCATGAAGCGTTTGATGAATGTTGATTTCCCTGTGCGAACCGCGCCGACGACGCCAAGATAAATGTCTCCGCCGGTACGCTCGGCAATGTCCTTGAAAATATCCACTTTTTCCAAAAGAGATCCCCTCCTCATATTACTCCGAAGAAAAAATGCCTGAAGAGCATCGACTTCGCGTTCCGCCGGCTTTTCTGACCTTTGCAGGACATCCACCGGACTTGACATTGTCCGCCAGGGAGCCTAGCTGCTGACTTCAGGGCGGAGCAATGATTGCCCCACGCTAAACCCCGAATGCTCGGACATGCATTTGGACTAGTATCATCATATGTATCCAGAACGGATTTATGACCCGCTACCCGCGCAAATTAATAGGGAATTTCCAAAAATCAGCTGATGCGCGCCGCAGAGCGTCACGACGCCCGGAAGCCTTCTCAGCTAGCATATGAGAGTGAATAGAGGGATAGAACCTTATTTTGGGAGAGGACTGGGGGGATCTTTATTATTGCGGAGACTGGGGAACCGGCTGGCCGTCCACCCAGAAATATGGCAGGGATTTAACAGGCACATAAAAAGAGGCCTGCTCCAATTCGTGACGCAAATCGGTATTGGTTTCAGGGAAATCACCATTCTTGCCGATCGCCGAAATAATATCAGGGCTGTAATCAGCATAGACAGTTCCGTTCTTATCCATAATGAACTGCAGCGGCTGGCCGGAATAAATGCTCTTCAGTGTAATGGAGCCGGTTCCCGCCTGTTGGGCATCTATTGTAAAAAGATCCGGGTATATTTCATCTGCGGCGGGAAGTTTCCCTCCATGCCCCGACTTATACCGGTTAATCTGGCGCTGGACATCATTCACCTTCTGCACAGTAACGAGATCCATCAGTTTTACGGATGGACGGGTTTCTTCATCCAGTATAAGAAAATACGCACTCCCGCCCTTTTCAAAAGCTGCCGCCGGAATTTCATCCAGGTATCCCGTTTCCTGCAGCTTCTCAAGATCAATCACAAACTTCTCATATCGGGGAGTGGCTTCGTCCGCATTCAAAATCGGCAGCAGGCCCTCCTGCTGCTGGTAATCATTCACAGCCTCCTGCACCCGCTTTACGCTTTCCCGGTAGCTGGCAGCAGTCTGCTGCTCTTTCCCCGGATACATGCAGCCTGAGAGAGCACAGGACAAGAGTATGAACACCATCAGTAGAACTGGTGCACCTTGGGATTTCTGCTTCTTCACCCGCCTGATGCAGTTCACCATGCTGAATCCCTCCGCTTCGTACGTTGTTGTCTACAGAACTACCACAGCTCCTCTTCATCTCCGCGCCGCGCCGCTTCTAGCCTGCGCCGCACAGCTGCTTTGAGGGGGTCCTCAGGAGTGTGCACGGTCACATCGCTCCATACGGCAGCTTGGCAGGCCAGACGGACACCCTCATCCAGCAGACTGCCCAGTTTGCGCCGTTCAGCATCCCCTGGCGGCTTAAGACCCGCAGCCGATTGATCTTCAACCTTCACCTTACACATCAGACAGCCGGCCTTTCCGCCGCAGCGGGTAGTAATGGCGACCCCTGCCTTGCGGGATGCCTCAAGCAGCGAGGTACCGTGCATAACTTCTGCTGTACGGCCATCCGGCTGAAAAGTGACAACCCATCCCTTTTGCCGTTTCATGATGCAGCTTCCTTCCTTCACATTCTGTTATGTTTGTATTAATGGGGGCACTCCCAGCATCTGATTCAGTTTCAGTTGGAAAGATAGATCCAAACCGTTGTCCAGAATCAGACTTTGGAGCAATGGCAGGTGGTCGGACAGGTTGTGTCTCAGATATGCTGCGATGCATTCACACCGTTCACTCTTACCGCGAAGCATGTTAAATATCAGCTCATGTGCTGCGGGCATTAGACGCAGCAGGCCGATTCCCGTAAAATATTGTACAGGCGCATACGCCAGCAGCCGTTCGATGTCCACTGAGTACTTCCGGGAGCCGTGTCCAATCTCAAAGCCGCATATCAATTCAATGCTGGCATGCCCAAAGGAATAGCAGCTTCGCAGCGAAAAGCAGCCGCCGCTGTAATCCTCCTGCGGCCCGCTCACAGCATATCTGCCAAGCGCATCGTGGAGGCGCTCAGCATCCTCCAGATCCGCATACAGGTCAATGTCTTGCGGAGCCGCATTCAGCCCCACGCCGTGAAGCAACAGCCCGCAGCTCCCTCCGAGCAGACAGGCCGGCGGCCGCTCCAGCCAAGGCATGCTTAACGTTTCTGCAAATGCTCCAAGTGCAGTAACCAGCGGTTCCGGTACCTCTGCCAAGGCCATAACCCACACGCTCCATTCCTAGAAAAGTACGGCGATTCTTCCAGAAATACGTCTGACTGAATGAATGTAAATGCTTACATAATCGAAGCAGCTCCGCCCAGCAAGCCGATTAACATAATAACAAAAGCAATCACAGACAATACGCCTCTTAATAGGCCTTTGGTTTTACTGCGGGCAAAGGTAATCAAAAACACGGATAATCCCATAATCAGGATTGCGATCAGGGACAACCACATCTTCGTCATCGGGTCCATGCGCTGCGCCCCCTATTCGGTTATTTTGAATTGCGAATATTATAACATGAAACTCTATCCAATTCTGCAAGAAGAAATGTTTGGAATACACAAAAAAGAGCAGAAATTCACGGAATCTGGGTGGATTCCGGAAATTCTGCCCTTTGCTGCGCGAAGCCCTAACCTATTTTTTCATCATCATTTTCATTAAGGACTCCATTGTGCCTGAATTTGCGCCGCCTTTTTTGACAGCATTAATAATTTCCTGCACAGTAGCTTCACTAACTGGCACCTTAGCCATTGATGACACCTGCTTGATCAACTGGCGGAGCTGGGCTTCATTCTGCGTTGTTCCCGGCTTGACCGTGCTGGCCAGCTTTTTCACGGCGCCTTCCGTAATGTTCTTGCCCGCCTTTTTGTTAATGGCGTTCAAAGCATCCTTGGAAAAATCTCTGCTCACTATTCATCCCTCCTCCGTCAATCCCCATTACAACATATGAGAATTTCCGGCAAAAGGTGAACGTTCATCAAGAATGCCATTGCTCCCAGGTCTCCTGGGAAATAGCCTCCATCTCCGTCTTGCGGTCCCGGCCCATCAGGGCCTCCACTGCGCGGCGTGGAGTTCTGCCCTGGAACAGCACATGATAAATCTGATCAGTAATCGGCATCTGCACATTAAGGTTAAGTGAGATCGCATAGGCCGCCTTCGTTGTCCGGATGCCTTCAACCACCATTCCCATCGATTCCAGCACCTCATCCAATGGTTTCCCCTGGCCCAGCATCGACCCAGCCCGCCAGTTGCGGCTGTGCTTGCTGGTGGCCGTTACCACCAGGTCCCCCAGTCCGGCAAGGCCGGAGAAGGTTAGCGGATTGGCGCCAAGCTCAACGCCGACACGTGAGATTTCGGCCAATCCTCGGGTCAGCAGCGCTGCCTTGGCATTGTCTCCGAAACCCAGACCATCAGACAGCCCTGCACCCAGGGCTATAATATTCTTCAGTGCTCCGGCCAATTCCACGCCGACCTGGTCGCGGTTCGTATATACGCGGAAATCATTGTTGATGAACAGCTCCTGTGCAGCGGCGGCACGGTGTTCATCTGCGGACGCCACGACCACTGTAGTCGGACATAAACGGACTACTTCTTCCGCATGACTTGGTCCGGACAGCACCACGATTTCCCCTTCAGTGCAGCCTAGCTCCTCAGAAATCACTGTCGACATCCGCTTCACAGTTTCGGTCTCGAACCCCTTGGTGGCATGAATGCAGAGCATCCCTTCCTTCCAATAGGGCTTCAAAGCACCGGCAACCTGCCGCATGGCAGAGGAAGGCGCAACAATAACAACCGCCTTGGAATCCTTGACGGCGGTCTCCATATCCGTAGTCGCAATGATATTCGCCGGCAGCGTTATTCCAGGCAGAAAATGCTCATTTGTATGTGAGTTGTTAATCTCGGCCGCTTGTTCGGGTTTCCGTGTCCACAGATAAACTTCCGAGTGGTTAGCCGCCAGCACAGATGCCAGCGCAGTTCCCCAACTGCCCGCGACCAGCACGGTTACTTTATCAGACAACGCGGTTCCCCTCCTTGACTTTGGAGCCGATTTTATTCTCCCGCCCCTGGCTGATCTTCACGATATTGCTCCGGTGCCGCCAGAAAGCGAAGATCGCAATAATAAGACTGCCCCACAGCTCCGGAGCTGTGAACCCGGAGAACAGCAAAATCACCGGGGTCAGCGCCACAAACAGCAGAGAGCCCAAGGATACATACTTTGTGAGTACAATCGCCACAATGGCCACAATGCCGGCAATCAGTGCAGGCCAAAACACAAGCGTAGCCATGACGCCAATGGTGGTTGCAATGCCTTTTCCGCCGCGAAAGTGGAAGTATAGCGGCCAATTGTGCCCGATAATGGCGGCGATTCCGCAGGCAACAGCTACCCACGTTCCCCAGCCGCCGGCCCAGGTACCAAGCCACACCGCAGCAATTCCCTTCAGCACGTCCAGAACCAGCACAAGAATCGCCGGCCCTTTCCCCATGACACGCAGCGTATTGGTAGCTCCGGCATTTCCACTGCCATATTGCCGGATATCAACACCCTTGAGCATCCGTACCAACAACACACTGAAACTGACGGAACCAAGCAGATAGCTTACAACGATAACCAGAAGTTCAAACGCCACTGTCTTCTCCCCTAACCTTCGTTCTCGGATTTGCGCCGTGTAAATAGACGGATCGGTGTGCCTTCAAAATTGAACGCTGCGCGGATCTTGTTCTCCAGATACCGCTCATAGGAGAAGTGCATCAGCGAAGGATCATTTACAAACACCACAATCGTCGGCGGTTTTACAGCCACCTGCGTCACGTAGTTGATGCGCAGGCGCCGGCCTTTATCCGTTGGAGGAGGATTGATGGCGACAGCATCGGAGACTACATCATTCACCAGATGCGTCGTAATCCGCAGGGCATGCTGCTGGGCCACGTGCTGAACTACCGGCAGCAGCTTCTGCAGACGCTGTTTGGTGAGCGCAGACAAGAAGACTATCGGCGCATAGCTCATAAACAGGAAGTGATCGCGGATGGTCGTCTCAAAGTTCTGCATCGTCTTGTCATCCTTTTCAACCGCATCCCATTTGTTGACCACAAAAATGGAAGCCTTGCCCGCATCATGGGCATAACCGGCGATATGCTTGTCTTGGTCGATAATGCCTTCCTCGCCATTGATTACGACGAGCACCACATCAGCTCTCTCAATCGCACGCATCGCCCGCATCACGCTGTATTTCTCTGTAGTTTCATATACCTTGCCGCGTTTGCGCATTCCGGCAGTATCAATCAGCACATATCGCTGCCCATCCCGTTCAAAAGGTGTATCAATAGCGTCCCGGGTAGTACCGGCGACATCACTGACGATTACACGTTCCTCGCCCAAAATGGCATTGACCAGGGAGGATTTGCCTACGTTCGGACGGCCGATCAGCGCCACACGGATGATGTCTTCATCATATTCTTCATCCACAGGCTCCGGCAGACGCTCCGTAACCGCATCCAGCAGATCGCCGATCCCCGTTCCATGGCTGCCTGATATCCCGATGGGATCGCCAATTCCAAGGCTGTAGAATTCATAAATATCCTCTGTACGCTTCATGTTGTCGACTTTGTTAATCGCGAGAACAATAGGCTTGCCGGAACGGAAGAGAATTTGTGCTACTTCTTCATCCGCGTTGGTCAACCCGCTCTTTGCCTCACACATAAAGACGATGACATCCGCTTCTTCAATCGCCAGCTCTGCCTGAACGCGGATCGACTTCAGAATCGCATCTTCACCGTCAATTTCAATTCCTCCGGTATCAATGACACTGAAGGATTTGCCGTTCCAATCGGAAACGCCATATATCCGGTCACGTGTGATGCCCGGTTTATCTTCTACGATGGCCAATCTATCGCCAATCAGCCTGTTAAATATCGTCGATTTACCGACGTTAGGCCTCCCAACGATGGCCACAACGGGTCTTGCCATATTCATTCCTCCTGTCATCCTTACGCTACTCATCATAGCAAAAAACCATTCAATTTACTAACACCCTTGCACTTGGTCCATTCCGCCTAATTCGTCCGTAAAATACAATCGGCGAACCCCCGTATCGAGGGTTCGCCGATTACTATACCCGTATATGAGTGGAAATACGAAGGGATTAGTTATTACCCTTGAATTTGTCCAGCTTATCACCGAAACGTTCAGCCAGAGTAAAGCTGAGTCCTTCGTTGCTGAGCGACACGTTAGGGTTGTTCAGCACTTCTTTTGGCGCTCTGTCTCTGTTGTTGCTGCGTTCAGGTCTGGCCGCTTGTGCCGGAGCTTCTTCAGTTTCCTTGATGCTCAGGCTTACGCGCTTCTCGGATGGATTGAAGTCCAGAACCTTAACCTGCACTTCTTGTCCTTCCTTAAGCACTTCATGCGGAGTTCCAATGTGCTTGTGGGAGATCTGAGAGATGTGCACAAGGCCTTCCACGCCTGGAAGCAGTTCAACGAATGCTCCGAAGTTTACAAGGCGTTTAACTTCACCTGTTACCACGTCGCCAATGTTGATTTTGCCTGCTGCAGAATCCCAAGGACCCGGAGCGGCAGCCTTGATGCTGAGGCTGATTTTGCCTTTTTCAGGGTCAACCTTAAGTACTTTAACCTTAACCTTTTCGCCTTCAGAGACAACATCAGAAGGTTTCTCAACATGGTTCCAGGCGATTTCGGATACGTGAACCAGACCATCAACGCCGCCTACATCAACAAATGCGCCGAATTGAGTCAGGCGTTGCACTGTACCTTCAATGATTTGTCCTTCGGACAGCTCGGACATAATCTTCTGTTTGTTGGCTTCGAATTCTTCTTCCAGGACTTCTTTGGCAGAAAGAATGACCTTGCTGTTCTCGCGGTCCAGTTCTTTCACTTTTACACGCAGTGTGCGGCCTTTGTAGTCGCTGAAATCTTCTACGAAGTGACGTTCAACCATGGAAGCCGGAATAAATCCGCGCGCGCCAACATCAGCCACCAGGCCGCCTTTGACAACGTCAGCCACAGTGACTTCGAACGCTTCCTGGGAAGCAAAATATTTTTCGAGATCTTCCCATGATTTTTCGCTGTCGATTGCACGTTTGGAAAGCACAAGACTTTCCTTGTTGTCGTTGATGCTGACAACCTTGCATTCCACTTCTTGTCCAACTTCGACCGCTGCAGCAGCGTTGTCCAGTTGTACAGAAGACAATTCGCGAATCGGAATCACGCCGTCGTATTTATATCCAATGCTTACATAAGCTTGGTTATCTTCGATTTTGACGATTGTTCCTTTCACGGTATCGCCTTTTTTCAGAGAAATGATTTCCAAACCTTCTTGGCTAGTCACTTCTTCTTCGTTGCTGGCAACAGGTGCAGCGGTTTCCACAGCTTCTGTCGCTTCTACGGCTTCGTTGTTCTCAACATTAGCCGCAGCTTCCTGATTTTTAATTTCTTCAGACATGTGATTACCCTCCTCGATTCAAAACCCCATTTATTTAAACCCGCGTAGAGCAGAGTTCAAAACAAGCATTACATGATACACTTACACTTTCACGTTAGTATGTTCCAAAAAATAGCGGTTATGCCATTATTCTAATCAGCGGAACATCCGCTTGTCTGCCTAACGCTTAGTTCACAGTAGGCTTTCCGGTCTTCGCCATCTCATGAATGCGTCCCATAATGACATCAGTGACTTCTTCAAGAGATTCGCTGCCTGCGCCCGCAAAAGAGCTGAGATCTATGGGAGCCCCATAAATTACGGTTATCCGGCGAAAAGGCTTGTAAGACCCGACAATAGCGGCAGGAACAACTGCTGCGCCGCTGCGAAGCGCGAAACTTGCTGCGCCCTTCTTCGCCGCACCGGAGTCTGCGTTTCGTGTTCCCTCCGGAAAGATACCCATAACATGTCCGCTGCGAAGCGTATTAAGGGCCGTTTTGATGGATTCTTTGCTAACGCCGCCACGTTTGACAGGAAAAGCACCCAGCTTGTCAATAAGCCAGCCCAGTACCGGAACCTTGAACAGCTCCGCCTTGGCCATGTACTTCACCTGGCGTCTCAGCTTGATTCCGATGGTCATCGGATCGAGCAAGCTGATGTGATTGGCGCACAGCAGCACTCCGCCTTCTTCTGGCACATTCTCTTTCCCTATGATCTTTAGCGGAAACAAAATGGCGTAAATCAAGCGAAGCAATCCACGGCAAATAACATAAATCATAAATGATTTCTCTCCCCGTCAACATGAGATCTGCAGTGGGAGACAATAGCTTCCACGGCTTGATGGATATCCATATGCGTCGTATCCAGAAGAATGGCATCCTCTGCACGGCGCAGCGGTGAAATCTCCCGTCCTTCATCCAGACGGTCCCGCGCGGCGATATCGTGTTCAAGCTGCTGGAGCGTCACAGTTTCCGCATCTTTCAGTTCCTTGTAACGGCGAAGAGCCCGTTCTTCCACACTTGCCGTCATGAAAATCTTCACTTCGGCATCCGGCAGTACAGTTGTACCGATATCGCGGCCGTCCATTACTACTCCCTTGCGAAGCGCCATCTGGCGCTGCAAATGGCTCAGTCTGGATCTCACACCCTCGATCTTCGAATACTGCGACACCAGGCCGCTGACCTGAAGACTGCGGATATGCGGAGTCACGTCTTCCCCATTAATCAGCACCTTCTGCACATCCTGCTCCGGAATCAGTTCGATCACCATGTTGCGGACTTTTAGATCCACCTGCTGATGATCTTCAGCCGGAATGCCTTCACGGATCATATACCAGGTAATCGCCCGGTACATTGCACCCGTATCGACATAAATGTAGGACAGCTTCTGGGCTACCAATCGGGCTACAGTGCTCTTGCCTGCCCCGGCAGGTC
>RCUU01001720.1_pt1 | contig 10121 bp, 7 predicted proteins | sample 2166211 | NCBI WGS metagenome assembly RCUU01 (sample SAMN09932620, study PRJNA488358) | compost metagenome | feature: garden; material: soil; isolation source: compost soil in phenylacetic acid-enriched culture | place: Germany: Experimental Botanical Garden Goettingen | collected 2016-01-27
GCACTTGCACTTGGCACTTGCACTTGGCACTTGTTCTAGTTCTTGCTTTCTGCCCCTGCTCTTCGTTCTCGGCTTGACTCTTTATTCCTGAGCCTAGTTCCCCAGACCCTGAACTTCCCTTGCCCCTAACCATAGCCTTTCATCCCTAGACCTCGATTCAGGTCAAAGGGAAACAAACGGCGAATTAAGGCGCCATCTCCAGGAATTTCGCATCCGGATTTTTCTCCATCGCTGTACGCATCGCATACTCATTTTCGAACAAAGCAACATAGTTGCCCTTCTTGTCCTTAACCAAAGTGGAGTTGATCCGGAACTTGGATGGATCAATTTTATCGGTAACGATCCAACGCGCAAATTGGAATGGCATGCGCTGCAGCTGTACGTCCACTCCGTATTCGCCCTTCATTCGATATTCGAACACCTCGAACTGGAGCTGGCCTACAACGCCAAGCAGCGTATCTTCAAAGCCAACGGTAGTGAATACCTGGATTGTTCCTTCTTCAGTCAGCTGGTCAATCCCTTTTTGATATTGCTTATGCTTGAGTGCATTCTTCACCGTTACTTTAGCAAAAATTTCAGGTGAGAATGTTGGCAGCTCATCAAATACAACCTCACCGCCCTGACTCAAGGAATCCCCGATACGGAAAATCCCCGGATCAAACAAACCGATGATATCACCCGGATATGCTTCCGATACGATATCACGATCCTGCGCCAAAAATTGCTGTGGCTGAGACAGCTTGATTTCTTTACCTGCCCTTACATGCTTAACCGACATGCCGCGCTCGAACTTGCCGGAAACGATTCGCAAAAAGGCGATCCGATCACGGTGAGCCGGATTCATGTTGGCCTGTATTTTGAAAATGTACCCGGAAAACCTCTCGTTAGTTGGTTCAACAATACCGTCTGTGCTGCGGCGCGACTCAGGCTTAGGCGCGAGCTTCAGGAAGTTCTCAAGGAACGTCTGAACGCCGAAATTGTTAACCGCACTGCCGAAAAATACTGGAGTAAGCTCGCCTCGTTTTACTTTCTCAAGATCAAACGGATCACCGGCCACGTCAAGCAGCTCCAGATCCTGACACAATTGATCATGGAGGAATTCTCCCGCCATCTCGCGTATAACCGGATCTTCATAGCCCTCAACCTTTTTGAGCTGGATCGTGGAGTGATCATCCCCCTGGAACAGCTCTACCTGGTTATTCATGCGGTCGTACACGCCGCATAATTCACGGCCCATGCCGATTGGCCAGTTCATAGGAACCGAGCGAATCCCCAGCACCTGTTCTATTTCTTCCATCAATTCAAACGGACTGCGACCTTCACGGTCAAGCTTGTTTATAAAGGTAAAGATCGGAATTCCACGTTTGGCACACACCTGAAACAGCTTAATCGTCTGAGCCTCGACGCCCTTCGCGACGTCAATCAGCATCACGGCGCTGTCGGCCGCAGTAAGTGTACGATAAGTGTCCTCACTGAAATCTTGGTGACCAGGTGTATCCAAAATGTTGATTCGGTGACCATTATAATCAAACTGCATTACAGAAGAAGTAACGGAGATACCGCGCTGCTTCTCGATTTCCATCCAGTCACTAGTTGCATGCTTGCTCGCTTTACGCGCTTTTACCGAACCTGCCAGACGAATAGCTCCGCCAAACAGAAGCAGCTTTTCAGTTAATGTCGTTTTCCCTGCATCCGGGTGGGAAATGATCGCAAATGTTCTTCGTTTATCTACTTCCTGACCCAGCACCTGTTCCAATCCTTTGCTCATTCTCACTTTCCTCTCGCTTACACAAAGTCATGTCTTTTATTGTATCATATTTTGAAGCTATCCAACCATCATTCGTTCCGTAAAAAAAGCCATCCCATGCTCACATAATAGCGTGAGCTTGGAGATGGCTTTAATGATATGAAATTAAGCTAGATCAAATGATTAATTGGATGCAGTCCATACTACATCGTCTTCGTCCTGACCATTAACCGGCCACCAGTGGAAGCCGTCTTTTGCAAGCAGCTCCTCTGCTTCTTTAGGTCCCCATGATCCTGCTGCATAATGGCTAATGTCCTCAGGCTTTTGCCCCCATGCTTCAGCGATGCGATCGACGAAAGCCCATGCAGTCGCTACTTCGTCCCAACGAGTGAAATACGTTGAGTCACCATGAGCAGCATCATGGATCAGACGCTCATAAGCTTCAGGGGAGTTAATCCCAACCTGGCAGCTTTGGCAGAATTCCATAGCAAGCGGCTCAATTTTGGATTCAGAGCCTGGCTTCTTCGCATTGATCTTGATGTAGATGCCCTCCATCGGATTAACGCGAATAACGAGCAGGTTCGGCTCCAGATTATGCTTTTGGCCCAAGTAAACGTTGGTCGGCATTTGTTTGAATTCAACAACTACCTCTGTCGTTTTGACTGGCAGGCGTTTACCGGTACGAATATAGAAAGGTACTCCGGCCCAACGGAAATTGTCTACCATAACTTTCGCAGCAAAATAGGTTTCAGTATTGGATTCCGGATTTACCTTGTCCTCCTCACGGTAGCCAGGCAAGCTCTTGCCTTTGCTTTCACCTTGAGTATACTGACCGCGCACTACGTTCTCCTTCACTTCTGCAGCGGAAGCAAAAGGTCTCAAGGAACGAAGTACTTTTACCTTCTCATCCCGAATATCTTCAGGATACAGACGGCTAGGCGGTTCCATAGCAATCATCGTGAGCATTTGCAGCATATGGTTTTGCCCCATATCCCGAAGTGCCCCTGAATTATCGTAATATCCACCGCGTTCTTCTACGCCAACCGTTTCGCTCAGCGTAATTTGAATGTTAGCGATGTGCTTGTTATTCCATAAAGGTTCAAAGAACGCATTTGCAAATCGAATGACTTCGATATTCTGAACCATTTCCTTACCGAGATAGTGGTCAATCCGGTAAATCTCTTCTTCCTTGAATACCTGATTCAGCTCTTCATTCAGCTTTTGTGCTGATTGGAGGTCATATCCAAAAGGCTTCTCAATGACCAACCGATGCCAGCCCTTGCTTTCCAGCATGCCACCCTTTTGCAGGTTGAAGGATACGCTGCCGAACAGCTCTGGTGCAAGCGCCAGATAAAATAAGCGATTGCCTGGAATATCAAAACGCGCTTCAACAGATTCTGTTAATTCGCGAAGTTCACGATATCCATCAACATTGTTGATATCCAAGGATTTATAAGCAAAATGCTCCGCAAATTGTGACCATTTCGTCGTATCTTCCACTTTATAGCGGCAGAACTCCTGAATGGACCGGTACAAATCATCCCGGAATTCATCATCCGTACGCGGGCGACGCGCCACGCCGATCACCGCGAAATCCTCAGCCAACTTTCCTTCGCGATACAATGAATATATAGCAGGAAAGAGCTTGCGACGTGCTAAATCTCCGGTTGCACCAAAAATAAAAAATACCGCTCCAGGTGTCTGCAGTGATTCTAGATTCTGAATTTCAGCCATGGCTCCTCATTCTTTCTATGTAATATAGTGTATTTTTATTCAATACCCATCAATGACATGAATTTACACGGCATCACTGGATGTGATGTCATTTTAGCATATTCAAAGAAATGATGCCATCAAATTAATATCAAAAAATGTTATCAATTCAGAAAATTCATCTAATATTTATCTAAGTTTTATCTAATATTTATTTATATATATGTTACTTCTCAATATTCGACGGTAAGCAGTGGTGATCCGATCGAAATTTCATAGGAGTTTTGGTCCAGATTACGATGAACACCCATTTGCAAGGACACTTTATGCGCACCGCTGAATATCGAAATCGGCCATCCTTCTACTTCATAGGTGCGACTCGCAGTGCCAAAGTCATCATAGCTTTCCACCTGCACCATGTTAAATTCCTGTGCCGCTGCATTTTCTATTGTATTAATGAGGCCTGTTTCGGACAATTGAGAAGGATCGCCTTCATTCAAGGCTACTCCTTGTAAAGCACCGTTCCAGCGTACCTTTACTCCCTCATCAATAAGCTGTTCTCCATAGCCCAGTTGCAGCTGAGTCAACTCATTCACCTGCTCCGGATCAGCTGCCTCCATTCTAAGCATAACATAATATACACCTGGATCTTGAGGAATAACTGACAACTTGGTATGAAGTTTCCCCTTTACGCTGTATGAGCTATACACACTATGACCTTGTACGAGTTCTACATCCGCTGCTGACAAACCAAGACGCGAGGACAGTACATCAGCCGCTTCCTCAGGAGCTAGCAAGCTATTCCACTCCCCTTGCCACTTAATCGTTGCTTTCATCGTATCTTGCGTCCATAGCCCGGCGATAGACAACAGGTGATCCCACTGCTGCCCTGCCCCCTCTACAGAATCAACGATTGCAGCAGGGTCTGCAACTGCCTCGGACGACTTGGCGTTTCCGAAGCCTATTACTAACATTAGAATAATACATCCTAACGTGAATAATCCAATTTTCTTAATAATTCCTGATAAGTTCAGCATTTCGAAGGCCCCCGTCTTCTAATTTCATGTTTCTATGAATCTATGAAATTAGAATGCCCTGATAGAGACCCTTTTATACCCGCCAAATACCGCATATCTCACAAATTCGTGGAAATACTATGTGAAATTTAGTGACTCGGGGGAGCTTCCAAGATGCTGAAAACACTGAAACCAACTACATCTCAAGCAATCATGACCATTATGCTCACAGTGGGTATCACTAATCATGTATTTATCATCCCCGCCATTCTCCAAGCTGCTTTACGGGATGCCTGGATCTCCGTGGTGCTCTCAGCAATCCCTTTTGCGATATTTACAGGGCTTTTAATTTTTATCTCCTCTCATACAGGTAAAATTCCTCTTCATGTGTGGATTGAGCAGAGCTTTGGCAAAGTCCCGTCATATATTTATCGAGTCATTTTTACACTTTTCTTCTTCACGGTAGCCTGGTTCAGCCTGTTTGATACTGTGATGTGGACCAAGGTTTCCTTTATGCCCTACACCCCTGTTTTCTTCACGGCCCTTACACTAATGCTGTTATGCTTCAACGCTGCAAGATCCGGAATCAGAACAATCACCTTTACCTCGGGACTACTGCTGCCTGTAGTTGTCATTCTGGGGTTATATGTCGGCACCGTAAATATTGAATACAAAGATTACAATCAATTATTTCCTATTTTTGAAAATGGTTGGCTGCCCGTTTTGCGAGGCATGATGTACTCCTGTACCGGCTTATTTGAAATATCCTTTCTTCTTTTTCTACAGCCATATCTGGCTAAGCCGCTCAAAAGAAGACATTTCATCCTAATGTCTGTTATTGCATTGGGATTAACCCTCGGACCATTAACTGGTTCTATTGCCGAATTCAACCCTTATGAAGCAGCAACTCAACGTTACCCGGCCTATGAAGAATGGAGGATAGCCGGATTTGGCAAATATATATCTCAGACAGATTTTTTCTCCATCTATCAGTGGCTTTCGGGAAGCTGTGTTCGGATTTCCTTCGCATTGTTTTTTGCAGCCGACATGTGGAAATTTGAAAGCCCGAGACAAAGATCTTATTTTTTACTTTCCATGACGATATTTTTGATCCCACTCGGTTCCTTTATTTTTAACGATACGACTTTTTTTGATCTGGCTATTCGTTATATCTTCCCTGGCAATTTGATCCTGCTCTCTGCCTTCGCACTCCTGCTGACTTTAGCCATAATCATCCATTCACTAAAGAAAGGACGTTCCATACATGACACATCACGATAACGATGCCTCTAACTTAACGTATATTGATCCTCAAATGGATACGGAATTTCTAAGAGCTTATTTCCAAAAATCAGCGGATGTAGTAGTCCACGAATTCAACTGGGCAGGAACCGATGACAAGGATCAACTTGTTACGATAATCTATTGTCTCGGCATGTCTGACGTGGCGCAAATCAACCAGTTTGTGCTGCCGAGATTTGAAGCAATATATAAGGATTACCCTCATCCGAATGTCTCTGATATTGTCGTGAATAGGCATTTACCCTTCACACTCATACGTGCGGATAATATGCTTCATGACATTTCATATTATGTCTATAGCGGCAGCCTGATCGTATTTTTCCCAGCATTAAAAGCTTTTTTTCGTCTGGACATTGCCAGTCCTCCCTCACGCTCTCCAGATGAGCCGCTTACTGAATCATCGATTAAAGGGCCTCGTGACGGGTTCACTGAAGAGCTCTCGACGAATATTGCACTGATACGAAAACGTCTGCGATCCCATTCGCTGTGCGTTGAAACCTTTATTAAAGGTAAGCGCGGAGAGGCAACCATAGCTCTGCTTTATATAGATGACATAATCAACAATGATATTCTTAAAGAAATTCGAAAGCGGCTCAATGCCATTAACATCGATGCAGTCATAGGCACAGCCTTTATTGAATCTGTCATAACAGGCTCAAAGCATCGCTCTGTTTTTCCGCTAACCGACTATTCAGGGCGCCCTGACTTCATCGCGGCTTCCTTACTCAACGGTAAATTTACAGTCATTGTTGAAGGAACACCTATGGGAATCATCGCACCCATTACACTAACTAATTTATTGACCTCACCAGAGGATACTAATACTGCCTACTATATCCTAACCCTTCAGAAATTTTTGCGGTTATTCGGGCTTTTCATTGCCCTATTTCTTCCTGGCTTCTATACTGCTTTGACTACCTTCAACCTGGAGGAAATCCCTCTGCCCCTGCTGGCTACAATCAGCAATTCACGGCACGGTCTGCCTTTTCCCATTCCACTCGAAACCTTCATGATGTTATTCCTATTTGAAATTTTTAATGAAGCAGGCAGACGTCTGCCCAAAGCCCTTGGCCAGACTGTTACCGTTGTCGGAGGACTGATAATAGGAGATGCAGCAATCCGTTCCGGCATTACGTCCCCAACCATCATCGTTACAGTAGCTATTACAATTGTAGCTGCATCTACACTAATTAATCAGACGTTAAGCGCAGCAACTTCCCAAATTCGTTTGATTATTCTCATTTCATCTTCCATCTTAGGAATGTTTGGTTTTTTGATCAGTGCTATCGCTATCCTTTTTTATATTTCTTCACTAGAAAATTTTGGAGTACCCTATTTATCACCGTTTTCTCCTTTTCGAAAACAGGATCTCTTTTATTCTCTCTTTAAAAAGCCGGAGATTCCAGAAATTAAGCGTCCCGAAATTTTGCGCACAAAGGATGATACCAAAGGAGGAGACAATCCTTGAGAAACGTCATCATTTCATTATTAATGCTTGTTGTACTAACCGGATGCTGGGACATAAAGGAAGTTCAAACCATCAATTTTGTTACAGCCCTCGGCATCGATTATGTGAAGGGACGCTATGTTGTTTATGCTCAATTACTGGATTTTTCAAAAATTTCCAAACAAGATGCCGGAGGCTCCAATGCAGAAAAATCCGATACCTGGATCGGTAGATCGGAAGGCAACACGATCAGTCAAGCGCTCAATAATATGTATCCGGCTTCTCAGCAGCAAACTCTATGGACGCATGTCAAGGCGATTATATTTTCCGAAGCATTGCTGGAGAGCAAGCTTCCCGATACCCTGAACGGGCTGCTGCGATCTCGCGATTTGAGATATACACCCTGGGTTTTCGGAACCAATCAGGATATATCCAAGCTCTTTTCCAGTGTAGCCCTGCTTAACCAATCCTCACTAAATTCAGAGCTGATGGATCCTTTGGAAATTTACAAGCAATACTCATCTGTTGAACCTCAACGAATAATTAAGCTGGTCAACGGCGTGAAAGAGCCTGCTTTTTCGTTCCTTCTTCCTTCTATAACGACCACCGATAAAATTTGGAAGAATGAGAACACGCCACAATCCCTAGTAAAATTAAACGGGGTATATGTCATTTCCCAAGGAAAAAAACGAGGTTATGTGGATCAGAAGGAGCTTGATGGGGCCAGATTTGTTTCATATAAATACATGCATAAATACCCTCTTCGGCTGGAGACCAGAGAGGGTAAAAATATCGTCGTTAACATCATTCATCCTAAATCTGATATTAAGATTCACGAGGACAAGGTTGGATTAGGGGCTAGCATAAATATTCGTGCACGAGCCAACGTCGTAGATGTTGATGCGGGCAGCAAAGCAACTGCTTTCGAAATCAAGCAACTCGCAGAGAAAATGATGGAGCAGCAAATACGCTCTGATTTTGAAACAGCAAAAACAAGACAATTAGACATTTACAAAATAGATGATATTTTGTACCGCAAACATAATCGATTATGGAAAAAATATAATTCAAGCAAGCAGCACAGCATATCCAGAACTAATCTGGGTGACGTAAATGTTGATCTTAAAGTTACTCATTCCACTTCCTACAAGCTGAAGAACAAATAATTCAGTGTCCGTCCTTTATTTATTCAGCTAACCCGTTCTTGTATGCATAAATAGCTGCCTGTGTTCGATCCTCCACACCAAGCTTGGCCAAAATATTCGTGACATGAAATTTAACGGTTTTTATACCAATGATTAAGTCATCGGCAATATCCTGATTGGATTTGCCCTGTGCAAGCAAACGTAGTACATCCATTTCGCGTTCCGTAAGCTCCTCGTGAGCCGGAGCCTCTACCTTCGGCTGGCGGAAGCGGTTCATCATTTTGGATGCAACCTGAGATTCCAATACCGACTGTCCCCGAACCGCTGCGCGAATCGCGTCGGCTATTTCCGAAGCTCTTGAGGTTTTCAGCAAATAACTGAATGCCCCAGCTTCAATTACAGGGTACATCTTCTCATCATCCAAATAGCTAGTTAATACGATCACCTTACAATCGGGATAAAGCGCAAGCAACTGCCTGGTCGCCTCAATGCCGTCCATTCCTTCCATGACAAGGTCCATAAGTACGACGTCAGGCTTGTATTCTTGTGCCAGGCGGATTCCTTCTTCGCCGCTGCTGGCCTCGCCAACAACCTCGATACCATCTTCCGTTCCAAGCACCGCTGCCAGACCAATTCTAACCATCTCATGATCGTCAACCAGCAGTACCTTAATATCACTGTCCATTTCCATCCTTGTCGTCCCCTCCGTTTTCCTCATTCATTACCGGCACAGCAATCTCAATCCGTGTTCCCTTGCCAGGAGCTGTAATGAACTGAATCGATCCGCCGATTTCTCTGACACGCTCCTGCATCGTAGACAAGCCATATGAAGTCTGCTTCTTCTCATCTAGCTGAAAGCCTACACCATTATCCCGCAAAGTCACTTTGACAACATTCATTTTCCGGTGGATTCGAATTTCCATCTTATCGGCCTTGGAGTGACGAAGCGTGTTGGACATCGCCTCCTGAATAATGCGGAACAGATGATTTTCTATTCCCTTTCCAAGACTGAGCTCTTCATCCATCTCCAGCGTAAGCTCCATCGGTACCTTCGTCTTCAGCTCTCTCACCAGGTCAAGCAAGCCTTGGGACAATTCTTTTCCTTCCAAATAGACCGGACGCAGATGAAGCAGCAGCGCTCTCATTTCAGATTGGGCAACCGACGCCATCTCCTCAATAAGCTCTACTTGCCGCTGAGCCTTATCGAAATCCTTTTCCAGGGTACGCCCTACTGCCGTTGCGGTCATAGAAATTGCGAACAGCTGCTGTGATACCGCGTCATGAAGCTCCCTTGCCAATCGCTGCCGCTCCTCTACAATAGCCGAGACGCGTGCCTGCTCTGCCAGCTGTGCATTATGGGTCGAGAGGCGCTGAAGAGAGGTAACCTGTTCATCCCAACGCTTTCCAATTCTCTCTAGCTGCTCGGCCATTCTTCCAAGCTCATCCTCTCCAAGCTTAGGCACCGTATCAGTCTTGTTGCCCTTCTCCCATTGCAGCAGCGCATCGCGAAGCTGGTCGATCTTTCGCTTATTTCGATAGCCCTGAAAAAATCCATAGGTTGCTCCTATACTAAGAAGCAGCGTTAATAACATAAGCCCTGCCTGAATCCCGGTTCTCCAATCCGAGGACGGTACGAAATATCCATATGTATACAACACATACAAGATAACGGCTAATAAAATAAAGCAAAGGAGAACCCCTTCCCGCATACTGCGAGAAACCATATTTCCCGGTTTTTTACTCTTCATGCG
>RCUU01001723.1_pt1 | contig 10103 bp, 7 predicted proteins | sample 2166211 | NCBI WGS metagenome assembly RCUU01 (sample SAMN09932620, study PRJNA488358) | compost metagenome | feature: garden; material: soil; isolation source: compost soil in phenylacetic acid-enriched culture | place: Germany: Experimental Botanical Garden Goettingen | collected 2016-01-27
CCAGACTTTTGATTAGCCAGCAAGCAGCGCTGTACTTGTCATGAATAAACTGCCGGGCGTCCTCCTGCTTGGGAAGAGCCCGCAGCATCTGCCGGTAATGCGGATTGACCGCGACCTGCGGCGAACCGATATCGCTCACCCGCACCAGATACTTGCCGCTGCCGGATTGCTCCACCGTAATATCCGCGATAATGTACCGGTGCTCGTTATGGTTAAATGCCGCGCCCGGAAACGGATTCAGCCTGCGTATCCGGTCGGACATCTGCTGAACCTCAGATATGCCGGCTCCGAGCGCATCCGCGATTCTCTGCAGCCGGTTGGCCGCCAGATCCGCCAGATGATGCTGCACCACTGCAATGGCAAGCTCATCCTCTGCGCCGGAGCGCCGGAGCTGTAAAAGAATGCATTCCTCCATGTTGCGGGCAGCAATGCCCGCCGGTTCGAAGCCCTGCACCAGGGCGAGCATCGTCAGAACCTCTGCCGGATTGACACCGATCCGTTCGGCAACCTCCAGAACGTCCGCCGCCAAATATCCTTTTTCATCCAGGTTACCGATCAGATATAATGCAGTCTTCCGCTGCATGCAAGTTAGACCGCAGACCAGTCCAAGCTGTGATTTCAGATGCTCATAAAGGGTATCAGGCGGTTTAGCAACCCAGTCCAGATTTTCCTCCGTATTCGCGCTTTTGGATTTCAAATTCTCCTTGCTCTCTCCAGTGATAGATATATCATATTCCTGCAGATCAATAACCGGATTCTCATTCGCTTGTTCCCGCAGATAGGACATCAGTTCTTCCGATGAATACTGCAGGATTTGAATAGCCTGCCGTAATTCGGGGGTCATCGCCAGTTTCAACCTCTGTTCTTGCTTCAAACCGAATTGGTTCATGGATCTTCAGCACTCCTCCCGGTTATCCGATAGCAGCAATTCACCCGTATCAGATATGTATAGAAGAGCATTTCGTGAATTATGACCAACTTTCCTGCTCAAATAAAGAGTTCTTTGTGCATTTTTTTGTTACCATTTGCACATTGGGTTTGTTATATTTAGCTTGGGGAATTTCAGCATGATACATTGAGCTTTAATAGTAATAAGGAAGAAAACGCTTACTTAGAAAAAGATTCAGGCTGGAGGTGTGCAAATGAAGAGAATCGACAGGATTTTGGAATACATTGCGGAGCAGACGGGCAGGATGGCCGAAGAAAATTTGCGGCACGGCGGCGGGATTACCGCAGCGGAGATCGCCGATCATGAGAATATGCTGAGAAATAATGTGAGCAAAGAGCTGAATGAGCTGCTGCGGGCAGACCAAATTATCAAAATTAAGGGAAGACCCGTCAAGTTTCTGCACAAGGAAACCGTCGAGTACATTCTCCAGACTAAGCTTAAAGAGAAGCAGATTGAGGTTCAGAGCCTCGATGAGATTCTGCGTCCAAGCGAACAGGTCGACCCTTTTCACTCCCTGATCGGGTTCAAGGATAGCATGCGTAACCAGGTGGAGCAGGGAAAGGCTGCGATTCTTTATCCGCCAAGAGGATTGCATACACTGATTGTAGGACAGACCGGAGTAGGCAAAACACTGTTTGCCAAGCTGATGTACAACTACGGCAAACATATGAAGCGGTTCTCCGACGATTCACCCTTTATCGTGTTCAACTGTGCGGATTATTACAACAACCCCCAGTTGCTGCTTTCCCATATCTTTGGACATGTCAAAGGAGCATTTACCGGGGCCGATTCAGAAAAAAAAGGGCTTGTGGAGAAAGCGGACGGGGGCATCTTGTTTCTGGACGAAATTCACCGCCTGCCGCCGGAAGGCCAGGAAATGATTTTTTATTTCATGGATACCCATACTTACAACAAATTAGGTGAATCGGAGCGGGACCGCAGTGCGAATGTGCTGCTCGTCGCGGCCACCACGGAAGATCCTGCCTCTTCCATGCTCAAGACCTTCATCCGGCGTATTCCGATCACAATCAATATTCCCCCCTTTCAGGAGCGGACGCCTGCGGAGCAGCTTCAGATACTCAAGCATTTGCTGGAGAGTGAAGGCCTTCGTGTCAACAAACCGATCAGAGTCGAGCCGGAGGTTGTCAAAGCGCTAATCGGCAGTGTCACCTATGGAAATATCGGACAACTCAAATCAAATATCCAACTCGTTTGTGCTAAAGGGTTCCTGAACAGCATCCGCGAGAGTAGGGAGGAGCTAGTACTCGATTTCAAACTACTGCCGGGCAATATCAGGGAAGGGTTGTTCAATCTTGGAAAGAACCGCAGGGAGATCGAAGAATTTGGTGCAATTGTATCCCAGCTATATATTTCACCCGAAGGAAGCCATTTGCTGGAGGAGGATGTTCTTGAGCCTCCGTTCAACCTCTACAAGCTGATTGAGGATAAAATAAGCCTGCTTAAGGATGAGGGGCTTGACGACAGTTACATTAACAGGTTTATCACTACGGACGTCAATATTCATATTAAAAGCTTTTATAACCGTTTCTATAACCTGAAAGGAAGCAGGGAACGACTTCTCAAAATTGTGGATAATGAAATTCTTGAATTTTCTGAAGAGGTTAAAGAACTGGTCGAGCGGGAGCTTGACCGGAAATACAGTGAACGTTTCGTCTATGCCTTCAGTCTTCATTTGAGCGCCTTTCTCAAGCGGATCAGAGAGAAGAAATACGGCGGCAAACTGGTCTATGATCCCGTCGACGAGCATGATGAAGAATACAGGGTGGCTTTGACCATCAAGGATATGATAGAGTACCGGTTCGGGATTGACGTGCCGGGGGCTGAAATAACGTACGTGGCAATCCTGCTCAAATCAGTGGAGGAGGAGCGGCAGGGCAACGTCGGAATTATCGTAGCCACGCACGGTAACAGCACCGCAAGCAGCATTGTTGGTGTTGTCAACAGTCTCCTCGGCAGCTCCAATATTTGCGCGGTTGACATGCCGCTCGATGTCAGTCCGAAAGAAATTTTAGAAATTATTGTCGACAAGGTTAAGGGTATTGACTGTGGCAGAGGCGTACTGATGCTGGTGGATATGGGGTCCCTGCTCAGTTTTGAAGCGATCATTATGGAACGGATCGGGGTCAAGGTCAAGACGATCGACATGGTTTCCACACCGCTTACGCTTGAGGCTGTCCGTAAGGCCAGCATTCTCGATATGGAGCTTGAGGACATTCACCGGTCGCTCAAGGATTTCAAAGGCTACAACAACATGGAAGCTTCGTTAACAGCGATATTGGACAACAAGGTGATCATCACAGTCTGCTCCTCCGGCAAAGGCGCCGCGGTCAAGGTAAAGGAATTTGTCGAGAAAATCGTTTACGATCTGACGGAAAAGAAAATTACCGTTATTCCGGCAAAAATCAGGGAGCTTGACAAGGTGGTTAAAGAGCTTCAGGCCAAACAAAGCGTTCTCGCCGTAATCGGTGTAAAAAGGCCGAGTGACCACAGTGTTCCGTTCATTCCTTTAGAACTGTTGATTGATGCAAGAGGCCAGGAACTGTTAAGAGAACTTCTGGTGCATAATGAGCTGCCCGTTCCGCAGTCCAAACAAAACGTCGTTATTAAGGGTTTGTGCGAAGACAGCTTAAAGGAATTTTTGACTTATCTGAATCCCCACAAAATATTGGGAACCCTGATGAAATTTGTTGAGGAGCTTGAACGGGAGCTGCGGACAGATTTCGAATATGCCATGAAGGTCCAGATTGCCATTCATACTGCTCACGCCCTGGAGCGGATGGTCATACACGATGGGCTGGTTTACCGCGGAGATACGGGCATTCTGGATTCACATGTTCTGAATGCGGTAAACCAGGCTTGTGGTATATTTGCCGATGGTATAAATTTGACCCTCACGGATGATGAGAAATATTATATTTGCGAAATACTGAGCGATGTATATAAAACGGCCCCATTATAGGAACAAAGAGTATGAAGCGTTTATATTTGTGTATGACAGATGCAATTTAGAACCAAAAAAGCGTTTTCTCACGAACAAAAATCCCTGGAGCAGCGGGGATTTTTTGGTTTCAAGAAAAATTTTCGGATGATACAGAAGTTTGGCATGGATATTGCATATCTAAGGGCATAGAGAGCTGAGGGGGTGAAAATAAAATGATTGGAGTCATTGTGGGTACGCATGGAAGATTTTCCGAAGAACTGCTGAGGTCCACGTCGATGGTTTATGGTCAATTGGAGAACGTGGTGGGAGTTACGTTTGAACCGGGTGAAAGCGTTAACGGACTTGTAGATAAATTCAAAATAGCACTTGGCACGATTGATTGGAGCGACGGTGTTATTTTTCTCGTTGATTTGTTCGGCGGCAGCCCGTACAACGCAGCCAGCCGGATCGCAGCCGGCTATGAGAATATGGATATTGTATCTGGAGTTAACCTCCCCATGGTCGTTGACGTTCTGGTCAGCAGATCGACGGAGCAATTGGGAGATCTGGTAAAGCTGGCGATTCGCGCAGGGCAGGATTCGATGAAATCGTTCCGCACCCTTAGAGAAATTCAAACAGAGGAGGAATTATAATATGGAAATTTCATTTGTTCGTATTGACGACCGACTGATTCACGGTCAAGTAGCAACGGTATGGGTGAAAGAAGCAAAGTGCAACAAGATTATTGCCGTGAGCGATGAAGTGGCAGCGGATACATTACGGAAAACCCTGCTGCTCCAAGTATCTCCGCCAGGAATTAATGCTTACGTTGTTACGATCGATAAAGCAATTGAGGCGTATAACAATCCGAAATACGCTGATTTTAAAACGCTGTTCCTGTTTACCAATCCATCGGACGTACTTCGCGTTGTGGAAGGTGGAGTACCATTCAAGTCGGTGAATGTCGGCGGCATGTGCTACAAGGAAGGCAAGAAACAGATTACGGGAGCAGTATCCGTCGACAAACAGGACGTCGAAGCTTTCCGCAAGCTCTATGAAAAAGGCATCGAATTAGAAATCAGAAAAGTCGCCAGCGATCCGAAGGTGAATCTGATTTCCAAAATTCAAGGTTTATAGTCAAGGAAATAAGAGAGGGGTTATGACATGAGTACTTTTGAAATCGTGATGGTAGCGATAGTTGCAGCCATTTGCGGCATGGGCAGCGTGCTGGACGAAGGGCAGACGCATCGGCCGCTGATTGCCTGCACGCTGATCGGTCTGGTCCTTGGCGATGTTAAGACGGGTATTATTCTTGGCGGTACCTTGGAACTGATGGCGCTTGGCTGGATGAACGTCGGCGCATCCATGGCTCCCGATGCGGCGCTTGCCAGTGTAGTATCAACTATTCTTGTTATTGTAGGACATCAGTCCATAGGTGCGGGTATTGCCGTCGCCATACCGATTGCTGCCGCGGGTCAGGTACTTACGATTTTTGTCCGGACGATCACCGTGTTCTTCCAGCATCTGGCAGATAAATATGCGGAATCGTCAAATTTCAAGGGAATTGAGTTATGTCACTTTATTGCGCTGGTTTTGCAAGGTTTGCGTGTTGCTCTGCCGGCTGTTTTGGTAGCGGTAGCCGCCGAGACGGGACTGGTCACGGACCTGCTGAATGCGATTCCGGATGTCGTTACGAGAGGATTGCAAATCGCGGGCGGCTTTATCGTCGTCGTTGGTTATGCGATGGTTATAAACATGATGTCCGCCAAGTATCTGATGCCTTTCTTCTTCCTTGGCTTCGTCGTTGCCGCCTTTACAGGCATTAACCTTGTAGGTTTTGGTATTGTGGGCGCGGTGCTGGCCGTTCTGTACATCCAGTTGAATCCGAAATATAACGCGAAGAGCGTGGCTGTAGAAGAAATTGATGAACTGTAGCAGGTTTCCAAAGAAAGAGGGGATTATAAAATGGAAGATAAGAAATTAACGAAAAAAGATTTGAACAGCATGTTTTTCCGGTCCTGGTTCCTGCTCGGGTCGTTCAACTTTGAACGGATGCAGTCGATCGGCTTCTGCGTCACTTTGATCCCGGCGATCAAACGGCTATACAGCAAGAAAGAAGATCAAAGAGAAGCTTTAAAGAGGCATCTTGAGTTCTTTAATACACAGCCCTTTATCTCGGCCCCGATTATGGGTGTCACTGCCGCCATGGAAGAGCAGAAGGCTAACGGCCAACCTATTGATGACGCTACCATCAGCGGGGTCAAAGTCGGCTTGATGGGTCCGCTCGCCGGGGTTGGGGACCCGATTTACTGGGGAACCTTGCGTCCGGTTCTTGCAGCGCTCGGTGCTTCTATTGCTCTGACCGGCAGTATTGTTGGACCGCTGCTGTTCTTCATTCTCTTCAACGTCTGCCGGCTGGCGACCAAGTGGTACGGCCTGAAATACGGGTATGAAAAAGGAACGGAGATCGTGTCCGACATGTCAGGCAACCGGCTGCGTAAGCTTACGGAATCGGCTTCCATATTAGGATTATTCGTCATGGGCGCACTCGTATCCAAATGGACCAGCATCAATGTACCGCTCGTCGTGTCCAAATATACGGGAACGGACGGTAAAGAGGTAATCACAACGGTCCAAATGATTCTGGACCAGTTGATGCCGGGACTGCTGCCCCTGCTTCTGACATTCCTCTGCATGAAACTGCTCAAAAAGAAAGTGAATGCCATCGCTCTCATCTTTGCTTTATTCGCTGTAGGCATAATCGGATACGCGCTGGGTGTACTGGCATAGGGGCGGTAGCAGCTTGAACGAAGTGAAAGCCAGCCCCTTTAGACGCCTGCTGGCACCAGAGGCTTATAGCTTCAGAGCAAACCACCCGTTATGACGGGTGGTTTTGATTGTTTCTGGGAGTGGAACTCTTACTCATTGCATCTGGAAAGATCGCTATTTGCTGCCGGCTTCCCATCTCAGATTCCAGTTATAATACTGATCCAATTCCTGGTGCCCGCCGAAATATTCTACGAGTCTCTCCACGCTGAAGGTCTCATCGTTCTGATTACGGATCATGGCGATGGCACACATCCCCTTATTGTTGTTATGCTCATCCAGCCGGACCTCGATCTCCGGTCCGCCCTGCTGCTTGATGGTTACAAGGGCGTCAGCCTCCGACCAGTTCGTGATTCCCTCATAGATGAAAGCAAAGATAACAATTCTGCTAATTTCGGAAAGATAATGGCCATTAATCCGCAGATTCTCGCCTGTGGCTATGGACCCGGTACGGTCATCCCCGTCTAGGGAGATGTAAGGCGGCCTGTTCAAGCTTCCGAAGGATTCACCGAGTGCTTGGACAGAGCCCTTAATGCCATTTTTTAATTCAAAAAGACAACCAAGATCAAGGTCAACGCCCTTACTTCCGAACCAGCCCGATGTCTTTTTTTGATACCAGTTGAGATTGATCAGTATCTCGCCCAGGGATTCCGTCCCTTTCTGGAGATTGATCCTCTCCCCGCGTTTCTTAAGCAAGATGGTATTAAGATTTAAAGGAGGGGCTGGAGGTGATGCTGGTGAAGAGGGGGGGGAATTACCCGACGTCTTAGGCCGTGACCGAAGCTCTGGGAGAACAAAGGGGGACTGCTGCGATTGAATTACTGGGCTGGCGGGTTGAACTGACGGCAGTATGTTATTGACCTTTATCCCGTAACTTTCGCATAGGGCGGCTAAGCCTCCTGCATATCCGGAACCCACAGCGCTGAATTTCCACTCCTTATGGTATCTATAGATTTCTCCGGCGACAATGGCGGTCTCTATTGAAAAATCTTTATCCAGCCTGTAGCGGAGAAATTCCGTTCCATCAGCAGCGTTGATGATCCGTAAATACACATCTTCCAATAGCGAGAAGTTTTGCAGCCGTTTCTCACCTTCATAAATCGTTAATGCAAATGCAATCCGTTCGTAGTCTGCAGGTATTTGACTGAGCTCGACAGCGATTTGAGTGTTGTCGGTTACCCCTGTGGAGGCTCTTTTATCAGACTGCAATATAGCTACGGACTGGTTCGGAGTAGAAGGATTACCATAAAAAATAAGGTCCTCATCTTTAGAGACAGTCTGGGACGGCGTAAGCAAAAACACAGAGAAATCAACCTCAACCTCAGATCTTGTATTGTGCCAGCCCATTCCTACTATTATACGGGTAAGGAGGGGATCGTCTTTTGTTAAGTTGCATTTTTGTCCCTTTATTAGCTCAAATGTCATTAGAACCAGCCTTTCACAAGATTAGTAGAGCCTGGACCAGTTTATTATCTGCCGCGTCTTCCGGCGTCGAGGTTCGGACCGTTCAGACTGGATAACATATCCAGGGAATGTTCGTAAATACGTACAATATCCTGTACTTTTTGGAACTCCGGATCGGAGGGACCCAGATTGTCCATGAACATACGCTGGAGGATTTCCCTATAAAAGGAGATGCGGCTTTCAACAAGACTACATTCGTAATCAACGACCTCTTCAACCGAGTGCTGCTGAACAAATTCCATCAGGTCATCAGCCGGGTTATCACGAACCTCCCGCTCATTGCGTGCGGCAATCGGAGTGTTAACATTTTCGAGGTTAACGGTGGAGCGTATATCGGAAAAGAGAATACCCTCTTTCGCCAGCATGACCTGAAAAGGCTTGTGCTTGAACAACTCTTGTGCGACAAGAGCACACATCGCCTGATTTCTCAGCAGGATACCGTCAAAGGGGTGAAGAACCCATCCTCTCTCATCCCGGTAGAGGCTGAACGTGAAGTACTCGCCTCCATACTCATATTTAAGATTGATAGCAGTCTCTGAAGTAAGCTCATATTGAAATGCATCCATTCAAATTTGCGCCTCCTGCTTCTTCTTTTTGATTATATTAGCATAGCAGAATATGGGGAATCTTGGGAGAGCGGATTTTTCCTGTTACAACAGAGAATTTTTTTATAACCAAACTTACCCAAGAGATGTGCAGAGTAAGAAACAGGATGAAGAAGGATCCTAAGGTGAAGCCTTGTGACAAACTTGAAACATGGAAATGAAATTGTTCGCTTTCAGTTCCACAGTTTCGTGGTAATATCGGCAGAAGGAAATACGAAATAATGTCGCGACGGAAAGGACTATAAAGTTTACTATGAATACTAAGCCGCTAACAAAAACGGTAACTTTCTTTGAAGCTTTGGCCATTGTTGTAGGGATGATTATCGGTTCGGGGATTTTTCTGAAGCCCGGGATTGTACTCAATAATGCTGGCACACCTTGGATGAGTATTTTGGCCTGGGGGGTTGGAGGAATCATTACTCTGGCTTCGGCGCTGAGCGTAGCGGAAATCGCAGCCGCAATCCCTAAGTCGGGAGGGCTCTATACATATCTGGGTGAACTATATGGCGGGGTATTCGGCTATCTGCTGGGCTGGGTACAGGCTGTGATCTCCTATCCGGCTTCTGTAGCGGCACTGGCGATTGCTTTTGCCACATATTCCGGCTATTTTTTGCCGCTGAATGGCTGGCAGCAGAAGCTGCTCGCTGTTTGTATATTAGCTTTTATACTGATTATGAACGTCATTGCCACCAAATTCGGCGGGATCATCCAGACGGTTGCGACTGTTGGGAAGCTGATTCCGGTAGTCGGTATCGTGGGTGTGGGCTTGTTCTCGGATTTGGCTCCCGGCTTTGGAGGGATTGGAGCTACAGCGGCTGGCGCAGGTTTTGGGGTGGCGGTTCTGGGTACACTCTGGGCCTATGATGGCTGGATCAGCGTGACGAATATGGCAGGGGAAATCAAAGATCCGGCGAAGACGCTGCCAAAAGTCATTTCAATCGGGGTTATGTTTGTGATCGCCGTTTATGTGTTGTTTAATATTGCAGTTTTCAAGGCGTTGCCCTACGATCAGATCATTTCTTCCCAGACTCCGGGAGCTGATGCGGCAGAGGCATTGTTTGGCAGCGGCGGTGGGGCTTTTATTACTGCCGGTATAATCGTGTCCGTGCTCGGCGCGCTGAATGGTTATTTGATGACCGCTGCGCGGGTGCCTCAGGCGATGGGGGAGAACAACCAGATTCCTTTTTCCCGGGTGCTCCGCAGTATCCATCCCAAGTTCCAGACTCCGGCCAATGCGCTTATCTTTCAAAGTGTGCTGGCGGTCATCTATATTTTTTCCGGCACCTTTGACACGTTAACCGATTTGCTGATTTTTGTA
>RCUU01001725.1_pt1 | contig 10100 bp, 8 predicted proteins | sample 2166211 | NCBI WGS metagenome assembly RCUU01 (sample SAMN09932620, study PRJNA488358) | compost metagenome | feature: garden; material: soil; isolation source: compost soil in phenylacetic acid-enriched culture | place: Germany: Experimental Botanical Garden Goettingen | collected 2016-01-27
CATCGAATGAACACAACTACTGGAACAACTGGACATGTAACGGATCGTGTTCCGCAAAAGCTGAAGGATTCCATCGCAAATACAGTAAAGAAAACAGCGCCACACATTCATAACGTCTACGTTTCTGAAGATGCTGATTTTGTAACAGAAATGGGCAACTACGGAACAAAGTCACGTGGCGGGGCTCCTCTTCACAATTTGACCGCAGATTTTGAAACCTTGATTAATCGCGTATTCCCCGGTCGTGCCGGAACCATGATGGGGCCTAACGGCTACGCTCCAACTGCTCCGAATCAAACGAACATCAATGGATACCGTGGCGGAATTACTACGGATGGATACAGAGGTGGAATTACACGCTAAGCAAGAAAATTAACTGGTATACTAAAATGATAAAAAACTGTCCGAGGGCTTTCATTCGGACAGTTTTTTATTAAACCAGCTTATTATTACAGGCTTTGCTCCAAGGCATGACCTTTAATCCACACTTGCTGCAAATCAAGGTTTTGATCAACCAACAGCAGGTCAGCCTGCTTGCCTGTTTCGATCGAGCCTGTAAGATGATTGATCCGAATGACCTTTGCCGGATTTCCGCTGGCTGCTTCAGAGGCCTGCTCAATCGAGAGGCCAACCTCTTTAACCAGATAACGAAAGCCGCGGATCATCGTAAGTGTACTGCCTGCCAGAGTACCTTCACTATCCTTAAGGGTACATACGTTATCCTTGACGATAACAGGCAAGTCTCCAAGCATGTACTCGCCATTTCCAAGTCCTGCCGCAGACATGGCATCCGTAATCAGGACGAGATTATGGTTTGTTTTTACACTTGCCAGAAGCTTGATCGCCGCCTTATGAACATGAATGCCGTCAGCGATAATTTCCGCACTGATGGCCGGAGTGCTTAGGACAGCGCCGGCAGTACCAGGCTTGCGATGATGCAGGGGCGTCATTGCATTGAACATATGCACAACATGATGCAGACCCACATCTACTGCGGACATCATTTCATCATATGTTGCATCGGTGTGTCCTGCGGCTGCAGCAATCCCCTTACTCCGTAAATAGGCGATAAGCTCATGGGCCCCTTCGCGTTCTGGAGCGAAGGTTACCTGCTTGATGAGTCCAGGGAAACGCTCCTCCCATTGCTGTACCCATTCCTTATTTGGAGGTACGATATGAGCCGGGTTTTGCGCCCCAGGCCATTCAGGGCTGATAAAGGGTCCTTCCAAATGTACACCTGCAAGCTGCGCGTAAGGCATTTCGCCATTCATGTACTCATGGACTTCTGCAAGCACATGCTCAATAACTTCTTTGGGCATCGTCATTGTAGTGGCAAGCATGGAGGTCGTGCCTTGAGAGCTATGCAGCTTCGTGATGGCATCAAGGCCTTGCTGGCTCGGCTTGGAGAAATCCTCAAGCATTCCGCCGTGAACATGAATATCGATGAAGCCGGGAAGTACATAGCTTCCCTTGACATCTATTCTTTCCCCGATTTCAATTCCAGCCTGAGCTAAGCTGGATGTTGCCCCTACGTAGCGGATAGTTCCATCCAGAACATGAACTGCACCGTCATGAATGATGCCTGTAGGCGTAACAACCTGTGCGTTAACGATGGTAAAGTTATGTTGATTTGCTGTTTTCATTTCATACCAATCTCCCTGCTGCTTGATCTAGAAGTACGACAACGTTAGGGTGGGTCTGCAAAAAGGATGCCGGAACCTGAGTCGTAATGGGCCCTTTCAATGCCTGGGCAACAATTTCAGCTTTATCTTCCCCTTTAGCCATAAGCAGGATTTGCTTTGCATGGAGAATTGATCCGATTCCCATCGTAATAGCATGGGTAGGAACCTCGTCAATGGAGTTGAAGAAACGAGCATTGGCCTGACGAGTACGCTCATCCAGAGTTACGATGTGCGGAGGACCTTGCAGCACATCGCTAGGCTCATTAAAGCCGACATGACCGTTATGTCCAAGTCCGAGCAGCTGAAGATCAATTTGACCTGCATTTTCAAGAAGCTGGCTGTATTCGGCGGCTGCTTGCTCAGGATCAGCCGTACTGCCGGACGGTATATGTGTATTTTCCGGCAAAATATCGATATGATTAAACAATTTCTCATTCATAAATTGTCTGTAGCTTTCAGGATGATGGGCCGGGAGACCGATGTATTCATCCAGATTATAGCTGCTCGCCTGCTTGAAGCTGACAACGCCCTCACGATACAGTTCAATCAGCTTTTGGTACACGCCAACGGGTGTGCTTCCGGTCGCCAGACCGAGGATGGCTCGCGGTTTGGATTGCAGCAGGCTGGCGATGATTCCTGCTCCGGTCTCATTAAACTGTTGCTCATTGTTTACTTTTATAATGTTAATCATGTCCTATTTGCCCTCCCTGTGTTTTCTGTAGACCTGGACATTTTGATAAGAGCTTTCAAGCTTAGGAATGTAATCATGAAATTCCATACTTACCATTCCCGTAAACAGAATATCAATGACATGAAGCTGAGCGATTCTGGACGCCATGTCCCCCCGCCGCATACCTTCCTCTAAAGAGGAGGAGAATAGAGCTATATCGGATAATGATGCAAGCTGGTTGCTGCCGTACTGTGTTAATGAGATGGTGGTTGCCCCACTGTCTTTGGCACAGCGAAGTGCGTCAATGGTTTCGGGAGTTTCGCCGGAATAAGAAATTGCCAGGGCTACATCACCTTTTCCAAGCGTGGAAGCGGCAGTAATTTGCATATGGGAATCAGCGAAGGCAGTGCAATTTTTCCCAATTCGAATCAGCTTTTGATAAAAATCCTGCGCAATGATCGATGATGTTGCGATACCGTACAGATCGATTCGCTTTGCTTGACATAGAATGTCTACTGCTCTTTGGAGCTGAGCCATATCCAACAATCTAGTGGTATCGGTAATTGAGGCCAGATGATTGGCTTCAATCGCTTGAACGATTTTGCCAAGCTCATTGCCGGCTATGACATCCTGATAATGCGCCTCCTGCGAGCCCGGATTGTTCGCGAGCTCACCGGCCAGCTTCATTTTAAAATCCGGAAAGCCCTTGAAGTGAAAGGTTTTACAAAAACGGGTTATCGTTGAAGGGCTGATTCCGCACAAATTAGCCAATTCGGTAATGCCTAGATGAATAACGGAATTTGGTTCCTGCAAAATATGTTCGCCAAGCCGACGCTCCTGAGGAGGTAAAGCCTCTAGATGGGTCGAGAGAGCATGCAATATTGGTGTTAGAATAAGCCCACCTCAAATCTGAAAATTATTTTCTTGTTTTTTTAATGAAATATGAAAATTATTTTGATTTTATCATAGATGATTCTATTGTTGATTGCAAGGTAATTTCGATCATTCTGACAGATTCCTTGTCTTTTCGACGTTAACATAATACACTGGATATGATGGTTTACGATGGAGGGGAATAATGGTGAATCACAAGCTTGATGACGAGTGTGTAGATCGTCTCCGACATGCGTATTCAATAGCTGTTCGCAAAATGAAGAGTGAGATTATGCATCATCGGGAGTTAGGGTTAACAGGCCCCCAGTTCCATATGTTGTCTCTGATTGCTAGGAATAAAACCTGCAACGTTAGTTTTTTGGCCGAGATGCTTGAGGTCAAGCCTAGTGCAATAACAGTAATGACGGACCGACTCGTTCAGAGTGGTTACGTACAGCGGCGTCATGATGAAAATGATCGCAGAGCAGTGCTGCTGTCCGTGACCGAAACCGGTGAGAAGGTATGCGAGATGGCAAGGGAGAAGACTCGTGAGGTTTTACGGTCATACCTGTCTGAATTGACGGATGAGGAGCTAAGGGTTCTATTCAATATAATTGAGAGATTTGCCGGTAAGGATCAGAAGCAATAAGAGCTTTTTTACACAAATAAACCGTTCAGGTCGTTTATGCCTGAACGGTTTATTTGTTATGCCTGTAGTTATGCTTTTGAAATTATGCTTTTGCAATTATGCTGCTTTTGCAGCGTTATGTGATCTGTTTTTTCGTTCGGAAGTATACAGCTGCCAAATGACGAAGAGCAGTAAGACTAGCTGCGGGATAAAGGTTTCTACAGTCGGGTAAGCACCAAGCCAGCTAACCGTTGGCAGCCAGGCTTGGCTGTGGGCAGGAAGCAGCCCGCCAATTTGCAAGGAGTGGATGCTTTCGCCCATGAAGCGAATGACCAAGTAATATATCAGTAAGGACGCTGCCAGCATAAATGGACGAATAGGCAGCTTCACGCTGAAACGAATGATGCAGAAGCCGATAACGAATAATGCTGCAAATGCACCAACAATGCCGATGACAAGCTGTGAGCTATCGATTGAAGGAGCCATACCGATATAAAAAACAGCAGTCTCTGCACCTTCACGCAGAATAGCCAGGCCGGATAAAGCAAATAACGACCACAGACTTCCACGCTCCAGTGCACCGCCAACCTGCTTCGCCAGATAGCTGCTCCAGGCCTGGGCGCTGGATTTGCTGTGCAGCCAGTGGCCTACAGCAAGCATCATCACAACGGCGGCCAGCCCGATAAAGCCCTCGAGCATTTCACGCGTTCCACCTGCTACTGCTTGTGACACAGCGAAGGTAAGCACCACAGCGATGACAGCGGATAGCAGCAAGCCCGTACCTGCGCCGGCCCAAATAAAATTACGAGCCTTGTTATCCTTGGTTTTGTTCACAAAGGCGAGCAACGCGGCAAGCACGAGAATGGCTTCGAGACCTTCGCGGAGCAGAATTGCCGCAGCATCCCAAGCTGAATAAGAAGTACGCTCCGTTAAAGGTGTGAGGCTGCTGATCATTTGATCCATGACTTGCTGTGCCTTTGTAAAATCTGCAGGAGTCGAGACCAGATTGCTTTGCGCTTCTGTCAAACGATTCTCGGTCGCAGTATACAGCGTTGCTGATGAGATGGACACCTCTCCTTCTACAGAAGGCCATAGAATAATAAACTGCAGCATGAGCTCGGAGGCTTGCTCTCCTTTTTGCGCCTTTACGGCTTCCTGCGCCTGCTCAAGGAGTGCTACAGCATCTGCTAAAGATTTACCGGAATGGGTGAAGGCTGCTGCTTGGTCATCCATTTTGCCATCAATATAATCCTGCAGCAGTGTAATCAGTGCTTGTAATTCCTGAACAGCTTGCTCCGTTTTGGGAGGCTCTGCCTGCAGCGCTACACGGATCATCGTCATATGGGACTCCAGATTGCTGTAAACGCCAAAATTTCCGTTTCGAATCGGAGATTCAATTTTGCTCCAGCCATTGATTATGTCCTTATAGCGAGCCTGTGCAGTGCCGACATCTCCGCTTTCCAACGGTGTAAGGGTCCCTTTGACTATATCCAAAAGATCGCTGGCTACCTTTTTACCGTCAGGTATTTCGCTCTCTTCTTTGTTATCCTTCACATATTGATTGATTTGCTTGGCGAGGAGGGATAACGAGGAGCTAGCCTCCGCCGCGTTCTGATCGTCAACCGCCGACTTGGCGGAAGCCAAATGCTCTTGTATAGATGCGGCTAAATCAGGAGAGCGGCTTGTATCCATCTTGCCCCACAGGACCTCAAACTCCTCTAGTTCTGAAGAGGCTTTATCCCAGTTTTGCGCTCCAGCTTCTACTAATGCACCGCCTACAAGCGGCAGCAATGATTGCAGGGAAGGGTGCTCTTCGGCATGGACAACCGGGGAGTGAAACGACAGCGTAAATGTAAAAAATAAAAGGCAAGTAAGCAGGGAGAGCGGAAATTGAAGCCATTTCTTTCTCCCGTTATGTTTTGGTGCATGCAAAACGAACATCGTTTCTACCCCTCCTTCACATTAAAAAAGCGTTTCCCCGATATAGCCGCCATTTGAAGCTCCAGGGAAACAAGCGAATACAGCACTTCCAACATGTACGATATATTCATTTAATTTATCGCTGGCTGCCAGCTTTTTTTGCATCGGCACAAATTGCTTTTGTATGTCTCTTTGATAAGAAATAAAAAATAGTCCGGCATCAAGCTGACCGGTTTTAAAGTCCATGCCGCTGGTGTATGAATAGGCCCGGCGCAATATTTTGATGTCGCCTTCCATATGAGCCAAGCGTGAATGTGAATTCATAGGAATAACCGGTTTGCCGGAAGCATCCTTAGCACTCAAATCAAGCGGAGCAAATTCATCCTTTGAGCCGAGCGGCGCACCTGAATCACGGTAGCGTCCGAAGGTCTGCTCCTGATCATCAAGGGTGGAACGATCCCAGACTTCAATTCTCATTCGGATGCGGCGAGCTACCATGTAGGTTCCGTTATGCATCCAGCCTGCGCCGTCAGAGGCTTGCGCCCAGACAACTTCATTCATAAGGCTGCTGTCACTTACATCGGGGTTGCCCGTACCGTCCTTGAATCCCATGAGATTACGGGGAGTCCCTTTTTCAGGATCGGCTTGAGATGTCCGTTGAAAGCCCTCCTGTGTCCAGCGAAGCACCGCAGTGCCTCTTGCGATGCGTGCCAGATTGCGGATCGAGTGAAAGGCGACCTGCATATCGTCAGCGCACACCTGAATGGCCAAATCACCGCCGCACCATTCCGGAAGCAGTGCATCTCCGCTAAAGCTTGGCAGCTCCTCAAAGGAAGCAGGGCGTTTCCCAGATAAACCATAACGGCTGTCAAACAGGGACGGACCGGCTCCAAACGTAATCGTCAGGCTCGAGGAGGAGAGACCTGCAGCTTCTCCGGTATCGGATGGGGGCAAATTCAGGTTGTTATTGTCTTCGCCGATCAATTGTCCGGTGCTCATCTGAGCTGCGGATTTGGTCCAGGATTGAAACAGTTTACGAACGTCGGATAATGAGGAGGTCGTCAAATCAAATGCAGCAAACACCATGAAGTTCTGTGTTGGCGTAATAATACCGCTCTGATGCTGTCCGTAAAATTTTACTGTCTGGTTGGTGGAGGAGGCATTTTTTTTACTTGAAGCATTACCGATTTTACCTTGCGCGGCAAGCATTCCTGTTGCCCCGCCCCCAAGCAATAAGCCGATGCTACCCGCACCGGCAATTTTTAAAATATCGCGTCTACTGACACGCTTATTAAAGATGTTGTCACTCATGACATTACACTCCCAGCAACTTTCCCATTTGCGACAGAGGCTCAGCTAATGCGTCAAGATTTTGACTTAGCTTACGGACTTCCTCTTCTTTGAGGTTGTCATAGCTGACATAGCCGTCTCCGTCTTTAAATACGGATAATTCTTTTTCTAAAGCTGCAAAACGATCACTGATTTGTTGATCAAGCTCTGAATCCTTTTGAGACAATTGAGGCTCCAGCAGCTCATATATTTTTTTAGCGCCTTCCAGGTTTGCTGCGAAGTCATACAGGTCAGTCCGGGAATAACGTTCCTCTTCACCGGTTACTTTGGAGGTGGATACTTCATTAAGCAGCTCGACTGCACCAGTAACGAGCAGAGAGGGCTCGATTTCAACCGTTTCTACCAGAGCGCGCAGCAGCTTGGCATCACTTAGCAGGCGATCGGCATATTCCTGCTGCCCCTCGGTCGTGTTATCTTCCCATAGCGCTTTTTCAATTCGGTGGAAGCCTCTCCATTCAGCCTCTTCAACATCGCCGTCGCGGGCATCGATGTTAGGATCAAGATCGCCCAACGCTTCAGCAATTGGCTCAATTCGTTCATAATGCATGCGGGCAGGTGCGTAAAGTGCTTTAGCCGTCTCGATATCACCGCTGTTAACAGCGTCTACAAATTTACCTGTCTCAGTAACGAAGGCATCGCATTCTTCAATAACATAGGCACGATATTGATCGATAGCTTGCTGAAAATCAGCGGCTTCAGTTGTTCCGTTCGCAGCACTATTGTTGGCTGCAGAATTTGTGACCGAGTTAGACTCGGTTGGAGTTTCCTTCGAATTGCCCGCCTCATTGGAATTGCAGGCGGATAGCAGCAGCGCTGCAGATAAAAAAGCAGTTGGAACAGCATAATGGAATTTCATGAAGTACACTCCTCGTTTAATATAAATTATTGAATATAAAATTTTAATAACTAGATATGTTGAACTAAAGAATAGGACGAGAATGGCAAGAGTGTAAAATGATTCTGGAAAATCGATTGAAAGAACATTTTACACGGCTGCCTTATGCGTTCAATAATTAGTTCAATATATATAGATAATGGAAAAATTATGATAATGATTATCACTATCGTTTTACATCATAATTCTGTTGCGTTACCGCGTCAATAAAAATTTAGATATCACAATTGTAAGGATAGTCAATTCATGTTTAGGCAGGTTATTATTTAGATGGAAGATCGGAGGAGCAGCACTATGGAGAATATAATGGAAAAATATATTTTGGCCTTAGATCAAGGAACAACGAGCTCGCGAGCTATTTTATTCAATAAAAAAGGAGACATTGTGCATTCAGCCCAGCGGGAGTTCCCGCAGTATTTTCCGAAGCCCGGTTGGGTAGAGCATAATCCTAATGAAATTTGGGGCTCCATACTTGGAGTCATTGCCTCGTGTTTGTCTGAAGCGGGGATTAAACCGAAGCAAATTGCCGGAATCGGGATTACCAATCAGAGGGAAACAACGATTGTATGGGAGAAAGAATCGGGAAAACCGATATATCCGGCGATTGTGTGGCAATCACGGCAGACAGCGGAAATATGTGATGAGCTGAAATCATCCGGTCATGACGGGACGTTTAGAAAAAAGACAGGTCTGCTCCTGGATCCTTATTTCTCGGGAACGAAAATCAATTGGATTCTTGATCATGTATCAGGTTCCCGGGAACGGGCGGAAAAAGGGGAGCTGCTCTTTGGCACTGTCGACACATGGCTGGTATGGAAGCTGTCTGGTGGACAACTGCATGTCACCGACTATTCGAATGCTTCGCGTACTTTAATGTATAACATTCATGAGCTCTGCTGGGATGACGAGCTGCTGCAATTGCTGGATGTTCCCAGAGCGATGCTGCCGGAGGTTCGTTCTTCCTCCGAGGTATATGGGACTACGATTCCGTATCATTTCTTCGGGGAGGAGATACCGATCGCGGGAATAGCAGGTGATCAGCAAGCGGCGCTTTTTGGTCAGACCTGCTTCGAGCAGGGAATGGTTAAGGCGACTTACGGTACGGGCTGCTTTATGCTAATGAATACAGGCGAGAAGCCCGTGGAATCAGAGCATGGGTTAATTACATCTATTGCTTGGGGAATCGGGAATAGGATTGAGTATGCACTCGAAGGCAGCATTTTTGTTTCCGGATCAGCGATCCAATGGCTCAGGGATGGGCTGCGGATGTTCCGTGATGCAAAGGATAGTGAAGCCTACGCTTCCAGAGTAGCTTCAACAGAGGGCGTATATGTTGTTCCCGCTTTTGTAGGCCTGGGCAGCCCATATTGGGATAGCGAAGTCAGAGGCGCGGTGTTTGGATTGACGCGGGGCACGAGCAAGGAGCATTTTATTCGTGCAACCCTGGAATCGCTGGCGTACCAGACTAAAGATATATTAGGTGCAATGGAGAGCGACTCCGGATTTAAGGTGCAAAAAATGCGGGTGGACGGCGGCGCAGTCTCGAATGCCTTCCTGATGAAATTCCAAAGCGATATTCTGGACATTCCGGTAGAACGGCCATGCATTCGTGAGACAACGGCTTTAGGAGCCGCGTTCCTGGCCGGACTTGCAGTAGGATATTGGAGTGATCGCGAAGAGCTAAGCCGTACATGGAGCCTTGAGCAGCGTTTTGAGCCAGCCATGAAAGCGGAGGACAGAGATGCCCTATACCTCGGTTGGAGGAAGGCCGTGCAGGCGGCCATGGCTTTTAAATAAAGCGATAACATGAAGGAATAAAAAGACGCCCATTTTCCTGTGTAACCGCACCATTAACCCTGTTTCTTCATAAGATGTGTTGACTGTATCCCTTAACCTTGTCAAACCATAAAACCCGAGCAAGGAGGGGTGACGCATTTTGAAGAGCAGCGATCGTAACAGCAAATTTCTGTTAACTCATCGTGAACGGGAAGTTTTCGAACTCCTCGTGCAGGATAAAACGACGCGCGATATTGCGGGCCAGCTGTTTATCAGCGAAAAAACTGTACGTAATCATATTTCGAA
>RCUU01001726.1_pt1 | contig 10099 bp, 8 predicted proteins | sample 2166211 | NCBI WGS metagenome assembly RCUU01 (sample SAMN09932620, study PRJNA488358) | compost metagenome | feature: garden; material: soil; isolation source: compost soil in phenylacetic acid-enriched culture | place: Germany: Experimental Botanical Garden Goettingen | collected 2016-01-27
CCGAGCCGGTCTCACAAATGGCCGATTTATACCACCCCGTTCACTGGAAACATACCTATTCTTTTCCTATCTATGTTGGGCTGTATTTGCTGGCTTCAAACATTGCCAAGAAGGGCATAGATTGCGGTAAGTCTTTTCAGGAAGACTCTAACCCCTGACAATAGCCAATCACCAAATTTTACCATCATTAATTTTCTGACGGGTTGACATATTACATAAGGATGCCATTTCAGGAGGTGATCAACATGACGGTAGCTTCTCAAGTGAAAACAGCTGTAGCTTCATTAAAAAGCGCGCAGGCCAGCTTTGAACAGTTTGCGTTAAATACACAAAACCAGCAGGCCAAAACCACGTTCACAAATGCAGCGCAACAGACACAAAACATCATTGACCAGGTCACTCCACGGATACAACAAATTGAACAGGAAGAACCGCAGTATAAAGGGTTCTAAAAAAGGCCATGCCGATCTTTTCTCGGCATGGCTGCCCCTTTATCTTTATTCCCTCGTAGACGACAGGATTGGGAGGCTGATTTTCTTGGCATGGATAGCAGGATTATGGCTAGTAAATACGGCACTATTGATCATCATTGCGGTTCGGGAGGTGCGCCGCCCCGCCAAAGCGTTGACTTGGATATCAGTCGGACTAGTATTACCGATTATCGGATTCGTTTGTTACCTGTTCGTCACGAATCCTGTGAAAATGCGGAGGGACAAGCTCGTTTCTTCGCACAATAGCCCGATATCATTACCCCCAGAATATGGTCACTCCGCATTTGTTATCGCTCGGGCTTTGCAACCTTTGTCTGTCAGTGGCCTTCGTACCGGTTACGTCCAAATCCTCACGAACGGGATGGAAACCTACGGAAAACTCCTTCAATCAATACAGGCAGCACAAAAGTCAATCGATCTGGAATATTACATATACCGGAATGACCATATCGGTAAACGTATCACAGATGTGCTGATTGAACGGGCTCTATTCGGTGTAAACATTCGTTTTATTAGGGATGGCTGGGGAAGCCGGTCGTTTCCCAAACATGTGATTCGCCGGATGATAGAAGCAGGCATTGAATGCAGGACCATCTTTCCCTTGCGATTCCCCTGGGTATTATCCAACTTGACATACCGGGATCATTGCAAGATCGTCATCGTCGACGGTAAGGAAGCCTTCATGGGAGGAATCAACGTTGGGGACGAGTATACCGGAATGAAGCCGGATGTCGGTTTTTGGCGCGACACTCATATGCGGTTAACCGGCGAAACAGCGGATGATGTGAAAGCCGTTTTTGAGGCTCACTGGAAAATGGCGTCACCGGACATGCTCCATTCAACGAGAAAGGCAAAATTTATCCCTGAATCGGCTCAACTGTCAGACGATAAAGCCATTCATCCATTTCCAACCGGCAAAACAGAACGATCCGGATACGGATGGGAATGGGGATCGGAGCTGGGAACGATGGAAGGCACCCACATGGGAAAAGCTTCCCCGTCCAAGGATTCGCATAACGTCTATATACAGATATTCGAAGGCAATCCCGGGCTGCCAACTCCGATCATTCGGGAAATGCATTTCATCTGCCTGACTCAGGCGACCCGAACCATCGACGTGACCAACCCTTATTTTATACCCGATGCGGATATCATGATGGCCATCAAAACAGCCGCGGCGCGTGGCGTTCGAGTGAGATTACTGGTGCCGCGCCAAGTGATTCCTAAAATTGCAGGAGCTGCAAGCCGTACGTATTATGGTGAACTCGTGGAAGCGGGGATCAATGTTTTTCAGTACAACAAAGGGGTATTGCACGCCAAAGTCATGATTATCGATGGCGAGATTGCCGAAGTGGGTTCTTCCAACTACGATCTCCGTAGTTACCGTTTAAACTACGAAGTGTGTGCAGTGATGTATCATTCTGATGTGGCCCGGGAGCTTACGGAACAATTCGAACGGGATCTCGCCGAGGCTACTCCATATCGTTTGGAAGATCATATGCATCGTACTTCTTCCGAGCGCATGCTTGATCAAGCAGCGCGTTTGTTATCTCCTTTGTTATAAATCTCAAAAATTACATGGAATTGAATCGAAGTCCAATTTACACATGTATATGGCGAAAGGGGAGAAGGCTTCCAACGAATACAAGTAATATCGGATTTGGGCAACAGTCTATGGTGCAAATATCACGCCCGGCATATAGTGTAGAAAAAAAGGAGCTGCATCATAGATGATCATGATGAAACCGATTGAAGTTGAAGGTCATCAGGTTATAAGTATCGAGGTCGCCCTGCCCAAAACAACACTTCTGGCCATCACAACCGATCACGGATATATCATGTGCGGAGCGCTTGATATTCGTTTGTTAAATGAGAAATTAAACGATCGCCGCATTGTGGCAGGACGCGCAACCGGGGTACGAACAATAGAGCAATTGCTGGATGCCCCACTCGATATGGTGACCACAGAGGCGGAATTACGCGGAATTTGCCCTGGGATGAAAGGAGCAGATGCGCTTTTAAAGATGGTAAACGAGGTTAGTTAATTTTAAGTCCACACTTAAGGAAAGTAGGGGAATTTTTTGTTAACGGGTCTGCATATTGTCTTCCTTGGAGGCGATGCCCGGCATCTTGAAATCATTCGGTCATTTACTGACCTGGATGCAAATGTTGCGGTAATCGGTTATGAAGATTTGCACGAACAACTTCATGAAGTTCAGCATTCCAAGCTTACGAGGGAGGTGCTTCGCAATGTTGACGTATTGATATTACCGGTTGTCGGTACAGACGACCATGGCAGAGTAGAGTCTTCATTTTCATCTGAAACGTTATTGCTGAACAAGGAATATATGTCTTGCTTGCCGAAACACGCAAAAGTCTGTACTGGCATAGCCAAGTCTTACTTGAGGAACCTTTGCGCGGAACTAGAGATCGATCTGATAGAATTATTTGGCAGGGACGATGTTGCCATATACAATTCCATTCCCACTGCGGAGGGCGCCTTAATGATGGCCATTCAACATACGGAAATTACCATACATGGTTCGCGTTGTATGGTGCTGGGTTTGGGGAGAATCGGTCTTACGTTAGCCAGTATGCTTCAGCGCCTGGGTGCACACGTCAAAAGCGGGGGTGCAGAAACCGGAGCAGTTTGCACGTGCATGGGAGATGGGGATTGAGCCGTTTTATACGAAAGATTTGTACGATGAAGGCGTAAATGTGGATATTATTTTTAACACGATTCCGGAGCAAAATCCTTACTTCTCGTGTGTTGACCCGTATTCCGCATCACGCTATTATTATTGATTTGGCTTCCAAACCAGGTGGAACCGATTTTCGTTTTGCCGAAAAACGTGGAATCAAGGCCTTGTTGGCACCAAGTTTACCGGGATTGGTCGCGCCAAGAACGGCTGGACGTATATTGGCGAGAACGTTATGTCAATTGATCCAGGACGAACGGAGTTCAAAATCGAGAGCAATTGGATATACTTGCTTTTTCTTCCGGGTTATGAGATCGCGAACGCTGTAAAACGAATTATTTAGAGAGGCGTCATTACTTGTTTGTACTTGATCAGAGAGGCCAACACTTTGCCGGTCTCCGTCTATTTCCGTACGAATCGGATAAATGAAGCGCGTGGTGGAACGGCTCTTTCGTAGATCAGAAGTCGGTTTCCAAGGCTAGAGTTCGGAGAACTCCAAGTTAAGCTGGTCTCAGTAGCCCCCGGAGAAGAATTCCCTGAACACTCGGCATTACAATCGATCGTAGGGGAAGTTTGGCAGGATAAAAAGAATTACTCGGGAGTACTCGTGCAAGAGAGGTTAGATGGCAAATTGCGATCCATGAATGATCACCTATGTATACCCGCAGCTAAAAGGGGAATGTTTTGTTCTAATGGCCGATATGGGGTAGTACCAGCGAAGCTGACACCACCCGCAAAGTAAATCACTCAATCATCAAGGTGCAATTTATACCTGCCAGAGTACACGATTTGTACATTAACATTGATATTTCGTAAGGAATCTTTGTTTAGCACAGTCCCGGATGCAATCCGTGTCCATTCATAAGGATTCTTGCGAAAAAGAGATTCCCCCAGATTATAAATATCTATTTTCTTTTCGAACGCGTTTTGAAAGGTATGCCTAATTTGATGCTCAATTTCTTTTTGAGCCATCTGCGTAAGTTCTTGCTCCGTAATTTCTGCATGTAGCTCGTTTACTCCAGCCTTCACCTTAATGGAAATATCGAAATATGCTTTGTCATATTTAACCCATGGTTTGACATCATATTCGGGTTTTTCAGCAACGAGAACTGCAACAAGCTTGTTATCAGTAAACAAGTTAATGGGCATCCGAACTGTATGTTTATTCAGCCATGGCATTCCTTTTATTTCTTCGAGGCTCATGCGTGCGTAGTAGTTGTCCTTATCGTATATTTGTATGCCTGAAAATCTAAGCAACTCGTGCGGTTTTTCATTTTCTTTCCACTGATCCTTTCGAACAGAAATTTCTGGTATGTAGCTTATCTTCGCCTTTTCGTTTGAATCCATTACAAAATTTTGAATACGGATCGGAGCGAGGATAGAACGCTGCCGATAATTCTGTTCGGGGTTATGCAGAATCGATGCTTTTGGCGATAATTTGAAAAATGAAGTCGCAAGCAAGATCTCGTCGAGAGGGTCGCGCGTACTGAACACCCACGCTAAATACCTGATCTCACGATATCGGTTAATCAGTTCTAACACTTCACCGACTTTTCGTTCCTTCAATAACCTTTCGCTAAACAAGATTGCAGAGATTTGTCCCCAGTTTAACCTTTGTTGCGAAGTGCTGTATAAATCATTCGCTGCTTCTGTAAACGAGATACCTTTTCCTCTACCGATCCAGACCGGGGGCTGTTCCGCTTTCTGCTGTCCTTCCAATTTTGCCACTGTCGAGAAATCGAGCATTTGCGCATAAATGATGTACTGACCATCCACATAGTCAATTCCAACAGCCGTTGCATAATTCATGTTTTGCAATTCATATTTGCTCCAGCATCCGGTGAGAATGCAGGGGAGCAAGAGAAGAGCGGCACATTTGTATACGTTCATTGCTGACCCTCCCCTTGGCGTGTGGGATCTTGAGTGTTTAGCATGTCAGGGCGGGTTTTCCGCCATTTCCAAGGTAATCGAAACAAGGCATTGGCGAAATCTTTATATGGAGGCGAAACCGGAGCCAGGTAAGGCAAACCGCATGAATGTAAAGAGGCTAAGTGAGTTATTACGATAAACAACGCAAGTAAGAAACCATAGATCCCCAAAATCGATGACATAGCGAACAGAAAAAAGCGCAAAATGCTTATTGTCCCAGATAGTGACTGGCTGGATAAAGTTGAACCGAATACTTGCGTAATTGCACCTATGACGACGATGCTGGGGGACAAAAATCCTGCACGAATGGCTGCATCCCCTAAAATGAGCCCTCCTACTACCGTAACTGTAGACCCAACCGCGGAGGGCAATCGAACACCGGCTTCCCGCAATATTTCCAAAAAGATGAGCGCGAGAAACATTTCCCCTGCCACGCCAAGAGGAATACCTAGCCGGTTGACGCCAAGTGTTGCAAGAAGGTAATAGGGTAGTTGATCTTGATGATACGCAAGAATTGCGATCCAAAAACCGGGTAGCATAAGTGATACGGATAATCCAAGCAAACGAAGCGATTGTCCAAACGTAGCAGACAAAGCAGTATAGTGGATGTCTTCTGGCGTTTTCAGGAGCAGGAACAAATTGGCCGGAGCGATCAAAGCAGCTGGTGTACCATCCACTATCAGCGCTACACGTCCATTCAGCATGCAGTTAACGGCAAAGTCTGGTCTTCCCGTATAGCCCATCAAAGGAAACAAAGCTTTGGTCGGTTCCATTAGCTCTTCCAGTTGAGTGGCGCTGAATGCTCCGTCAATGTGAAGGCGATCCAATTTCGCCTTAATATCTTGGACAATTTTCGGATCAACAATGTCTTGCATATAGAGAATTGCAATGGTTGTTTTTGTTCGGACACCTACGGTTTTCGTTTCGTATACCATGCTGGTTGACTTGATTCGTTTTCGAATTAACGCAACATTGACACCGAGTTCCTCAACAAACCCGTCTTTCGGCCCACGAAGGGAGACTTCGATATTGGATTCTTCGGGCTGGCGTGCCGGTTTTTTCGATATGTCGAGGGAGAACAATGAAGTTAGCGCCGAAATAAACAATAGCAGTTTTCCTTCAAAAATGTCCGTTTCGGATTTCTGCTCCCACTCCTCGAAGGAAATGCTCTCAAGCTGTAATTGACTCGACTCAAGAAGTTCCTGATTCTTATGAAAACCGTGATTTTCGTAAAACCGAGTCAAGTGAGGAAGCACTACATCCTGAATGAGTTGTTGATTGTCACATAATCCATCGCAATACAGCAAAACGATGCTTGATTGATCGTCGCCAGCTACTAATTTATAAACATGATGCTTGACATCACGACACATCTGGAACTGTTGAAGAAGTGCTTGTTCATTAAGAGGTTGCGTATCAGGAGTCCCTTTTTGTGTCGACGATTTCATGTGATTTATCCATTTATGTTTGAAAAGATTGATCATCTTCACGTGCTCCTTTTACTTCTTGTTGAAATAAATATTCGCGCGACATAAACGAGCATGGCCCCCAAGGTAAAGATACAAAACGAAGGGAAGTAAAATTGGCTGAGCAGATCTTGAAAAAGCATATCGCTGATTGGCAACAATGCAGCAGCCAGCATGAGTAAAGCGCCCAGAAACATAGGCAACCACCTATACTTTTGCATTTTCCACAATTCGCTTAAGAGATACAGCGAAAGAGAAACTCGAATGTACATACCGGATAGCCATTGGTAAATCGAGAAAAAATCAACATGTTCCACATACTCGCCAAGTCGAACCATTCTCCATTGTTCGTAAGCGGGGTATCGTTGATGTGCCGCTTCATCAGGTCCGAACATGGCAATCGAGCCCATCAAAGGGCCGAGTGTTAGTCCGGATAATATGATGCAAATAAGCATTAAGCTCTTGAAGCTCGGCTTCTTTGTTAACTGGTGCTGAAACAAGATCAGCACCATCAATTCCAACAATCCCCCAGCTGTGTAGGGAATACCTTTCCAAAGTGGAGGTGTCCCGTTTTCGAGTAACGGAAAAAGCATGGTGTAGTCTTTAAACTGAAAGTTTGCTGTCATGACTAGATCACCCAGAATAACAACAAAAGGCAACAATATTCCACTTAAAATTGCAATGGCGCGAAGCCCTTGAAATGCCGCAAAAAAGCATCCGATGAGCGTTGTTCCAGCAAGAACAAGCATAGGTGTTTGAGGCATATACGTTGCAATCGTCCATGTTGTAGTATCCTTTAAGGAAATGAACCCCATAAACCATACAAGCACACTATATAGGACAATTAAGGCTGCTGAGGAAAATCTTCCGAAGTGTTTCGTTAACCAATCCCTAACATGCATGCCGTTCATGTTGTTTAGAATAATACTCAGAATGCCAACCCATACTGGTGAACAGATTAATACAAGAAGTACCACAAGCCAGGCATCTCGTCCCGATGCACCTAGCAGCAACGGGATGATGATAACATGGTTAAGCAATCCTGCTGAAAGCAAAATGATCATGTATGACTGTAAGACCGAAATTTTTTGCATTAACTTACCGCATCCTCATAAAGTTCCGTCTTTAATTTTGTAAAATGAACTTCAAAGCATTTATTCCCATATTGTCTCATTAATATTGTCTCATTAAGAATGCATTTGTATACTGGATTTGTTAGTGGAATTCCGATTCTGACCATTTTAGGAACTTTTCTCGGAGGTGATCATGTGAAGCAAAACTGGTTAGGGATAGTTACCATCAGGCGCTGTTCTACACATTGGGCATTTCCAAAGATACCAGAATGCACGTTCGCGACTTGTTTGATTTTTCGAATGGCGGCATTAAGCCCGAAAGTCTATCAGCCTCTTGGCAAACCGGCAGTTCCATTCGTGTGTGCCGTCTCGCCTTTAATTTGTGGAACGGATGGACCGAAGCAGGCGGAGAACGTTACTCCACTCCCCATGAACTTTTTGATTGCAGTTTCGCCTTATATTTTATTGAAGCAATTCGTCTTCGTTATCCTGACTATTGCCAAAGCAAAGAGTGGATATTCAGAAAGCTAACCGAACATATTCGCTAAATAGTTTTCAGCGACTGGAGTGAACTTGGACGATGAAAGAGATTAAACAGAGGACTGTTGTGAAAGACATCAAACGTTTGAACCGAAATCCAAGATTGATGGATCGTGCAAGGAAAACTATCGCTCGTGTCAATCGGCAGACAGACGATGATAAGAAGCCTTCACAATCTCCAGTTGAATATGCGCAACACCGCTCCATTGGGGCTGCGAAGAAAATGATGCTTACCCAAATGGGAATAAGTGTGCCTGTCAACAACAGATTGATTCGGCTCATTCCAAAAAAGCGGATTCTGTCTGATACCGAAACAATAATGCAACAGGGCGTTGGTAACATTCAGACTGAGCCTTCGGTCACGCCTAACACGCGACTTACTCGTAGGTTGCGTCTGCGCAAGCCGGCTGATGGAAGGTACCTCTTGTCTTCGGGAGCGCATTTAGGAAAACAACGTTTTATTCAAAGCCGGGTTCGTGCCCGGCTTTTGCGTTCTCGAAGAGACAGCTTTCCGAGCCAAATAAATCGGGATGACGGTTATTCAAAACCGGCCGGGAAAAAGGAATCATTCTCTACTTCGGTGCCACGTTATGTAAGTGGACGCATGAATTGTCATAATAGGCAATCGCCCGAATGTGTGGAGCGGTGGCATTTTAGGAAACCATTCCCTCGTATTCCTTCCGCAATATCCAAAAAAACAGGTTATTCGATCAAACGGAGGGAACGTAATTTTAAGACAATAGCACCAATTATTAAGATGGGGAAACATTTTGGACAGGGGAAAAATCGTTCGGATGCACAAACGGAAGGAGAAGCGAACGCTATCAAAGAAATCCAGCGGGCTGTGCAGATGGCGGTTTCTACTCGTCGATCTATTCAGACCGCGAAAGCTGCCGCGAGATTGAATCTATTTATTATTAGAATGGTTGTAAGAGCCGCGGCCTTGCTTGTCAAGGGATTGACGGCAGTTATGGGAGTCGGCGGTTCAATCGTTGCAATTTTATGTATTGTTATGGCGATTGCACCGGTTATTTCCTCCCCCTTTGGTATCTTTGTGTCCGGTGAAAATACGGATGCCGATGTTAAGCCGCTTTCCAGAATCGTTCAGGAAATGGACGATGAATTTGCTGCCCGACTGGTAGATATACAGCAATCCGCTGGCAATGTAGACTCGGTGGAATATCATTATCCCGGCAGCGCGGACAATACTCGAATCAATAACTGGATGGACATTATCGCCGTCTTTGCCGTGAAGACCGTCACGGATGTGGAAAACGGAATGGATGTGGCCACGCTTGATGCAACAAGAATCGGTATCATTCGATCAGTGTTTTTGGATATGAATCCAATAGAATCCCGCATTGAAACGATAGAGCATAAGGAAACGGTTACGGTCGAACATGAGGATGGAAGCACCAGCGAAGAGACGATTACCCGATATGAACGCATTTTGCATATTACGGTCACTAGCCACACTGCGGAGCAACAGGCAGAAATATATCGCTTTACAAATGAACAGATAGATTTAATGAAAGAAATGCTGTCCGAGGAGTTTCGCCCGCTTATGTTTGCGATACTTGGTAAAGATGCGGATATTGGTTTGACGCCGGATCAACTTGATTTGGTTCAACAGCATTTGCCCGAAGGCGAACTGGGCTGTGAAGCCATCAAATTGGCGCTGACTCGTCTAGGCGATCCGTACAGCCAACCGAAGGCCGGTCAGGACAACTATACGGATTGCAGCTATCTCGTCCAATGGGTTTATCGTCAGCTAGGTATTAGCTTGCCGCGAACCGCAGCGGAACAGGCCAGATTTTGCGTGGAGAATGGCCTGACCGTAAGCGCGCCTCATTAAATCTCTACCTATTCACGAGGGCATTAAAGAGTATAGTTTTGTTCTG
>RCUU01001728.1_pt1 | contig 10089 bp, 12 predicted proteins | sample 2166211 | NCBI WGS metagenome assembly RCUU01 (sample SAMN09932620, study PRJNA488358) | compost metagenome | feature: garden; material: soil; isolation source: compost soil in phenylacetic acid-enriched culture | place: Germany: Experimental Botanical Garden Goettingen | collected 2016-01-27
CGATCAGCTGGATCGACCGCAATGTCCACGGCGGCGTCGGCATCATGCTCGACGACGTGCTGGCCGGCGTCTTCGCCTGGCTGGTCATGCAGGGACTGGTCTGGGGCTGGGCCAACTGGCTGCTGTGATCGCGCGTCACTGACGGCCGGTCGCGGCCGTTGTATCGTGGCAGTTCGCAGGTGAAATTCGCCAAGGAGTAGAAAATGCTGCGTGCGTTGCTGGCCCTGACTCTTTCCGCGCTCACGGCGGCGGCCCTGGCGGCTCCGCAGGTGAGGGTGGTCGGCCTGTTTTCCGGGGCAGCGGTGGTCAATATCGATGGCCAGCGCCGGCTGCTCAAGGTCGGCCAGAGCAGCCCGGAAGGCGTGCAACTGGTCAGCGCCGACAGCCGCAAGGCGGTGCTGCGCATCGGCGGCGTTGAGCGCACCTTCGAACTTTCCCGCGAGTACAGCGACGGCTATGCCGCGCCACAGCAACAATCGCTGAGCATTGCCCGCGGCGTCGGCGGGCATTACTGGGTGGCCGGCTCGATCAATGGCCAGTCGGTGCAATTCCTGGTCGACACCGGCGCCACCGCCGTGGCGATGAACGAGGCGCAGGCGCAGCGCCTGGGGCTGGATTTCCGCGTCAACGGCCAGGCGATGATGGTCAACACCGCCAGCGGCGTGGCCAAGGCCTGGCGGATGAAGCTCGACCGGGTCAAGGTCGGCGGCCTGGAAGTGCTCGGGGTGGACGCCATCATGATGGAAGGCGGTTCGCCGGCCGACGTGCTGCTCGGCATGAGCTATCTCAACCGTGTCGGCTGGCGTGAGGACCAGGGGATGCTGATCCTCGAATCCAAGCACTGAAACCTGTTTATAGGTAACGGCTCCACTGCAGTGTGGCCTGGCCGGGTTGTTCCGTATCGTCCGGTTCGCAGTTGTCCTGGCACGGCGGATTGCCGTCCATGTCGGGAATGCCGCCCGGGTCGAAGCTCGGCGGCAGGTTCTGCAGGTCGATGGTGGTGCTACCACCCCAGCTGTTGCTGCCGCTGCTGTCACCCTGTCTGGCGACGGTGATATAGCCGCTGATCAGGGTGCTGCCGCCGGTCTGCAGCCAGTTCCCGGCGACCACGCTGCCGTAGATCTTCGACGATGGACCCAGTTCGATATCGCCGCCGCTGAAGGTGTTGCCGACGTAGCCACCGGCAAGCAGGGCGACGTTGCCCAGCGAGTTGGACTTGAGCTTCTGCGTTGCCCGGTCGCAGAAATCGTTCGGATAGAGGCCGTTGTAGTAGCTGCTGTTGCAGGTTTCGGCATAGCCGGCGTAGTTGACCGACCAGGTGCGATGGTTGCCGCTGGTGGAGATGTTGCCGGTGGCGAGGATGGTGTTGCGGAACTTGCCGCTGGCCAGTTCGACATCGCCTTGGAACCATAGCGCGCCGGGGGCGAACACCGCCGGAGAGTTGTCGCCGGCATCGCCCGTCAGCTTCCATTTGCCGTTGCTGTAGCTGATGTTCTGGTCGCCGTCCCAGGTGCCGCGAGTGACCTTGCGCAGTGGCACGAGGCAGAAGCCGTCGCCATCCAGTTCCTTGCACAGATAGCCCCACCAGTTGCTGTTCGTCCGGGATTTGCCCAGGCGATAGCTGCCGTCGCTAATGCCATTGATGTTGCGCACGCTGACCAGGATCTGCCCGTTGCGGTACTCGAATACGTAGTTGGCCGAGTCCTTCAGCTCGTAGGCATCCACATGCGGTTTCGGCGGGGTGAAGGGTTGCAGCGGCGCCATCAGGGCGATGCTGACGCTGGTCGGTGCGCGGATCTTGGCCGGTGCCGCGGGGCAATTACGCGCCTGGCCGCCAGCGGCGATGCTGTCGAAATTGTTCCAGTTGGCGCTGGGGCACTGGACGTCGGCCTGGCTGCTCAGCGTGCGCACGGTCGGCCAGTTGTTGACGGTGATGCTGCCCACCGCATTTGCGCTGGCGGTAGTGCCGTTGCTGATGGTGATGGTCCGGACGGCGGTCAGGGTGCCGTGGCTGCCGCCGCTGCTGGCGTTGATCAGGCCGAGGGCGTTGGCAGTACCTACGCTGCCGTTGCTGATGACGATATTGCCGTTGGCGTTGAGCACGCCCTGGCTGCCGCCGCCGCTGTTGATGGTGATGTTGCCCAGCGCCGAGGCCTTGAGCACCGAGGCCGCGCCGCTGAGGGAGATGTTGCCGTTGGAGAACAGCTCCTCGATCTGGATGGCGCTGCCGATCTCGATGTCGCCGGTGGCGCGCAGGGTCTTGATACCAGTGATGGCGGCGTTGTTCAGCTTGACGTTGCCGTCGACATTGAAGTGCGCCCTGTCGCCGCCTTTCACGTCGATGTTGCCGCGCATGTCGAGGTTGCCGCTGATGTCGATCACGTTGTCCCAGGGCTCGCCCGGGCTGGGTTGCCCGCTGCCGCCGGGCGTCACCGCGAATACCGCCTGGATGGTCGAGGTGGCGCGGGCAGCGTCGTCCTGATTGCGCAGGTTGGCGGTCACGCTGTAGCGCTTGTCGCTGGAGCCCTGCGCCGGTGCCTGGAGTTCGACGATGGCGGCGTGCAACTCGCGGTTGCCGACCTGGATGCTGATTTCGTCGTTGACCTCCAGTGCGTTCAATTCGGCAGGGTCGAGCTGTTCGAAGTACTGGCGAAGGATTTCCACTCCGGCCCAGGCACCGGCCTGGGCGTGGGTGGCGGCATGCACCGCCACATGCTTCTGCTGGGCGCCGCGTACCGCGTGCATCACGCCGAGGGCAGTGGCGGTCAGGGCCAGGCCGGCGAGCAGGACGATGAGGATGGTCGCCATGCCGCGCTGGCGGGAGGGCGGTGCGCTGAAGCGCGAACGGGGCATGCGCATGGCCAACTACTCCGCGATGTTGGGCAGGCAGATTCGATAGCTCAGCGGCTCGGCGCTGGAGCCGGCCAGTTGGGCGCTGCTGCGGGCATTGAGAACGACCTGGGGGTGCCGGCCTGGCTGGCCGAAACCGAAAGGGGTGCAATCGACGTCGTGAAGGATCTGTAGTTCGGTCAGCGGCAGCGCCGCGGATTGTTGCGCCGGCACCCATTGCCGAGCCAGGTCCTGGCGCACCGTCCACTGCAGCCCGGCAAGACTGGCACCGGCGCTGCAGTTGCCGGCCTGCAGCAGCGAGAGGATGCGTACCGCCTTGCCGCTGGCGTCGTCGGTGCCCGGGTGGTCGACCAGGCCGCGGCACTGGTAGCCGAGGTTGTCCTTGTAGCGCCAGAGCAGGGCGCGCTGGTTGCTGCCATTCAGGGAAATGCTGGGGTCGTCGAGATTTACGCCGGACTCCATGCCGAACCCTGCACTCTGCAATTTCAACTGTGCAGTGAGCAGGCCGGCGGCGATCTGCCCGTCCTGGTTGGCGTCATGGGTGGCGACTACCGCGGTCTGCACCAGGTTGCGATACAGGCCGAGCATGGCGAGGATGCACAGGCTGGACAGGAGCATGCCGATCAGCAGGCTGATCAGGGTGACACCGCGTTGCCGGCGACGCATCACAGTCCACCTCCGACCTTCACTTCGCCACCCAGTGCGGGGTCGCTGACGGAAAGGGTGAGCGGCTGGGAAACTGCACCGAGCGTCTTGCGCTCGCTGTCGCCGGTCTTGCCCACGAACGCGGAGACGTTCGCGCAGCCGCTGACCTGCACCGGCAGGCTGATCTGGGCGGTCAGCCTGATCTGGTGAGTGCTGCTGCACAGGTCGAGGGTGCCGCTGCCGTTGCTCTGCAGCAGGTTGCGCATCTGGCCGACGGCAAGCGCCTGCAGGTTCATGTCCTTGTGGCTGACCGCTACCCGCGAGGTGGAGTACACCAGCCCGAGTCCGACCACGCTCACCAGCAGCATGCTGATCAGCGCCTCGATCAGGGCGTCGCCACGCTGGCGCCGGGCGCGCCGGTCAATGCAGCTTGAGGTCGACATGTTCTTTCCCCGCCGAGAGGGCGAAGGACTGGCTGGTGCTGCAGCCGTTCTTGCCGAGCGGCAGTGCGCGGGCGTCCAGGGCCAGGCAGTCGAAGTCGGCGCCGTCGTTCTGCAGCGCGACCCGCCGCGGCAGTTGCGCGCTCCAGGTCTGCGGGCTGGCGCAGCTCGCTTCGCTGCCGGCAGAGGCGGCTTCGTGCAGGCTGAGCAGATTGTCCTGACTCAGACAGAGCAGCGCCGACGCCTGGCTGTCGATCATCCCGAAACGGTTGCGCAGGGCGATCGCCTTGGCGCGGCCGATGCCCTGGTTGAGCAGGCCCTCGGCTTCGCGCACCTGGGCGCTGTCGGTCCAGGTCGAGGTGAAGGGCGCGGCGAGTCCGACCAGGATGCCGATCAGGGCAACCACGATCATCAGCTCGATCAGGCTGAAGCCGGCGTGGCGTTTCATAGCCAACTGCCGTTGTAGGAGCCGCAGTTGGAGATGCTGCGGACGTTCTCGTTGGTCAGCTTGATGGTGCAGCCTTTCAGCTGGCCGCCGCTGCCGGTGGCAGTCACGCTATAGGCTGCCGCTGCGGAGTCGACGCTGTAGCTGAAGCTGCTTTCCGCCGGGTGCCAGGCAGGGAAGGCGGTCCTGGTCGCGGCGGTGTTGGCGGGAGTCGCAGCGGGGTAGGCCAGGGCGCGCTGGTAGGCATTTTCCAGGTTCAGGCTGAGCGCCACCAGATCGGCCTGGGCCGCCTTGATGCGGCTCTTGTCGATGTACGAGTTGTAGGCCGGCATGGCGATGCTGGCGAGAATGGCGATGATCGCGACGACGATCATCAGCTCGATCAACGTGAAGCCACGGGTTCTGGAGTGCATGGTTCATCCTCGAGTGAGTGGGAAGGGATGACCCTGAAATGTGATGCAGTTGGCATATGATGAGGGGCATGTGAAGCAGGGGGCATGACTTGAGGCAGTGTTTCTGGAACGGTGGTGCCAGTTCTCGTCAGGTAGCGAACATCGAGCAATTCGATCCGTATCAGTTGCTATTTCGCCTGCCAGCCACACGCGCCCTGCTGTTACAATGCCCACCCTTTGTATTTCCAAGACAGGAGCATCCGGTGTCCGTTGTCTTTGTCGCCGCCTCCAAGCTGCCCACACCGTTCGGCGAATTCACCATGCATGGCTTCCTCGATGAGGAGACCGGCAAGGAGCATGTCGCCCTGACCATGGGCACGATCGACGACGGCCTGCCGGTGCTGGGTCGCCTGCATTCCGAATGCCTGACCGGCGACGCGCTGTTCAGCCTGCGTTGCGACTGCGGCTTCCAGCTCGAGGCCGCCCTGGCCGCCATCGCCCATGAAGGTCGCGGCGTGCTGCTGTACCTGCGCCAGGAAGGTCGTGGCATCGGCCTGCTGAACAAGATCCGCGCCTATGAATTGCAGGATGGTGGCGCCGATACGGTGGAAGCCAACCTGCAACTGGGCTTCGGCGCCGACCAGCGCGACTACGCCATGTGCCAGTCGATGCTGCAGCACCTGGGCGTCTGCGCGCTCAAGCTGATGACCAACAACCCGCGCAAGGTCAAGGCGCTGGAAGGCTACGGCCTGTCCGTCGCCGAGCGCGTGCCGCTGCAGAAGGGCCTGAACCCGCACAACAAGCGCTACCTGGCGACCAAGGCGGGCAAGCTCGGCCATCTGCTGGGCAACATGCATCAGGGTGAAGCCGAGGCTGAAGCCCAGTGAACAGGACTGCCATCCGCAGACGCCTGGCCGCCAACTGGTGGCTGCATGTGCTCCTCGCTCTCGTGCCGGTGATCGGCGTGGCCCTGCTGGTCGGCGACAACACCTGGCTGGCGGAGCTGGCTACGCCGGCCTTCGTCATCGGGCTGCTGTCGATGTTCCTTACCCTGTCGCTGTTCCGCGACTACCGCAGGGCGCTGGTCGCCACCCAGCAGGCGCTGGATACCCCGGACGAGGAAGCCGCCTGGCTGCGCCTCGCTCAGGCGCGTCGTAGCGGCGCGCTGGGCGCCAGCCTGCCGGCGTGGATCGCGGCGGTGGCGGCGCTGTTCGGCCTGAACGGCGTGGCGCTGGCCCTGCTCGGTTTGACCAGCCTGGTCATCCTGGTCCTCTACCGCATCCCCCGCCAACTGCGCTGATGCGGCTTTTCGCCTGGCTCCTGTCGCTGTTCGTGGCCCTGCCGCTGGCAGCGGCCGAGCGGGTGGTCAGCCTGGCGCCTTCGATGACCGACATGCTGCTCGAACTGGATGCGGCCGACCGGCTGGTGGGCATGCTCGACAGCTATGAGCGGCCTCCGGCGCTGGCTGGAGTGCCGTCGATAGGCCGCTACGGACAGGTCGACATGGAGCGCCTGCTCAGCCTGCGGCCGGATTTGCTGCTGCTGTGGCCGGGCAGCGTGCCGCCGGCGCAGGTGGACATGCTGAAGAGATTCGGCATCCCGCTGTATATCGCCGAACCGCACCGCATGCAGGACGTTTCCCAGCAACTGGCCGAGTTGGGCGAACTGCTCGGCCATGGCGAAAAGGGCCGGCAACTGGCGCAGGACTTCGACCGGCGCGTCGCGCAGCTGCGCAGCGAATACCGGCGGGAGCAGCCGTTGCGGGTGTTCTACCAGTTGGGCGAGCGGCCGCTGTACACCCTTGGTGGCAATCAGGTGATCAGCGACGCCCTGCAGGTCTGTGGCGCGAGCAACCTGTTCGCCGATCTACGCCTGCCTGCCCCGCAGGTCGGTGTGGAGGCCGTGCTGGCGCGCGATCCCGAGGTGATCCTCGCCGGCAGCAATACCGAACTGACGGCCTGGCACGACATGCCGCAACTCAGCGCGACCCGCCTCGGCCAGCTCTGGGCGATTCCCGACCGCAACCTGGAACGTCCGAGCTACGCGATGCTCGCGGCGACCGAGAAACTGTGCAGGTTGCTGGCGACGGCGAAGCGCTGAGGGTCGCTCCGGCAGCATCAGCCTCGATCAGAACCCCTCCAGCACAATCTTGCCCTTGGCCTTGCCACTCTCCAGCAGCGCATGAGCGCGACGCAGGTTGGTCGCGTCGATGCGGCCGAAGTGCTCGCCCAGCGTAGTCTTCAGCACACCCCGGTCGACCAGCTCGGCGACCCGTTCGAGCAGGCGGTGCTGTTCGATCATGTCCGGCGTCTGGAACATCGAGCGGGTGTACATGAACTCCCAGTGCAGCGACAGGCTCTTCTGCTTGAGCAGGCGCACGTCGAGGCTTTCCGGGTCGTCGATCAGCGCCAGCCGGCCTTGCGGGCGCAGGGACGCGACCAGTTGCGGCAGGTGCGCGTCGGTGTGGGTCAGGCTGGCGACGTGGGTCACCTCGGCGATGCCGATGCGTTGCAACTCCTCGCTCAGCGGCTTGCTGTGGTCGATCACGTGGTGCGCACCGAGATCGCGCACCCAGTCGTGGGTATCGGCGCGGGAGGCCGTGCCGATCACGGTCATCCCGGTCAGTTGGCTGGCCAGTTGGGTGAGGATCGAGCCGACGCCGCCGGCGGCGCCGACGATCAACAGGCTTTGCGCAGCGCTGGCCTGGCCCTCGGCGATCTGCAAGCGGTCGAACAGCAGTTCCCAGGCGGTGATGCTGGTCAGCGGCAGGGCGGCGGCTTGGGCGAAGTCGAGGCTGGTCGGCATGTGCCCGACGATGCGCTCGTCCACCAGTTGCAGCTCGGCGTTGCTGCCCTGGCGGGTCAGGTCGCCGGCGTACCAGACCCTGTCGCCGGGGCGGAACAGGCTGACCTCGCTGCCCACCGCGCGGACCACGCCGGCGGCGTCCCAGCCGAGCACCTTGTACTCGCCGGCCGACGGCTCGGCGCGCTGGCGCACCTTGGTATCCACCGGGTTCACCGAGATGGCGCGCACCTCCACCAGCAGGTCGTGCGGGCCGGGCGTCGGTTCAGGCAGTTCGATGTCGAGCAGGGCATCGGGATGGTCGATGGCGTGGCTGCGGGTGTATCCGACTGCTTTCATGGCGATTCCTCAGTCGATGCGGTTCATCAGGCGGATATCGAGTTCCGCCAGGTCGGGTTGGGCGGCCTTGACGAAGGCCTGGAAGTGCGGGCTGGCTTCGTGCTCGGCGAGGGCGGCTTCGTCGCGCCACTGCTCGATCATGTAGAGCACGTCGGCATCCTTCCGGTCGCGGTGCAGGTCGTACTGGATGCAGCCAGCCTCCGCGCGGGACGGCGCGAGCATGTCGCGCAGCAGGCTTTCCAGGGCATCGGCGCGGCCGGGGTGGGCGCGCAGCAGGGCGATCAGGGTGATGCTGCTCATCCAGCGGTTTCCTTGGGTATTGGAGTTTGAGAATGCAGATATTAGTCCCGCCGACCACAACGCGTGACGCTCCGTTGGCGCTAACAGTTCAGCGCGGGGCGTAGCGCTGTATCGCGTCGGTCAGCCCCCAGCCGCTGGCGATACCGAGTACCAGCAGGCAGGCCGGCAGCAGTGCCCACCAGATGCGCGGCGATAGCGCCGGCAGCGGCTGGCGGCGCTGGCACAACCACAGGCAGGCAGCGCAGACGGAGGAGGCGAGCAGGGCGCCGGCGATGATGTCGCTCGGCCAGTGCGCACCGAGATAGACCCGCGACATGGCGATGCTGGCCGCCGGGATCAGCGCCAGCAGCAGCCAGACCAGGCCGACCCGTGGCGGTTTCTCGCGGCTGGCGAGCAGGCCGAGCACGAGGAAGAAGGCGAACGCGGCGGAGCTGTGCCCGCTGGGCATGCTGAAAGCGCCGAGCGGATCGGCGATCACCTCGGGGCGGGCGCGTTCGAACAGCTTCTTCAGGGTGTCGGTCAGCAAGGCGGTGCCGAGCATGCTGGCGGCGGCGAAAAGGGCGTGGCGCCACAGGCGCAGGGCCGCCAGCAGCAGCGCGAGGATAACGCCGGCGGCGAGCTGGGTGCGGAAGTCGCCGACCCGGGTCACCGCCACCATCAGCTTGTTCATCCACAGCTCGCGGCGTTCCTGCACCAGCGCCATCAGGCCGTGATCGAGGGCGTCGAGACGCGGCCAGCAGAGCAGCAGGGCCAGCAGCAGGAGGAAGTTCAGCCCGGCTGCCAGCGGTGCGGTCCAGACGTGCTGGCGCAGGTTGGCCCGCACCAGCAGGCCGATCATCAGCGCCAGTCCGGCGGCGACCACCGCCGCCTCTGCCCAGAAGCCCGGCGGCAGCGGCAGGCGCATCGCCGCGCCGGCGGTCCAGCCGGGCAGCAGGTAGGCGACCGACCAGCCGGCGGCGGCGACCACGGAGACCGCGAGGAAGCGCCCGAACGGCATGTCGAGCATACCGGCGATCATCGGCAGGAACGGCCGGAAGGCGCCGATGAAGCGGCCGACCAGCAGGCTGGCCACGCCGTTGCGGGCGAAGAAGCCTTCCGCCCCGGCGATCCACTCGGGATGGTGGCGCAGCACGGGCAGGCGGCGGATGTTCTGGTGGAAATGGCGGCCGAGCCAGTAGGACAGAACGTCGCCGATCAGTCCGCCGGTGAACGCCAGCAGCAGGGTTTCGCCCAGCCCGAGGGCGCCGCTGCCGGCCAGCACGGCGATGGCGAAGAGCATCACCACGCCGGGCAGGACGATGCCGACGATGGCCGCGCATTCGAGGAAGGCGACCAGGAACAGGATCAGCGCCAGCCATTGCGGGTTGGCGCCGATCCAGGCGTTGAAGGTTTCGATGTTCATCGCAGGATGTCGTCCTGACTGCCGAGAATGTGGAAATCCTGCCCTTCGACCTGGCCGCGGCGCAGCGGGTTGCGTGTGCAGAAGGGTGCGAAGGCGGCGTCGACGAAGCGGTACATCAGGTGTTCGTCGCGTCCGTGGGGAATGCCCAGGCGGGTGGTCTGGATCACCTGGGAGGGGCGCTCGCCGATGTCATCGACGAACAGTCGTTGCGGGTCGAAGCGCTGCGCATCCCAGTCCGGCACCTTGAGGCCGAGCGCCTTGCACAGCAGGGTCTGGCCGGCACACAGCTTGCCGTTCGGGCGCGCGCCGCCGCGGCTGTCCGGGTTCAGGCGCTGCATGCAGGCCAGTGCTTCGGTGCCGGAGACGCGGTCCAGCCAAGGATGCCCGGACTTGATAAGCACCGCATTGCCGGCGCCGCCGGCGCTGAAGTTCAGCGAGTCGCCGCCGCGCGCGTAGTACATATAGATGTGCCCG
>RCUU01001730.1_pt1 | contig 10087 bp, 5 predicted proteins | sample 2166211 | NCBI WGS metagenome assembly RCUU01 (sample SAMN09932620, study PRJNA488358) | compost metagenome | feature: garden; material: soil; isolation source: compost soil in phenylacetic acid-enriched culture | place: Germany: Experimental Botanical Garden Goettingen | collected 2016-01-27
AGGTGATTCTCTTGGGGTTAGCAGTACGCCGACATTTTTTATTAATGGAGTACAGTATACTGAAAATATAGGGGATTATGCCAAGCTACAACAAGCGATTGAAGATGCCAGCAAAGGCAAATGATCCAGGTGAAAGGGGAATTGGCTTAAGTGCGTTCTTTTTTTAGGGATTACGGGATTTATCTGGCATGGATCATATCTATAGTTGCTACCGGGGGTAGCTTGTATCTGAGTGAAATAATGCTGTTTGAGCCATGCAAACTATGTTGGTTTCAGCGCATATTGATGTACCCCCAGGTAGTATTGCTGGGCATAGCGGCATTCCGAAATGATCGATCTATTATTTCATATGTGCTGCCCCTGAGCTTTATCGGGGGCACTATTTCTGTGTATCATTACGCAGAGCAGAAAATACCTGCACTAAGCAAACTAACGCCGTGTAAAGTCGGAATTCCGTGCAACTTTGATTATTTAAACTGGTGGGGATTCGTTACAATTCCGCTTTTGGCTCTGATCGCGTTTATTTTGATTATAGTATGCTTGTTTGCTGCACGGAACCCTCAAGAAATGGATCCTGAAAATTGAAGCTTCAGAGGATTATAGAAATACTCCCCAAATGATCTCCAATATTCCTCACTATTTTTTCTCCAAATCAGTTTATCTATTCTGAGCCTTGTAATCAATCTTTGTGACAAGTGCCCAATCCCCTGCATATGATGCCCAAGGTGATTATTTTGTGGCAAAGGGGAGGACGGCTCTGAAAAAGCGAAGCAGAACCACAAAGTCCGGTAGAGCGAGAAAGTTGCTTTATTATGTGGATAATCCGGATATTGACGAGTTAGGGATGTTAGAAGACAGCAGGTCCAAGGTGCTGATAGAAGGGGATAATAAAATGACAGGGGCAGCGGCAGAATTACCCTCCTCTCTACCTGTCGAATTATTCCCTGGAGAGACCGCATACTTGGCACAGCAAGAGGTAGAGATTGAAGAAGTTACAGAAGTTGCAGAAGCTGCAGATTCTGAAGAAGGTGACGAAGTTGCGGAAATTAGCTCGGTAGCTGAGGTGCCCGACTCTTCCTCATTAACACAGCTGCTGGAAGAGAAAAAGGGTCCGCAGATCGAGAAAGGGATTATTTATACCGACGATTTAACAAATGCCTGTGTAACCAGCGAAAAAATAGCTCCGTACAGTATTGATTCAACTAAATTAAAAATAGGCTCAGTCGGTACCGCGTGGTTAGCAGATTATGCAGTACAAAGCATTAAAATTGCAGATTCAGCTGTAATCTCTTCTAAAATAGCTCCTCGATCCATTACTGCAGATCATTTAGTCGACGGCTCCATAGAGGGAAAATCCATTCGCGACCGTTCAATCTGTGGCAGTAAATTGGAGGATGGCAGCGTATCAGCGGCAAAGCTGGCCGATGGAATTATCGGGGGAGATAAGCTGGCGGACGGAGCAATTGAGAATCGCCATTTAAGTCAATGGATTGTTTCAACTGATCTTGTTCAAGATCAAGCCATTACCTCGGATAAAATTCGCAGCGGTGCTATTCAATCCATACATTTGACAAACGGTGCAATCGATACATCCAAAATTGGAGAAGCATCCGTAACGACTTCAAAAATACGCGATAATTCTATTACTGGAGCCAAGCTTCAGGATCATGTCGTGGAAAGTCGGCATTTAGCCGACAATGCGATTACTGTTCATAATTTATCGCCTGGTCTGATAACCAAAGAACATCTTGCTCTCTCCAGTGTTGGAGCAGAGCAGTTGGAGACGGATATTATATCAGCAACTCATATTACAGACCAAGCGATTCAGGGAAGACATATTTCGCCGGGTTCAATAGAAATCTTGCATTTGCAGCAGGGCATCATTGGGCAAGATCAGATTGGCAATGGTGAAGTGAAAGGACGGCATTTAGCGGACAAAAGCATCTTATCTACAAAATTGGCAGATCAATCCGTCGGTACGTCACAAGTGGTTGAGCAAGCGATCACTTCCTCCAAAATTGCAGATCAGAGTATTTTGCCGCAAAAAATAGCTGACGAAGCTGTGCTTACCCGACATATAGCCAAAGGTGCTGTACAGAGTGATCAAATGTCATCGAATACAGTAACTTCGTCTCATTTGACATCGGAATCAGTGCATTCAGATCATGTTGCTTCAAAGGTGATTCAGGAACGGCATTTGGCAGGAGGAGCGGTTACGAGTGAAAAAATTGATTTTGCTGCGGTAACTGAAGATCACATTATGGAAAATGCAATCTCACAGAGACATCTCAAGCCTGGATGTGTTACAGAAGAGAAGCTGGAAGAGCGTGCTGTAACGGAAAAGAAGCTGGCGCAAGGTGCAGTGACTGGAGATATTATTGGATTTCACCAGGTTGAATCCAGACACATTTCGCCAGGAGCCATACAACAAGTTCATTATGCAAAGAACAGCATCGATGGCAGCCTTCTTCAAAATGGAACAATCCGTGAGGAGCATATTGGAGCGGGAGTGGTATTTTCGCAACATTTGCAAGATCACGCGGTAACATCATTAAAATTATCACCTGAAAGTGTAACGACGGATAAAATAAATGATTTGGCAGTGACCTCCTCCAAGCTGGCAGATGGGAGTGTGATCGTCTCCAAAATCGCTCCTGGAACTATTCAGTCATGGCATTTATCGAACGAAGCCATTCAATCCAATAGCATTGGGACTGGGGCGGTACAATCTCAGCATCTGGAGACGAACTCAATAGAAGCGCGACATCTTCAGCACAACATTTTGGAAGAGTGTCATTATGGGGATCAATCGGTATCCGAACGAGTATTGCAGGATGAAATTGTAAATGAGAAGAAGCTGGCCGAGGAATCCGTGAAATCCCGCCATTTGAATAATGGAATTGTAGAAGGCCGGCATATAGGAGAGGCTGCCGTAGAATCCCGTCATATTCAGAATCATGCCATTACAGAGGCTCATCTATCATCTGAATTGCTGCTTAATGGATTGCTGCCAAAGTCCGGATTGGGCGGTAGTGATCTCCAACTGTCCTCTATTCATCGAGCCCATTTGCAAAATGGAATTGTAGATTCTGAAATTTTGCAAAATAAGGCGGTAGGATCACAGCATATTAAGCCACAATCGGTTCAAGGTGAACATATAGAAGAAGGAGCCATCCATGGAGAGCATATTGCCTGTGGCTCTATACAATCACAGCACTTGGAAAATGAGAGTGTCCATAGCGACAAGATCATTGAGGGAGCGATTCAGTCCGCTCATATTGCTTCCAACGTAGTAGAGAAGTGGCATTTTTCTTCTGAAATATTGCAGGACGGTCTTCTTCCTCAAGCAGGGATCGGCAGTGCAGAGATAAATCCGGGTTCTATTGAGCATACACATTTGCAAAAGGGTGCTGTAGATAGTGACGCCCTGCAGCTTGAATCTGTAGGATCACTACATCTGCAAATCCAATCGGTACAAAGCTATCATTTAACTGCTGAAGCAGTACAAAGCCAGCATATCGCTGCAGGCACCATTCAGTCCCGACATTTAACGCAAAATAGTGTAACTGGTGAACATTTTGCTGATGGAACGATACAATCCCGTCACCTGGGAAGCAATGCAGTGGAAGCTCGCCATTTATCAACGGAATTGTTGCAGGAAGGTCTGTTGCCGGAGGCAGGAATTCAAGGCAAGGATATACAACCGGAAAGCATTCACCGCGAGCATTTGCAGGCTTCATCCGTAGACAGCGAAGTGCTGAGTTATAACTCAGTAGACGCAGCTCATCTGAAACTAGGAAGTGTGCAGAGCGCTCATTTAGCAGATGAAGCTGTGCAGAGTATTCATTTGGGAGCAGAAATAATAAAGAGTCAGCATATAGCCGAGAATGCTGTGGATGGCCCCAAAATCAGTGAAGAGGCAGTGCAATCCCATCATTTAGGAAGCAATGCAGTAGAAGCACGTCATTTATCAGCGGAATTGCTGCAGCAAGGTCTGCTCCCGGAAGCAGGAATTCAAGGCAAGGATATACAACCGGAAAGCATTCATCGTGAGCATTTGCAGGCTTCATCTGTAGACAGCGAAGTGCTGGGTCATGACTCAGTTGGCGCAGCTCATCTGAAACAAGGAAGTGTGCAGAGCGTTCATTTAGCAGATGAAGCAGTGCAGAGTATTCATTTGGGAGCAGGAATTATTGAGAGCCAGCATATAGCCAGCTATGCTGTTGATGGTAACAAAATCAGTGAAGGGGCAATACAATCCCATCATTTAGGAAGCAATGCAGTAGAAGCACGTCATTTATCGGCGGAATTGCTTCAGGAAGGTTTGCTGCCGGAGGCAGGAATTCAAGGGAAAGATATACATTCGGGAGCCATTCATCGCGAGCATTTGCAGGCTTCATCCGTAGACAGTGAAGTATTGGATCATGATTCTGTAGACGCGGCTCATCTGAAACAAGGAAGTGTGCAGAGCGCTCATTTAGCGGATGAAGCTGTGCAGAGCATTCATTTGGGAGCAGGAATAATAGGGAGCCAGCATATAGCCGACCATGCTGTCGATGGTAACAAAATCAGTGAAGGGGCAGTGCAATCCCATCATCTAGGCTGCAATGCAGTAGAAGCACGCCATTTATCAGCGGAATTGCTGCAGGAAGGTCTGCTGCCGGAAGAAGGAATTCAAGGCGAGGATATACATCCGGGAGCCATTCACCGCGGGCATTTGCAGGCCTCATCCGTAGACAGTGAAGTGTTGAGTCATGATTCTGTAGGTGCAGATCATTTGAAGCAAGGAAGCGTGCAGAGCGTTCATTTAGCGAATGAAGCTGTGCAGAGCATTCATTTGGGAGCAGGAATAATAGAGAGCCAGCATATAGCCGACCATGCTGTTGATGGTGAGAAAATCAGCGAAGAAGCAGTACAATCCCATCACCTGGGAAGCAATGTAGTAGAAGCTCGTCATTTATCGGCAGAATTGCTGCAGGAAGGTCTGCTGCCGGAAGAAGGAATCCAAGGCAAGGATATATATCCGGGAACCATTCATCGTGGGCATTTGCAGGCTTCATCCGTAGACAGTGAAGTGTTGGATCATGATTCTGTAGGCGCAGATCATCTGAAGCAAGGAAGCGTGCAGAGCGTTCATTTAGCGGATGAAGCTGTGAAGAGCATTCATTTGGGAGCAGGAATAATAGAGCGTCAGCATATAGCCGACTATGCTGTTGATAGTGGCAAAATCAACGATGAGGCAGTGCAATCCCGTCATCTAAACTGCAATGCAGTAGAAGCTCGTCATTTATCGGTGGAATTGCTGCAGGAGGGTCTGTTGCCTGAGGCAGGAATTCAAGGCAAGGATATACACCCGGGAACCATTCATCGTGGGCATTTGCATGCTTCATCCGTAGACAGCGAAGTGCTGAGTCATGACTCAGTAGACGCGGCACATCTGAAGCAAGGAAGTGTGCAGAGCGTTCATTTGGGAGCAGGAATAATAGAGAGCTGGCATATATCCGACAATGCTGTTGATGGTGACAAACTCAGTGAAGAGGCAGTGCAATCCCAACATCTAGGCTGCAATGTAGTGGAAGCTCATCATTTATCATCTGAATTGTTGCAGGAAGGTTTGCTGCCTCAGGCAGGAATTCAAGGGAAAGACATACACCCGGGAACCATTTATCGCGAGCATTTGCAGGCTTCATCCGTAGACAGCGAAGTGTTGAGTTATGACTCAGTAGACGCGGTTCATCTGAAGCAAGGAAGTGTACAGAGCACTCATTTAGCGGATGAAGCTGTGAAGAGTATTCATTTGGGAGCAGGAATAATAGGGAGCCACCATATAGCCGACTATGCTGTTGATGGCCGCAAAATCAGTGAAGAGGCAGTGCAGTCCTATCACCTAGGCTACAATGTAGTAGAAGCTCGCCATTTATCAGCGGAATTGCTACAGGAAGGTCTGCTGCCGGAGACGGGGATTCAAGGCAAGGATATACATCCGGCAACTATCCATCGTGGGCATTTGTTGCCATTTTCAGTAGACAGTGAAGTATTGGATCATGATTCTGTAGGCGCGGATCATCTGAAGCAAGGGGCAGTACACAGTCATCATCTCGGGAATGAAGTTGTTCAAGGTCAACATCTCGGCAGTGGGGCTGTAGGTTCACGGCATATAGAGCAAGGTGCGGTGCAGGTTGGGCATCTTGGATTTACTCCAGTGGAAGCTGGATCCGGGCAACCAGCATTGCAGCAATTTGGGATGTGTGCGTTCTTGCTTCTTGGTCACGAATCATCCGCTGAGCTTACGATTTCATTTGAACAGCCGTATTTGAATAACCATTATGTATTGGTGGCTATGACTAACAATCCATCTTATTATGTGACTTTAAAGGAGCAGACAACTGATTTCGCAGTTGTTGTGATTACTAAACTATCCTTTAGTCCGATTAATTATGGTTATGTCACCTGGATCGCCATAGGAAATAATATATAGACATTAGAAAAAATGTAAACCTCAGGGCCATATGACTAAAAGGGGCCCTCTGCTACATAGGTTTTGGCAGAGGGTCTTTTTTTCTTAATCATACAAACATATACAGTTTTTCCTTCTATTAATGTTATAATGATCATGCGGGAATTGTCGAAATGAGGTTGATAGATATGCTTGTAGGAATAAAGATCATCTATAAAGTGGTTATTCCGTTAGTCATGTGCGCATTTCTTTTAACAGGCTGTTTCTGGATTGATATGATAGCTGAGTACAGACAGAATCTAGTTGATGCCCGGTTAGAAGAGAGGACTCGCGATAACACTGCCACTTCTGTAAGAGAGGATACTTCAGTAGGGTCTACGGAAGATTCGATATCTGAAACTAACGAAGTGCAGCTAAGAGTAGGCGATATCAAGAAAAAATATGATCCGGAATACACGAATAGCGATAAACGGGATATGCAGTCCGTTCCTGATCCTGCTATTCTGGAGGAAGTCCCATTAAATGCAGACACTGCTCTGGAAGAATACCTGGCCAGATTTTTGATCCATGGACAAAAACGAATTTCACTACAAGCATTTTCTGATGTACAGACTTATGAAGCTAATGCTGTACATGATATCTTGCAGAAGGTAGTGTATCAAAATCCGCTTATTATCGGGCTGGATACATATTGGTATAACCCATTGACCAGAACCTTAGTTATTACATATCAAGATTCACAAAGAACGATGGAGGGCAAACAACAGAAAACAGTTGATGAAGCCAGGCTGATCATCGATTCTATTGTTCATGAAGAGATGGGCGATGAGGAGAGACGTCAGGCGATATATGATTATTTGGAACAAAATGCAGTCTATGACGATGAAGCTTATGAAAATTCGGTATCTCATAATTATGAGTATGTAGATTCAGAATATGATGACGCTTTTTCGACATATGGTGTAATGGTCAAGAAGCTTGGGGTGTGCATGAGTTATGCATATTCATATAAGATGCTTGCTGATTTAGCTGGAATTGAGAGCATCATCGTAACAGGGACACTTGATGATGTGCCGCATGCGTGGAATAAGGTAAAGATTGGCGATGAATGGTTGAACGTTGATTCAACAAATGGGGCGACTAATTCAGGAGTGCCTTATTTTCTGTACAATGCTAATGATGAATCGGCCATAAAACTCGGTTATGTTGAAGATGAGTATTATTGGCTGGATGAGGAGCTCTACCAGTTTACAGGGAGTACTAATAAATACGATTATTATGTTGTTCACGATCTGGAAGTAAGTTCTCTTTCCGAATATAGAACGAAGCTTGCAAAAGGGTTGCGAAGCGGTGCCTCTACCGTCTCCCTGCGACTTCTTGCCGATATGGATGAGGATGAGATAGAAGAGGTTATTTTCGAAGTGTACAGTGAAGTTGCCCCTGAATTGTTGGGAGTAGGCGAATACTATGAGATCGAAAACTATGCTGTGTTTTACCAGTAATTTAGTAGATAGAGTCATTGATAAGCTCCTGTAGTATAATGAAATTAACAATACTGTGGAGGAATTCATGTGACATTGATTAAACAAATGGCCAATCAGGATGAATTTATTGGCTTCTATCTTGTGAAGGATCTTGTTGTGAGACAGACGAACAGCACCCCACCTAAGGATTATTTGGATATTATGCTCTGCGATTCGAGTGGCGAAATATCTGCGAAATTGTGGGATGCTTCTGCAACCGATAAAGAGACCTTTTTTCCTATGGGACTCGTCAAGGTAAAAGGAATTGTACAGAATTACAGAGATAGACTTCAGGTAAAAATCATACAAATCCGTCCGGCTAAAGAAGAGGATGGAGTAAAGCTGACCGATTTTATTCGTTCTGCGCCGATAGGGCCTGATGAATTGATCCATACCATCCAGAGAGTCATTTCGGATATTCAGGATCAGGACATTAAGGGGATTGTTTCATATTGCGTATCAAAAGTGGAGGAGAAGCTTGTTCATTATCCGGCCGCCAAAAGCCACCATCATGCTTATTATGCCGGGTTAGCCTATCATATGGTACGTATGCTGGAGCTTGGCGACTTTTTGTGCAGACAGAGACCTTTTTTGAATGGGGATTTACTGAAAGCAGGTATCATTCTGCATGATATTGCAAAACCGGAGGAAATGAACGCCCAGCTTGGGATCGTATCCGAGTACAGTACTCTTGGCAAATTGCTGGGCCACATTTCTATGGCTTCCCAGTGGATCACCGAAGCGGCTATTCGGCTGGACATTGATCTTGAGTCACCTAAGGTAGTTGGTTTGCAGCATCTTGTGTTATCCCACCACAATTTAGGGGAATGGGGCAGTCCGGTAGGACCTCAGCTTCCTGAGGCCGTGGCGTTGCACCATATAGATGCCCTTGATGCCAAGCTGCAAATGGTAGAGGACGCTCTGCTGACTACACCGGAAACAGAGGATTGGACGCCAATGATCCGCGGCCTTGAAAACAAAGCAATTTATCGTTTGAAATACTAAAATTTTAAGTTTGTGAAGAAGTTCTCATTTTGTAACATTCAGTTCATATTCAGTTCATTTTGATGTGTTAAATTGTCAATAAACGAGATCATTTAAATAAGGAGATATAGACATGAAAAAGCTGTACTACACTTCCTTCTTTTATGCGGTCCTTGGTTTATTGGCAGGCATCTTTTACCGCGAAGTAACGAAGAGTCAGGAGTTTACCGGACAGACTGTTCTGGTCGCTCTCCATACCCATATTTTAGTGCTGGGGTTCGTTTTCTTTATCATCGCTCTTATTCTTAGTAAAGTGTTTGGTGTGCATGAAGCCAAATCGTTTGGTGTATGGTACATCGTTTATAATGTTGGCCTTCTGATTACTATCATAACGATGGGAATTCGCGGAATGCTGCAAATGAACGGTACCGACATCAGCTTCCTGCCGCATATAGCGGGTCTGGGTCATATGATTCTTGGAATAGGTATCATTTGGCTGCTTGTTTTACTTGGCAAAAGAGTTAAGTAACAGTAATACACAAATTATGTTATTGCAAATAAGGGCCTTTCAAAATTTGTGCGAAGGGCCTTTTTTGTGCATTTGCACATAAAAAATATGTAAATGGACAATGTAAGGAAAGATTACAGTATATTAAGATCGTTATTATACCAGGAAAACGTTGTCATGGCTGCGCCAATGATGAGGAAGGAACGGATTGAAATCATGATCAGATATAATATAAATGAAACTGTATAGCAACATCGCAAAGAAAGTATCCAGAGAGATGATGAAGGTCATCCCTTATAACATCAATGTCATGGATGAGAATGGGATGATTATCGGCAGCGGCGACAGCTCACGAATTGGAACACTGCATGAAGGCGCAAAAAGTGTAATTCAGACGAAAACAATAAACGAAATTTATGAACAGAGCGGTGGGGTGAAGCCCGGCGTTAACGAGCCGATCATAATGGATGGCAAGGTCATTGGCGTTGTAGGTATTACCGGACATCCTGATGAAGTAAGACCCTTTAGCAAGCTGGTGAGAGCGACAGCCGTTCTGCTGATTGAACAAGAACAGAAAAATTTACAGGAACAAAATGACAGATTTAATCGAGAGAC
>RCUU01001733.1_pt1 | contig 10079 bp, 9 predicted proteins | sample 2166211 | NCBI WGS metagenome assembly RCUU01 (sample SAMN09932620, study PRJNA488358) | compost metagenome | feature: garden; material: soil; isolation source: compost soil in phenylacetic acid-enriched culture | place: Germany: Experimental Botanical Garden Goettingen | collected 2016-01-27
AGGTGTTCACCAAGGCCCAGCCGCTGTCGGCGGTCGGCCACGGCGCCGACATCGGCATCCACCCCAAGTCGAGCTGGAACAACCCGGAGCCTGAAGTGGTGCTGGCGGTGTCGAGCAGCGGCGTCATCCACGGCGCAATGCTCGGTAACGATGTCAACCTGCGTGATTTCGAGGGGCGTAGCGCCTTGCTGCTGTCCAAGGCCAAGGACAACAATGCCTCGACCGCGCTGGGGCCATTGCTGCGCCTGTTCGACGACACCTTCTGCCTGGATGACGTGCGCAACGCCGAAGTGGACTTGCGCGTCGAAGGCCAGGACGGTTTCATTCTCCAGGGCCGCAGTTCCATGCGCCAGATCAGCCGCGACCCCGTGGACCTGGTCCAGCAAACCCTCAACGAAAACCATCAATACCCCGACGGCCTGGTGCTGTTTCTCGGTACCCTGTTCGCCCCCAAGCAGGACCGTGACCTGCCCGGCAGCGGCTTCACCCACAAACTGGGCGATGTGGTCGCCATCAGCAACCCGCAATTGGGCACCCTGTGCAACCGCGTGACCACCAGCGACCAGGCGCCGCAGTGGAATTTCGGCCTGCGTGCCTTGATCGACAGCCTGAGCCGGCGTGGCCTGCTCGAGGTGGCGGTGACGGCGCGCCAGCGGTGATAGTCAACAATGGCACCCTTTGAACGATCGCCCCGGCACTGAGCCGCTGTTACAACAATAATAAAGGCCATCCAATGAACTCACTGAAGAAATACCAACGCATCACGGTTGTCTTCCTGTTGTTGATCGGCATCGTCAACTACCTGGACCGTAGTGCGCTGTCGATCGCCAACACCTCGATCCAGAAAGACATGATGATCAGCCCGTCGCAGATGGGCATCCTGTTGTCGGCGTTTTCCATTGCCTATGCCTTTGCCCAGCTGCCGATGGGCATGATCATCGACCGCCTGGGCAGCAAGATCGCCCTCGGCGCCTCGTTGCTGGGTTGGTCGGTGGCCCAGGCAGCGTTCGGCATGGTCAACAGCTTTGCCGGCTTCATGGGCCTGCGGGTGCTGCTGGGGATTGGCGAGGCGCCGATGTTCCCGTCGGCGGCCAAGGCCCTGTCGGAGTGGTTCGATGCCAATGAGCGTGGCACCCCGACCGGCGTGGTCTGGTCCTCCACCTGCCTTGGCCCGTGCCTGGCACCGCCGTTGCTGACGCTGTTCATGGTCAACTTCGGCTGGCGCGGCATGTTCATCATCACCGGTGCGATCGGTATCGTTCTGGCCCTGTGCTGGTTGACCTTCTACAAGAGCAAGGCGCAGTACCTGGCCGAGCTGGCGGCTGAAGGCAAGCCGTTGCCTACCGAGAAACAGCCGCGTGTGCAGGCCGCCGATGCCCAGGCGCCGAAGGTGTCCTACTTCGCCGGCTGGCTCGACCTGTTCAAGCACCGCAGCACCTGGGGCGCGGTGCTGGGCTTCATGGGCGTGATCTACATGCTCTGGCTGCACCTGACCTGGCTGCCTGGCTACTTCGAGCGTGAGCACGGCCTGGACCTGTACAAGACCGCCTGGGTAGTGTCGCTGGCGTATGGCTTTGGCGCAGCGGGCACGATCGTTGCCGGGCGCTTCTGCGACTTGCTGGTGAAGCGCGGCATGAGCGTGCTGGCCAGCCGCAAGTTCAGCGTCATCACCGGCCTGGTGCTGGCGGCGCTGTTTACCTTGCCGCTGTCGTATGTGAGTGGCCTGACCGCTTGCGTCGTCCTGCTGTGCCTGGCCCTGTTCAGCATCAACATGGCCAGCGCCACGGCCTGGATGATCGTCAACACCATCGTCGACAGCCGCCGCGTGGCGTCGTTCGGCTCGATCCAGAACTTCGGCGGCTACATCGCCGGTTCCGTCGCGCCGATCGTCACCGGTTTCAGCATCCAGTACTCGGGCTCCTTCAACACAGCGTTCATGATCAGCGCGATCGTGGCGTTGTGCTCGGCCCTGGCCTACTTCCTGTTGCTCAAGGCACCGATTGGCAGCGCCAAATCCGCGCCGGAGCAGATGGTGGGGGTGACTCAGTAAGTTCGACTGAAACAGCGTAATGAACTGCGCCTGCAAGCCGGGCAGCGTCTTGATGACGTTGACCTGGCCGGCAGGCGAAGTTTTTTCAATAGTTGCCTCAGGTGTAGAGGGGCCTGCCCTCGGCAACGCGTTTTCTCAGTTCGGCCAGCATCTCGCTTTCGGTTCCGGTAGCCCATGCTGGCCGCAGTTGAAAGTGCGGTTGGTCGACAACGGTTTTCCAATTTCCTCCCCACTCCAGCCCCAGTTCCTGGCCCAGGACACCCACCGCTTTGTATTTCGGCGACTCACCGAGGTACTGGCGGCCTTCGAACACGCCGACATCGAAGGCAATGGCAAAATTGTGGTTGGAAAATCCACCCCGGGCGTTGGTCACTATCTTGCCCGGGGCCGTGCGGCCCTGGGCGTAGAGCCGGTTCTGCTCTTCATAGCTCCTGAAGCCGCTGATGATCTTAATCTCGATGCCGTTGAGGGCGGCCTTCTGCACGAGTGTGCGGGCGAGCGGTTGGACCTCGGGTAGCAAGGTCGCGATGTTACTTTCACTGCGTGGATCGACTCTCGAAACTGCTTCCAATGTCATGAACTGTGCTCCTGTGACAAGTCAGAGAGATTCCTTTCTATCGCTAGGTTCATGGTGGTAAATAACTGCCATTTCCATGGTGTGTGTCCAGTCATGCAGTTTGTGCATCTGTGACAGACAGTCCTGGCAGGTCGCGTGGTGCACGTTTTTTATTGAGCCATTGGCGGCAAGCGCCGCTTGACCGGGGTTTTCTTGACAATCGCGGTATTGGTTTCGGCATATCCATTGAGCCGGTCGAGCAGGGTATCCAGTTGCTCCATGGAGCGGACATGGAGGCGGGCGATGAAGCAGTCATCGCCTGTCACCTTGTCGCATTCGGTGAACTCGGGAATGGCGATGATCTGCCGCTCGACCTCCTGCAACTGGCCGGGAAGGGGGCGGATGCGCACGATGGCCTGTAGCTGGTAACCAAAACTCTTGGCATCCACGTCCACGGTATAGCCCTTCAATACCCCACGCTCCTCCAGCTTGCGCAAGCGCTCGGCAACGCTGGGCGAGGACAGTCCGCTGATGTGCGCCAGGGCCTTGAGCGAGCGCCGCGAGTCTTCCATCAGCGCGCCGATCAACAGTTGGTCGATTTCGTCAGTCATGCTTGCCTCGACAGGTGATGGGTGCGATTTGCCTTGATCATAAAGGCAGATTGGCTTTTTTGGCTTTTTCTCTGACTGGCGGAGCGCGGGTGCGGATTGCCATAATTTGAGCCTCACAAGGAGGAACCGATCATGAACAATTCCTTACGCCGTGGCTCGCTGGAAATGATTGCCGCCATGCTGATCTCCGGCACCATTGGCTGGTTCGTGCTGGTGTCCGGGCAGCCGGTGCTGGATGTGGTGTTCTGGCGCTGCCTGTTCGGCGCCGTCACCTTGTTGCTGATCTGCGCGGCCATGGGCTTTTTGCGCCCCGGCATCCTTACCCGCGCGACCTTTGCCCTGGCCGTGCTCAGTGGCGTGGCCATCGTCGGCAACTGGGTGTTGTTGTTCGCCTCGTATTCGCGCGCCTCGATTGCCATCGGCACGGCGGTGTACAACGTGCAGCCGTTCATGCTGGTGGTCTTGGCCGCGCTGTTTCTCGGCGAGAAAATCACCGCGCAGAAGCTGTTCTGGTTGGCGGTGGCTTTCGCCGGCACGCTGGCCATCGTCAGTGCCCATGGCCAGCAGGGCGAAAGCGGCGGCGAATACCTGCTGGGCATCGCCCTGGCGGCCGGCGCGGCGCTGCTGTACGCCTTCGCCGCGCTGATCATCAAACGCCTGACCGGCACGCCGCCGCACCTGATCGCGCTGGTCCAGGTCGTCACCGGCGTACTGTTGCTGGCGCCGTTCGCCAACTTCACCGCGCTGCCTGTACAGAGTGGCCCATGGGCATCGCTGCTGACCCTGGGCATCGTCCACACCGGGGTGATGTATGTGCTGTTGTATGGCGCGATTCAAAAGCTGCCGACGGCGCTGACCGGGGCCTTGTCGTTCATCTACCCGATTGCGGCGATCTTCGTCGACTGGTTCGCCTTCGGCCATCGCCTGGAAGTGGTGCAGTGGATAGGCGTGGTGGCGATCCTGCTGGCAGCGGCGGGGATGCAGCAGGGCTGGTGGCTGCGGCCACGGCAAGTGCGGCAGGTCAGCTGACCTACCCGAAAACGCATCGCCTGTATCGCTGACAAGCCACCCCACAGAAGCCAGCTCCCGCAGGGGGATGGGGTGTCAGGAGATTTGTGGCTCGTCTTGCCCGGTCGTTGCCAATGCAACGGTTGGGTTTACATCCCCTCGGCGAAATCGACGCAGACCTTGTAGGAGCGGGTGGTGCGGCATTCCGATTGCCCGCGATGGGCTGCGCAGCAGCCCCAGCTTCGGTACACACACACACACACACACCGCTGGCGGAGGTTGTCACCTTCCAATCACGGGCATTCGGAATGCCGCACCACTCGCTCCTACAAAGGGCATCGGCAGATCCGGATGAGTGCACGAGCAAGCGCGCCAGAAGATGCGCCAATACGGCATACGGCAACGCCAGAATTTATTGGACTGGAAAAAAACGCATAAAACCAGGCACATAACAGGTTTTACCCTTTTTTGCTGGCAATGTCGGAGCCAATGGCGCAGCAATTGCTTGCCACTCCATACACCCAAACGGTGTGCCATCCGGGACGACCCGGAGGCCTTCGGGCTGTGCTTTACCTGGACGACCAGGTGACATTTTGATTACCCAATCAGGAGGTTGCCATGACGTCCACGGCTGTTCGCCATTCCCCCCATGCTGCGTTTCAATCCTTGCCCCTGGTCGATATCGGCCGGCTCTTTTCCACCTGTGCCGTGGCGCGGGCGGAGGCTGCCAGCGACCTCGATGCCGCCGCCCGGGAGGCCGGGTTTCTCTATATCACCGGCCACCGGGTCGAGCCGTTGCTGATCGAGCGGCTCAAGCGCAGCAGCGAGGCCTATTTCGCCCAGCCGCTTGAGCAGAAGATGCAAAACTACATCGGCCTGTCGAGCAACCACAGTGGCTATGTACCCGAAGGCGAGGAGCAATTTGCCCAGGGCAGCATCGACCAGAAGGAAGCCTACGACGTGGGCTTTGACTACTGCGCCAGTGAGGGTCGCAAACCCATGCTTGGCCCTAACCAGTGGCCAGCGCTGCCGGGCTTCCGGGATGACATCAAGGCCTATTACGATGCGGTCTTCGACCTGAGCCTCACCCTGTTTCGCGGCTTTGCCATTGCCCTGGGGTTGGCCGAGGCCACCTTTACCCGCAGGGTCAATACGCCGCCCAGCCAGTTGCGGCTGGTGCATTATCCCCATGCCGCCGACACCCCAGTGGACCGCCCCGGCATCGGCGCCCACACCGACTATGAATGCTTCACCATCCTCTTGCCCACGGCCCCTGGCCTGGAGGTCTTGAACGGTGCCGGGCAGTGGATTGATGTTCCGCTGATCGACGGCACCTTTGTCATCAATATCGGCGACATGCTTGAAGTGCTGAGCAACGGTGCCTACGTGGCGACTTCCCATCGTGTACGCAAGGTCGCCCAAGAGCGCTATTCGTTTCCGTTGTTCTGTGCTTGCGACTACGACAGTGTCATTGAACCTCTGCCCGAGCTGGTCGGGCCGGACAACCCGCGCCGTTACGACGCGCTGGTGTGTGGCGAGCACCTGTATGCCCAGACCCTGCAGACCTTCACCTACCTCAAGCAGCGCCTGGCCGATGGCTTGGTGCAGTTGCCCGACGGTGCCAAGGGGTTGTCGTCCTATGGCCGCAAAATATTGACCGAGGAGGCCTGAATGCACCTGGCAGAGATTCTCGAGCGCCATGCCCAGCAACCCGCGCAATCAGTTCCGGATTGGATGCTGGGCTACTTCAAGCGCCGCGTCATCAGCTTCGCCAATGGCCTGACCGATACCGACACCCATGTGTGCTGGCTGCAGAGCCGCAACTTCACCATCGACCTGCGCCTGCCACTTGAGCGCGACCAGATCGTGGCCAAGGCACTGGCCGAGTACAGTGCAGCCGAACTGCAGGTGCTGGCCAACTACGAAGGTTGGGCGGCACCGTGCCAATGGCAAGGCGACACGCTCAGCTGGCACGGCGGCACCTCGCTGCAGTTAAACAACCGCTGGCCGGAGCCGGCGCAGCTACAACGCATCGGCGACTGCATGATCGAGTTCGCGCCCAGCGGCGCCTATGTCGAAGACTGGCGCCTGCAGGGCTCCCGGCCTGGGCCCTTGATCGGCTTGCACGTGCTCGAAGAGCGCACGGTCGAGGGCGGTGCGTTGCGCCATCGCGGGGGAGGCCTGATCGTCTGCGGCGAGCATGCGGCCATGGTATTGGGCCGCGCGAGCGACTTCGATGGCCAGGGGCTGGCGTTGCGTGACTTCGTCGCGCGGCACCGCGATGAACCGCAGGTGCTCGCCACGCTGTTCAATTTCGAAACCTCGGTGGCCACAGGGTCGCTGGGCGCAGGTTTCAACATCACGCTTTCGACCCGCGCCGAGCGCGTTCATCAGCCCCTGTTGCCCCTGGACGGGTTCCAATGGCTGGGCGATGGCCGGCGCTTGCTGCAAACGCTTCGGGTCGATGGCGTGTTGTGCCAGCGCACCTATGCCATCGACACACTGGAGCGCGAGCTCGGCTTTGCCCAGGCGACGGGGTTCACCCCGCAGGCGGCGGGCTGGTTTGCCCGGGAATCACCCAGCCTGGGCCGCTATACGAAAAAACTCGAGTGAGAACATCCCTATAATCTGCGTGAGGTTTACCCATGAAGGCTTTGTCGCGCGTGTTTGGTACCGTTGCCGTGGTGTTGCTGGCGCTGTCGTGTGTGGTGTCTGGTGCCAGTGCCAGTGAGAAAAAAACCAGTGAGAAAAAACAGAGTTTCAAGGTTGCCTGGTCGATCTATGCCGGGTGGATGCCCTGGGCCTATGCCAGTGAGCACGGCATCATTGACAAATGGGCGAAGAAATACGGCATACAGATCGAACTGGTGCAACTCAACGACTACATCGAGTCGATCAACCAGTACGCAGCGGGGGCCTTCGATGCCTGCGGCATGACCAACATGGATGCCCTGACCATTCCGGCAGCCAATGGCGTCGATACCACGGGCCTGATCCTGGGGGACTTTTCCAACGGCAACGACGCCATCGTGTTGAAGCACGGCAAGACCTTTGCCGACATCAAGGGCCAGCAAGTCAACCTGGTCGAGCTCTCCGTATCCCACTACCTGATGGCCCGGGCCCTGGACATCAACGGCATGAGCGAGCGCGATATCCGCATCATGAACACCTCGGATGCCGATGCCGTGGCGTCGTTCATGACCGCGGATGTCACCGCCGCCGCGCTGTGGAACCCGCAGTTGAGCATGGTCATGCAGCAAGCGGCCGGGGCCGTGGAAGTGTTCAACTCGCGGCAGATTCCCGGTGAGATCATCGACATGATGGCGGTCAATACCCAGGTGCTCGCGGCCAACCCCGAGTTGGGCAAGGCCTTGACCGGCGCCTGGTACGAGACCCTTGCGTTGATGACCGGTGACGACGCCCAGGCCAGGGCGGCGCGCACCTTCATGGCCGAGCGCTCGGGCACCGACCTGACCGGTTACGACGCGCAGCTGCAGCGCACCATGCTGTTCTACACGCCGAAAACCGCTCTGGACTTCGCGGGCGCCGCGGCCTTGCGCGAGACCATGGACAAGGTGCGCAGCTTCTCCTTCGCCAAGGGCTTGCTGGGGCAGGGTGCAGCGAATGCCGATGCGGTGGGCATGCGCTTTGCCGATGGTTCGACCCTGGGCGACGAAGGCAATATCAAGCTGCGCTTCGACACCCACTTCGTCGAGATGGCGGTCGCCGGCCAGCTCTGAACCTTATCGGGACCTGGCCGTGGCCAGCACGGCACCGGCGATGATCACCAGGGCGGGCAGGATCAGCAGTGGGCTGGCGTGGCTTCTGCCAATGGCGACCAGCAGCAGGGTCGAAAGCAGGGGCGCCAGGTAGGACAGGGCACCCAGCATGGGCAGGCTGCCATGCTTGGTGGCATGGTCCCAGGCAAAGAAGGCCAGGCCGACCGGCCCCAGGCCCAGCGCGGCAATCGCAGCCCATTGGGTCGGGTCCGGTATGACCGAAGCTTCGAACAGCAAGTGGCAGGCGAGCCCGGCAAGCGCTACCAACCCGCAGATGCCACCAACGATGCTGCTGGGTACATCGCTGAAGCGCCGGTTGACCACCGAATAGGTCGACCACACCAGGGCGCAGCCCAGCGCGGCGAGGTAGCCGGCCATGGGCATCGCGGCGGTGGCGCCCTGTTCGCGTTGCAGCAGGATGAAGGCGCTGCCGGCCAGGCCCAGCAGTGCGCCCAGCACCTGCCGCCAGCGCAGCCGACTGCCGGCCAGCACCGCCGACAGCAGCACGATCAGTAGGGGCCACAGGTAGGCGATGAGGCTAGCCTCGGCCGCCGGTGCTGCCTTGAGGGCAAAGAAATACAGGGCGTGATAGGCAAAGATCCCGGTGAAACCAACCAACCACACGCCGATAGGCTGGCGCCAGGCACGAAACCCTGCCGCGCCCTGACGGCCGAGCACCAGCACGCTGGCCAGAAATGCCACGGCGAAGCTCATGGCCAGCAATTGGAACGGGGGAATGCCTTCGGTGAGGGTGGTCAGCAGGGCCAGGCATGACCAGAGCATGACCGCGATCACGCCGATGGCCGTGGCCGAAGGTTTGCTTGTAGTGGAGGAACGGGCCTGGGTGGCCGAGCTTGCGTTTGTCATGATGGAGCCTGATCGAGGTTTTCGTCAGGCAAGGATAGTCACGGGATGTTTGGTCGTATTGCGCAGGGCTGCGCGATCCTTGTTCAATCCTGCGCGGTTTGCAGGGCCTTGCGGATCGCCGCCGGGGTGGTTTGCCGGGCCTTTTTCAGGGCATGGGTCAGGGCACTTTGGTCGGCGTAGCCGACGCACTGGGCGATGTCGGCGATCGAACGCCGGCTCTGGCGCAACAGGTCGACCGCCTTGTCCAGGCGCAGGTTGGCGATGTAGGCAAATGGCGTCCGCTGCAACTGTTGTTCGAACAGCGTGTACAGGCGGCGTTCGCTGGTGGCGCACGCGCGGGCGATTTCGCCCACGGTCATGGCGGCGGCCAGGTGCTGATCGATATACGCCAGGGCGCGAGCAAGAATCAGCTGCTGCTGGCTCTTAGCGGGCTTGCGGGCCGGTGTCAGCGTCGCCAGCAAGAGATGGCTCCAGGACTCGGCGAGCGGTGGGGCCTCCACCAGCGCCTGGGCATTGTGGTGGGCATAATCGAGCAAGTGGCGCAGCGCTGGCGTGATGGCAAAGAAGGGTTGGTCGCCCAAGGCGGCAGGCGCCTCGTGTGGGATATCCAGCACGATAAAGCGGTTCGCCCCCGGGGTATCGAAGGTGTGCCGCGCCCCGGCGGCGATCACCACGCCCTGGCTCCAGTCAACGCGCCCGCCACGGCCATCGACTTCAAGCTCCATGACGCCGGTTTGCGGCAGCACGATTTGCTGGAAATCGTGCTCATGGGGCATGCATTCGCCGGTGTAGGAGCGCAGGTGCAGGACAGGGCCTGTCATGAAAGTGTTCTCGTTGGGTACCGTGGCTTAACCTACCGCAAATTCACGGCAGTTTGTAGGCGCGCACGCTTGCCTGCTTGTCTCTCTGTGGGAGCGGGCCATGCCCGCGATGAATGCGCTGCGGTTCACCTGATTCACCGCAGTGATCCCATCGCCGGCAAGCCGGCTTGTGTCTTGAGGTGGAGATAGAATCTGGGATGAGAGCGGTTTTTCCAATGAGTTGACCGGCTTTGAGCAGCTCATAAAGCGCTTAAGCCAATATGACGTTGGTCAGCTTTTACTGGAAGCTACTGGAGGCTATGAGCGTTCCCCAGGTGATTGCCAACTTCAACGCCCATATCCATTACCAGGAGCGTCAGCTCAAGGAGCTCGATAAAGCTATCGGAC
>RCUU01001734.1_pt1 | contig 10074 bp, 9 predicted proteins | sample 2166211 | NCBI WGS metagenome assembly RCUU01 (sample SAMN09932620, study PRJNA488358) | compost metagenome | feature: garden; material: soil; isolation source: compost soil in phenylacetic acid-enriched culture | place: Germany: Experimental Botanical Garden Goettingen | collected 2016-01-27
ACAATTCCCAGGGGTATACCTTGGAGAGGAACCAACGAGGAGGTGAACAGATGCATACAGGGATCTGGGTCATTATCGTTCTCGTTGTAGCTGCAATATTCTTTGGGTTCGGTTATTTTATTCGTAAATCCCTTGCAGAAGCTAAAATTCAAAGCGCAGAAAGAGAAGCTGTTGTCATCGTAGAAAATGCGAAGAAGGACGCTGAAGCGCTGAAGAAAGAAACGGTATTGGAAGCTAAGGACGAAGTCCATAGAATCCGTACTGAAGCTGAGAAAGAAACTCGTGAACGTCGGAATGAAATCCAACGGCAAGAGAGACGTTTGCTGCAAAAGGAAGAATCGCTGGATAAAAAAATGGAATCGCTTGAACGAAAAGAAGAACAAGTAGCTAACAAAGAGAAACGAATTGATGAAACCCAACAGCAAATTGATGTTATTTACAAAAACCAAGTCACTGAATTGGAACGTATCTCCAATTTAAGCATCGAAGATGCAAGAAGTATTATTCTTAGCAATGTTGAGCAAGAAGTTCGCCATGAAACGGCTCAAATGATCAAAGAAATTGAACAGCAGGCGAAAGAAGAAGCGGATAAGAAGTCCCGTGAAATCATCACACTCGCTATCCAACGCTGTGCAGCTGATCACGTAGCGGAGACAACGGTTTCAGTTGTTACCCTACCGAACGAAGAGATGAAGGGTCGAATTATCGGTCGTGAAGGTCGAAACATTCGTGCACTCGAAACTCTTACAGGTATCGACCTCATTATTGATGATACGCCGGAAGCAGTTATTTTGTCGGGATTTGATCCGATCCGCCGTGAAGTGGCCCGTACGGCACTTGAGAAGCTTGTGGCAGATGGACGTATCCATCCCGCTCGAATTGAAGAGATGGTGGAGAAATCCCGCAAAGAAGTGGACGAACGAATTCGCGAATATGGTGAACAAGCTACTTTCGAAGTGGGTGTTCACGGATTGCATCCAGATTTGATCAAGATTCTGGGTCGTCTGAAATTCCGTACAAGCTATGGTCAAAATGTATTGAAGCACTCCATGGAGGTTGCTTATTTAACTGGACTGATGGCCGGTGAGCTTGGGGAAGACATCGTGCTTGCAAAACGTGCAGGATTGCTCCATGATATCGGCAAAGCGCTGGATCATGAAGTAGAAGGATCGCATGTTGAGATCGGCGTTGAACTAGCGAAGAAATATAAGGAACATCCGGTTGTTATCAACAGTATCGCATCTCATCATGGAGATTGCGAAGCTACCTCGGTGATTGCTATGTTGGTTGGAGCAGCTGATGCCTTGTCAGCAGCAAGACCTGGCGCACGCCGTGAAACACTGGAAACGTATATTAAACGTCTAGAAAAACTGGAAGAAATCTCAGAGTCATTCGAAGGCGTTGAGAAATCATTTGCTATTCAGGCGGGCCGTGAGGTACGCGTGATGGTACAGCCAGAGAAAATTGACGATGCAGAGGCATTCCGTCTTGCTCGCGATATTACAAAAATGATTGAAAGTGAACTGGATTATCCAGGTCATATCAAAGTTACCGTTATTCGTGAGACAAGAGCAGTTGAATACGCTAAATAGGTGGAATATAAGGTTAAGGGATAAGATGTAACTTATACTTTCTTATATTTGATGAAAATTGGCCCCTAAGCGGGGCCTTTTTTCTTTTAAATATGAGCCCTTATCCATTAGATATAGTGGTTAAGATTAGGAGGAGAGAATCATTAAAGTACTATTTATTGGAGATATTGTTGGAAATGTTGGCAGAAAGGCTCTTCGCGAGATGTTACCCTCACTAAAAAGTAAATACCAACCCCATATCATTATTGTTAATGGTGAAAATTCTGCTGCCGGTAGAGGGATCACCAAGGCGATCGCTAATGAGTTTTTTAACTGGGGCGTTCACGGTATAACTATGGGGAACCACACCTGGGACAACAAAGATATTTTTGAGTTTATCGATGATGAGGCTCGGATTATTCGTCCCGCGAATTTTCCGCCAGGAACACCGGGAAGAGGTTATACAGTGGTTAAAGGTAACGGTAAAGAACTGGCCATAGTAAATTTGCAAGGCCGGACATTTTTACCTGCTATTGATTGTCCTTTCCGTGTTGGGGATGAAATTGTGGAAGAACTTCGTAGAGACCATAAATGTATTCTCGTCGATTTCCATGCAGAGGTAACCTCTGAGAAAATCGCCATGGGATACTACATGGATGGTCGCGCATCGATTGTTGTTGGGACACATACGCATGTCCAGACGAATGATGATGTAATTTTGCCAGGAGGAACTGCGTATTTGACTGATGCGGGAATGGTTGGTTCAAGCGAAGGGATTCTGGGTATGGAAAGAGATGCAGTACTTTACAAGTTCACAACTCAGCTTCCAGCACGATTTGTTGTCGATGAAGGCAAGTGGCAGCTTCACGGTTTATTTGCAGAATTAGACGAAACTACTGGTGCGGCAACTCGTCTGGAGAAGATACGGCTTCGTGAAGATGAATGGGTTATGAGCTAAGCGAAGAACAGAGTATATTTTAATCCGGGTAATTTCGCCGAATTAGGGTGAAGTGTGATATTTTTTATATCGTAACAGAGTATCTTGTACACCGTTTTTGGAAGACGTGGTCCGTAAAAAGAAGGAATTATTTCTTCTCTCGCGAATAACATCTAAAGTAGTGGAAGAACACCATTATTTTCCCAGGGGAGGTACTTACTATGGATGTATTAAAAGTATCAGCTAAATCCAATCCAAATTCCGTCGCCGGCGCATTAGCAGGTGTTCTTCGTGAACGTGGATCGGCCGAATTACAAGCTATTGGAGCTGGAGCACTGAATCAAGCAGTCAAAGCAGTTGCCATTGCCCGGGGATTTGTTGCACCAAGTGGAGTTGATTTGATCTGTATTCCTGCTTTCACTGATATAGTGATTGATGGAGAAGATCGAACCGCAATTAAACTGATTGTTGAACCCAGATAATAGACCTATAGAATGAATGAGCCTGTTTACTTTTGTAAACAGGTTTTTTGCTTTTGATTTATAGTCTGAAGTTTTTTGGCATAGAATCTGAAATAGGCACTTGGAAGATGAGATGTACGGCTGGAACTGCGAGAAAGTGAGGTTGTAGAATGAGCGTTGATAAGCTTAAGGTAGCGGATTTCCATTGTGATGTGCTAAGCAAAATGCAAGCCTCGCCAGATATTGATTTTGACAAAGATCCTCGATTAGATGTTACTGCAGAGAGGTTAGTATCGGGCGGAGTGGAGTTGCAGATATTTGCAATATATCTTTCAGCAAGTAGAGGTAAACCTAGCTTTGAACATGTTCTAGGGCAAATGGAGCTCTTTAGGCAAAAGATAGTGAACACAGATGGGCTTCAGTGGTTGCGGTGGAAGGAGGAAGTGGGGAATCGAATAGTTGGCGCACCTCCCCAAGCAATGCTCTCTCTGGAGGGCGTAGACGGCTTAGAAGGGAATTTGTTTTATGCTCAGCTTTGCTTCGAACTCGGAGTACGGTTTCTTGGTGTGACTTGGAATTATGCGAATTGGGCGGCGGACGGAGTATTGGAGAAGCGAAATGGAGGATTTACGGAAAAAGGAAGAAAGCTGATCGAATGGTGCAACAAAAGTGGAATGCTGCTGGATGTATCGCATTTGTCACAAGCAGGGTTTTGGGAACTAGCAGATTTAAGCACTCGTCCATTTATAGCCTCTCATTCGAATGCCGCAGCTATTTGTGGTCACGTTAGAAATTTAAATGATGAACAGATTAAAGCGCTGATTGCAATGGACGGGAGAATGGGGCTGACTTTTTATCCGTGGTTTGTATGTGATCATGGAACAGCTCGTATTGAAGATTTGATAAAGCATATTGAACATGTATGTAGTCTTGGGGGAGAAAGGCTTATGATGTTTGGCTCTGATTTTGATGGCATTGATACTTGGGTGGAGAATTTGGAGCATCCGGGAAAATATCCAGATCTTATAGAGCAGCTACTTCGTTATTATCCGGAGGAGATTGTGAAAGGCTGGATGTATGAGAATGCGATATCTTTTTTAAGTACAAACTTGCCCTCTCAGGTGTCTAAACCATGACAATCTTGTGCAAAAAACATAAATTGTCGAAAAAAGGGCTCTTGTTATGATGCAGCCCTTTTTATTTTTGGGTAAGAAGATGTATAATGGTTAATGGCTTGTACAGATACTAGAGAAAATACAAGGAGTGACATTACAATGAGTAAGACTGTACCCGTAGGTGTGTCGGCTAGACATATTCACCTTACGCAAGAGCACGTGGAGGCTCTGTTTGGCCCAGGATATCAATTAACTGAGTTCAAACCACTTTCCCAACCAGGACAATTTGCAGCAAACGAACAAGTAGCAGTTATCGGTAGCAAAGGTAAATTTGACAAAGTTAGAATTTTGGGACCTGCTCGTCCGGCTTCCCAATTAGAAATTTCCCGTACTGACTCCTTCGCACTTGGCGTGAAAGCTCCAGTTCGCGAATCTGGAAATATTGAAGGAACACCTGGCATTACGCTTAAAGGACCTGCTGGTGAAGTTGAATTAGAACAAGGTGTTATCATTGCAGCTCGTCACATTCATTTCCACACTTCCGAAGCTGAAGCTTGGGGCATTGCAGATAAGCAATTGCTTAAAGTTCGTCTGGGTGGCGACCGCGGTCTCGTATTGGAGAACGTAATCGCTCGTGTATCCGACAGCTTCAAACTTGATATGCATATCGATACAGATGAAGCTAATGCCGCTGGTGCCAACAATGGCGATACTGCTGAAATCGTAGACTAGTCTTCATAGTTATACCAATGATAAGAAGCGGGGGAGAAATCCTTCGCTTTTTTTGTTTATTTTCTGCGTGCAAAAACGATATGTAATTAATACCGCCCGCACGAGCATTTATTGGACCGTATTGCAGCTATTTCGCGAATTTGATGAGTTTTGCTGAGATATCGGACTGGTAAATTGTTGCGCAAGTGTAAAGTGGATCATACCCTGAAATGGATTTTTAATGAAAATTGGTGTGATGATAAAGAATATCTATTATTATATGACTAGTTATGTTATGATTATTGTTTGTGACGTGACAAAAGGATTTTTTGTTAAGAATATATGTATTAGAAATTAAGGAGACCCAATGACATTTAACGAACTGAATATTATGCCTGCGATTTTGAAGGCTTTAACCAAAGAAAACTATACATCACCTACACCCATACAGGAACAGTCGATCCCAGCTGTATTAGCGGGTAGAGATTTACTTGGATGTGCTCAAACGGGAACAGGAAAGACAGCTGCATTCTCTGTACCGATCATTCAATTATTAAGCGAACAAACCAATCCAAACCAATCCAACCAAATGCGGCGCATTCGTTCACTGATCTTAACACCGACAAGAGAACTAGCGATTCAAATTGCTGATAACATAAAAGCGTATAGCCAATACACAGATATCCGCTCTGCTGCCATCGTTGGCGGTGTATCACAGAAAGTGCAAGAGCGTGCCTTGAACCAAGGCGCTGATATTCTAATTGCTACACCAGGTAGACTTATCGACCTGATCAATCAAAAACGTGTGGACTTACAGCATGTCCAAATTCTTGTCTTGGATGAAGCTGACCGTATGCTAGATATGGGTTTTATCCATGATGTAAAGCGAATTATCGCCAAAATGCCTACGAAAAAACAAACATTGTTCTTCTCGGCAACGATGCCTACTGAGATTTCCAAATTGATTAAAACCTTGCTTGTGAATCCAGTGAAAGTAGAAATCACACCCGTGTCCTCTACTGCGGATAGAATCGATCAATCGATCTATTTATTAGAGAACGGAAATAAGCAGAATCAATTGAATCTTTTGTTACAGGACAAATCAATCGTCTCTGCGCTGGTATTTACTCGTACTAAACGTGGTGCAGACCGTGTCACACGTGATTTAGCGAAAGTGAACATTTCTGCACAAGCCATTCACGGCAATAAATCGCAGAATGATCGTCAGAATGCATTGCGGAATTTTAAAAGTGGTGCAACCCGCGTTCTTGTAGCTACGGATATCGCCGCGCGAGGAATTGATATTGATGAGCTGTCTCATGTAATCAACTTTAACTTACCTAATATTCCAGAAACCTATGTGCACCGAATTGGTCGTACGGGTAGAGCAGGATTAAGCGGGACTGCCATCTCTTTTTGCGAGGCTGAAGAGCTTCCGTTCCTTAAAGATATTGAGAAATTGATCGGAAAATCGATTCCGGAAGTTAAAGATCATCCGTATCCGATGTCTCGTAAAACGCAAATGAAGACAGAACGATCTTCGAAACCGTCAGGTTCGAGACCTGCGTCTTCTAAAACATCGACTTCCAGACCATCAACAGCGAAACCGTCAGCATCGAAGCCAGCGGCATCCAAACCAGCCAAAGCAAAGCCTAAGTCTAACCCTCCACTGAAGCCAAAATCCGAGTGGTTCACCAAGGGAAAACAAAAAACTTCGAGCAGCAGATAAGTTAGCTTGAATGATGGGTGTTTTTTATAGAAAGATCTCAAAACCGTCAGAGGAATCTGATGGTTTTTTTTGTTATTTGATGCTGAGGTAAAGTTAATATGTGATACCCTTTATTTAAGGCCGGAGGTGATCTTGTGAATGAGACTAAACTATATACACTGTGGATAGAATCAGAAGAATGGTTGGAACATTCATGGGATATTTACGATACAAATACAGATGTTATTGTCACATTTCAAAATGGGGATAGAAGTGTATTTCGTAAATGTGAGAACTAGGCCGTTTAGTTCATTCTAAAACAGCCGCTACACAGTTTCTCACTGTATAACGGCTGTTGTTATTTTAGTTATGCGGTCGCTTCAATCGCGTTGTCCTGTACATAAGAACCAAGCTCTTGCTGAAGCGCTGTGCTGATAGAAGTCATAGGAAGGCGAAGCGTATCGGATGCAATTAAGCCATTCTGGCTAAGCATCCATTTGATTGGAGCGGGATTCGATTCCTTGAACAACAGGCGGATGATCGGCAGTAGTTGTTCAAAGTTTTCTTTGGCTAAGTCTAATTGACCCGATTTAAAAGCTTCGTATATACGGATACATTCTGCTGGATAAACGTTCGCAGTAGCTAGCATACCTCCAGTTGCCCCGGCGCTAAGCATTTCAAAAAAGAGTGAATCGTCACCGCCAAGCACAGGTTTGGAACCCGTACGAACTAGCTCAGTGACCATTTGGGTGCTGCCCGAGCAGTCTTTTAAACCCACAACATTATTCATTTCCAGGATTGTGCGTGCGGTATCTACGGTCATAGCAGTACCCGTACGACTTGGAATATCATAAGCCATGATCGGAATGCCTACTTCTGCTGCTTTACGGAAATGGGCAATGATGCCCTCTTGCGAAGGACGACTATAATAAGGGACGACTACTAGTGCGCAATCCGCACCCAGGTTAGCTGCGATCTCTGTTCGTGCTACCGTAGAAGCTGTATCATTGGTTCCTGTACCAACTACTAAGGGGATAGATGTAGATTGTAGAAGCTCACGAGAAGTATTTACTAGAAGCTGCATTTCATTTACGGTTACAGTTGGCGATTCACCGGTGGTTCCATTAACGACCAGACCTTGTATGCTGTTGTTAATAAGGTTCTTTACATAACGCTGATACGAATCCAGATCGACTTCACCAGCAGCATTGAACGGGGTGACCACGGGGACATAAATTCCATAAATCTGTTGTTCTGTAAGCATAAATTATCGGCCTCCAAAATATTTTAATTCCTCTACATACACTTTACCATGGAATGTTGCATCGTCGTTAGCTATAATAAATGATGTGTATCATCAAAAATATTGATGTTAGGGTGAGGTTATGGATTTAACCTATCTACGAACATTCCGCGAGGTAGCTAAACGTCAGAGCTTTACACGTGCTGCTGAAGAGCTTGGTTACGCCCAGTCGAGTGTTACGATGCAAATACAGAAGATAGAGAAGGAATACGGAGTGCCTTTAATTGAACGGCATGGTCGCCAGTTGCGTCTTACCCCACCTGGAGAAGAGCTGTTGAAGCTATTCGTGGAGATATTGGATCTGTATGATCGTTCTAAAGAAACCATCGCCCAGCAAATAGGAGGCACGCTAACGATTGGGACGATAGATTCATTAGCGGCATTCTACTTGCCGCCTTACCTACAACAGTTGAGGACGAAATTCCCGAAACTCGATATCCATCTGCAAACCATGCAGGAAGCTAATCTAGTGGCCAAAATAAAAGATGGAGAAGTGGACATCGGCTTGATGCTCGATCGTACCACTACGGATTCTCAACTCGATCGCACGATAGTTAGAGACGAACCGCTCGTATTGATCGCCCCCATTAATCATCCGCTTGCCCAGATGGATACAGTAAGCCTACTGGATCTTAATAACTGCGAATTAATTGTCTCTGAAGAGAGCTGTATTTACCGGAGTCTGTTCGAGAATTTGTTAAAAGATCACGGCATTATATTTCGCATAGGCTTTGAGCTTTCGAATCTGGAGGCGATCAAACGTTGTGTAATGAATGGTCTTGGGATTGCATTATTGCCTAAAATTGTTGCAGAGGAAGAAATTGAGCGGGGGAACTTGGCCGAGCTGCCCTTCGCGCATCCAGAAATTCACTTTGATCTTCAGCTTCTAATGCACCCTAAGAAATGGAAGTCCCAGCCGTTGCAATTTCTAACGCAAATGTTACTTGCAAATCATTAATTTATTCCCATCAGGATCTTTCACAACAAACCAATGTTCATCTTGAATTTCAGTTACTAGCTCTACACCGAGAGCTTTCACATAATTGAAAGAGGCTTGCAAATCATCGGTCATTAACATAAAAGCTGGTGTTGTAATGGGCGGTGCTCCTTCAGGGTCTAAGCCGCCCCACATCGGCATGGTATCCAGTATGATTCCAGTGTTTCCCTGCATAGGCAGCGGGCATAAATGACCGTTCATGATCTTACAATCTGCCTCCGGAAGTCCCAGGACGTGGCAATACCAGCGACGGGCTTTTTCAATATCATGTACGGGAATGAATACACTGCCAATTAAGTTCTTTACGGGGCTGTTCATTGTGGAATTTAAAGCGGACAATACTTGTTTATTCATTTTTTAAAGACCTCCCAAATCCGAAATGGATAAACCTTTATTTGGAATTTATGTATCTAATCTATTTAAATCATACAATCAATAGAAGAGCAAGCGAATTGTAAATGGTGATATTTTCACATGAAAGTAGCCGAAAAATTTGACATTGAAAATCAGTTTATGTTATATAAAAAGAAGAATTAGCACTCATCTAAGAAGAGTGCTAATCACGGAATGATGAACAAGAAGGTTATTTTGAAAGGAGATTTACTTATTCATGGCCAAAAAAGAGTTTAAAGCCGAATCGAAAAGATTGCTGGAAATGATGATTAACTCCATTTATACACAACGGGAAATTTTCCTGCGCGAGCTGATTTCCAATGCAAGTGATGCGATTGATAAGATCTATTACAAAGCATTAGCTGATGAAGGCCTGGTCTTCAATAAAGAGGATTATTATATTAAAGTGACCGCCGATAAAGCGAATAGAACCTTGACGATTTCCGATACAGGTATCGGGATGACACAAGAGGAGCTGGAGAATAACTTAGGAACAATCGCGAAGAGCGGATCTCTTGCTTTTAAGAAAGAGAATGAAGCTAAAGATGGCCACAACATCATCGGGCAGTTCGGGGTGGGCTTCTATGCTGCGTTTATGGTGGCTGATGACGTTATAGTGATCAGTAAGGCATTAGGCAGTGACGAGGCCTTTAAATGGGAGTCTAAGGGCGCTGACGGCTATACCATCGAGACTGTCGAGAAGGATTCTGTCGGCACTGATGTGATTTTGAAGATTAAAGAGAATACGGAAGAAGATCAATATGATGAATATTTGGAAGAATACCGCCTGAAATCCATCATTAAAAAATACTCCGACTTCATTCGTTTCCCAATTAAAATGGACGTGAAGGAGCAGAAACCAAAAGAAGGCACAGAGA
>RCUU01001738.1_pt1 | contig 10069 bp, 10 predicted proteins | sample 2166211 | NCBI WGS metagenome assembly RCUU01 (sample SAMN09932620, study PRJNA488358) | compost metagenome | feature: garden; material: soil; isolation source: compost soil in phenylacetic acid-enriched culture | place: Germany: Experimental Botanical Garden Goettingen | collected 2016-01-27
CCTGATCACCGGGCAGATGTTCATCTCCCTGGACTTCTACCCGGATGCACCGAAAATCGCCTTCGACAAGACGGCCGATCCCATCGTCATTCCCACGCTGCCAGGCAGCCTTGAACAGTTGCAGGAGCAACTGCAGCGGGTGGTCGAGCGGATTGCCAAGCTGCCGCTGGAGAGTATCGCCAGCAACCTCGATGGCAGCCTGCGCGAACTGCGGGCGAGCCTCAAGCAGTTCAACGGGCAGACGCTGCCCGATGTCAAGGTGACGCTCGACGAAGTCCACAAGACGCTGCGCACGGCGAACTCGACCATCGCCGAGGACTCGCCGCAGCGCGAGCGGCTGGGTGAAACACTGGATGAGCTTGAGCGCATGTCGCGGTCGTTGCGTGATCTGTCCGATTACCTGGGCCGACACCCCGAATCGCTGATCCGTGGCCGTCCGAAGGCGGCTGGGGCGGAAGATCTGCGACCCTGAGGGCGCCTAGAGGAGTACTAGCTGATGCATCGACTGCGCAATGTCTGTGGGGCAAGCCTGCTGATCTGGGTCTGGGGGTGCAGCAGCGCGCCCAACAACTACCACACCCTGGTGCCGAGCGAGCCGGCCCGCAGCGGCGGCCAGGCCATCCAGGTGTCCCGAGTCAGCCTGCCGCCCCAGGTCGATCGGCCGCAGTTGGTCGTTCGCCAGGGCAGCAGCGGGTTGGCCATTCTCGAAACCGAGTGGTGGGGCGCCAACCTGGTGGATGAATTCCAGAGTGCCTTGCAGGACTTGCTCGGCGGCCCCGCGGCAGGGCCCAAGACGCTGGTGCGCGTCGATGTGCAGCGTTTCGACACGGTGCCGGGGCGCTACGCGGCGCTGCAGGCGGTGTGGCGGCTGAAACGGCCGGGTGAAGCCGAGTTGACCTGCCGCACCGGGGTGCAGACGGCGGCGGACAACAGCATTGCCAGCCTGGTCAACGCCCACCAGGCCAACCTGCGCCAGCTGGCCGAGGCGGTACGGGCCACGGCGCGGCCGGGGACAACGCAGTGCCCGCCGGGGCAGGGGTGAGCGACCGGCCTCGGCCGCTGCAGCGTTCGATCAGCCCCGCTCGCGCTGACGCACCGCCGTGACCGTCTCCCCGCCAACGCCCCAGTTATCGGTCGGTACTTCTTCTATCACCACGAAAGTGCTGGCGGGCGGTTTGCCCAGCACCTGCTGCAGCAGCCGGGTGGTCCCTTCGATCAACTGGCGCTTGTGCTCGGCGGTTACGCCTTCATCGGTCACGCGGATATGGACATAAGGCATGTTTGTGCGCTCCTGTATTCAGTGCCAGGTACCGGCGGTGCTGCCGCCATCCACGGCGAGGATCACGCCGCTGACGAAACGCGCAGCGGTCAGGTACAACACCGCGTCCACCACATCCTGTGGCGTGCCGGTGCGGCCGCTGGGCGACAGCGCGCCAAGCCCTTGTACATTGCCGTTGTGCAGCGGCGTGTCGATGATCCCCGGCGCCACGGCATTGACCTGGACGCCACTGGCCGCCAGTTCCAGTGCCAGCCCTTTGACCGCCTGGTTCAGACCGCCCTTGACCAGCACCGGGAGCAGGGCGGGCACGCGGGTGTCTGGCTGCAGGGCGATGGAGGCGGTGATGGCGATGATCTGCCCGTGACCTTGCGCGGCCATCACCCGCGCTGCCGCTTGGGCGGGATAGAAGAAGCCTTTGAGGTTGGTGCCGACCAGGGCGTCGACGTCGGCCTCGGTGTATTCGGTAACGGGTTTGGCAATGAAGATCCCGGCATTGTTGACCAGGATGTCCACGCCGCCAAAGGCCTCCATGGCGGCCGCTATCAGCCGCTGCGCGGTAGCGGCCTGGGCGATGTCGCCGGCCACGCCGATGAAACGATCGGGGTTGCCCAGGCGGCTGGCCGCGTCATCCAGGCGCGACTGGCTGCGGGCGTTGCCGACGACATTGTCGCCGCGTTCAAGGAACGCGTCGGCGAGGGCAAAGCCCAGGCCACTGGAGGCGCCTGTGATGATGACGGTTCTGGGTGGGTTCATGGCTGCATTCTCCGGGTCAGTGAGCCAGCGGCTCGGTGTGGAAGCCACTGTAGGCCGCAAGCCGCACTTGAAAAATGAGCCGCAGCGCATTTCAATCGATACACCATGTAATCAATCGAGCCGTCATGACCCGCCATTTCGATGACCTGCAATTGGGCAGCCTGGAACTGTTCTGCCTGGCCGCCGACAGCGGCAGCTTCACGGCCGCTGCCACCGAGGCTGGAGTTACCCCAGCAGCGGTGAGCCGCACTGTCGCGCGCCTGGAGGAGCGCCTGGGTGTGCGGTTGTTCGTGCGCACCACACGGCAGATGCGCCTGTCGGAGGCGGGCCAGGCCTACTACCAGCATTGCCGTCAGGCGCTGGGGCAACTGGTCGAGGCTGAGCGCCAGGTGACCGGAGGGCAGATCGAACCCAGCGGAAAACTGCGTATCAGTGCGCCCACACCGTATGCCCATCATCGCTTGTTGCCGCTGTTGCCAGGTTTTCGCCAGCGCTATCCGAAGGTGCAGGTGGATGTGCATGTCAGCAACCGTAATGTCGACTTTGCCGAAGAGCACTTCGACCTGGCTATCCGAGGCCGCGAACCTGGCGATTCGCGCCTGGTAGCGCGACGTCTGGAGGACGCCGAGCTGGTGGTAGTGGCGACCCCCGGGTATCTGGCCCAGGCCGGTACGCCCCTGCTGCTGGAGGACTTGCAGCAACACCAGTGCATCCAGTTCGAACTGCCCAGCAGCGGCCGTCGGCCGCCGTGGAGTTTTCGTCGGGAGGGCCGCGATGTGCTGCTCGACACCGATGGCGCGTTCACCTGCCAGGGCGACTTTCTCGCCACTGCGACCCTGGTGCGCCACGGTGCCGGGCTGATGCAGGCCTACCGCTTCACGGTGCAGGATGCGCTGGACAGCGGCGAACTGGTGGAGGTGCTCGGCGCGTTCGGCGGCACGTCACGCCCGTTCATGCTGATCTACCCCCATACCCGGCACATGCCACTGCGGGTACGGGTGTTCATCGACTTTCTGTTTACCCACCTCGCACGACCGCTGGGCTGAGCGTTCCGGCCCGGTCGCGACCGCCTGCCGTGAAAGGGCCGGTACAGACGCTCACTCACCCATTATCCGATTGCTCGTGTAAGCTCAGAACATTCTGCTATCACGAGACAATCCCGATGTCTTCGGCCAGCCCGGTCCTCGATTACCTGCTCACGGGCACCGCCCAACCCTTTACCCGCCCAGGCTCACGCAGCGGCATCGACAAGCAGCCTCGCGCAGGCGTGCTTGAGGTGACGTTGCTGGGCGTCGAGGGCGACGAGCAGGGTGACCTCCGGGTCCACGGCGGTATCGAAAAAGCCATTCACCATTACCCGCGCGAGCACTATCCGACCTGGCAAGCGGAGCTGGGAGAGCACCCGCTGCTGAGCAAGCCAGGCGCATTCGGCGAGAACTTCAGCAGCGTCGGTTGGCGCGAGGCGGATGTCTGTCTGGGCGACCGCATCCGCGTGGGCACGGCGTTGCTGGAAGTGTCCCAGGGACGCATGCCGTGCTGGAAGCTCAACGACCGTTTCGATGTCGCGCAGATGGCCCTGCGGGTCCAGCAGAGCGGACGTACCGGCTGGTATTACCGGGTGCTCGAAGCGGGGCAGGTGCAAGCCGGTGACACATTGCAGGTGGTCGAACGCCAGTACGCCGAGTGGTCCGTCGCCCGGCTGTCGGCGGTGCTGTTCGACAAGCGTCTGGAGCCCGAACTGCTGCACGAATGCCTGGCATTGCCACTGGTACCGTCCTGGCGCAAGACCCTGGAGCGGCGTGTGCAACAGCGCCAGGTCGAAGACTGGAGCAAGCGCCTGGACGGCGCACTCCAGGACAAGGAGTAGAGCGCCATGGCGTATGAAGTGGATGACCGCTTGGTCATTGGTGTGGCGTCCAGTGCGGTGTTCGACCTGAGTGAGTCCGATGCGGTGTTCCGTCGCGACGGCGAGGCGCAGTACCGCAAGTACCAGGAGCAACACCTGCATGTACCGTTGGGCAAGGGCATCGCCTACCCGTTCATCAAGCGCCTGCTGGCGCTCAATGACCTGCGCAGCGACCCCGAAGACCCGCTGGTGGAGGTCGTGCTGCTGTCGCAGAACGACCCCGACACCGGCCTGCGGGTGATGAAGACCATCGAGCACTATGGCCTGAACATGACCCGGGCGATCTTCATGCAGGGCCGCTCGCCCTATGAGTACATCCCGGCACTGAACATCGCGCTGTTCCTGTCCGCCGACAAGGCGCATGTGGACGCGGCGATCAAGGCCGGCCACCCGGCCGGGCAAGTACTCGATTCGCAGTTCGACGACGATGAGCGCGACGATGGCCTGCGAATCGCCTTCGACTTCGATGGCGTGCTGGCGGGTGATGAGTCGGAAACGGTGATGCAGCGCGACGGCCTGGTGGGCTTTCATGCCCATGAAGTGAAGAACGTGGCTGAGCCCCATCACCCTGGCCCGCTGAAAGAGTTCTTCGTGCGCATTGCCCGGATCCAGGCGGCGGAGGAGCAGCACAAGATCGACCATCCGGGCTACGAGAACCGCTTGCGGGTATCGATCGTCACCGCGCGCAATGCACCGTCACATGAACGGGCACTCAATACGCTGAAGAGCTGGGGGGTGATGGCCAATGACGCATTTTTCCTCGGCGGTATCGAGAAGCGTCGCGTGTTGCGAGTGCTCAAGCCGCATATCTTCTTCGATGACCAGTCGGGTCATCTCAAGGGCACCAGCACGGTGGCGCCCTCGGTTCACGTCCCGTTCGGTATCACCAACCAGGCAAAATAGGCGTCAGAACCAGCGGTCGTTCTTCTTCCGACCGCGAGTCAGCGCCGGCATGATCAGGCCCAGCAACAGGCCAGCGCCGGCAATGCTGGCGCCGTACACCATGTAGCGCATCATCACCTGTTTGTTCTCATCGCCCAGGCGGGCCTGGGTGTCGCGCAGGTCTGACTGAGACTGGTCGAGCTGTTCATTCAGTGCCTGGTTGCGCGCTTGCAGTTCATCGATCAGTTGCTTGCGCGAATCGAGGGTTTCCTGCATGCCCTGGACACGGGTCTTCCAGCTGTCGTCGATGGTCTTGAGCTGCCCGGACAGTTCCGCCACCTGGGCGTCGAGCTGCGGCAGGCGTTCGCTCTGGCCGGGCACCGACTGCAGGTCGCTGCTGAGAATCCACACCAGGTCGCCACTTTGCCCACGCACCTGGCTGTAGTTGCCCTGGCTGCCCACCAACGTCAGCTTCTGCCCCGACTTGAGGTTGCCGACGATGCGGTGGCCATCAGTCGGGCCGCTGCGCACGTAGGTGCTCAGGCTGTCACTGACCCAGCGCGTATCGCTGGCCGGCTCTTCGGCATGCACCGGCGCCGCGAGGGCGAACAGCGCGGCGATCAGGCTGCCATGCAGGACAGGGCGGATAGAGGAAGCGGGGCGGGATTCGGACATGTTGGGTCTTCGCTGAAACAGGACAGAAATAGGCCCGGTGACTGGGCCGATGAACCGGTCGGTGAGTTGACCGTCAGCGAAAGACCGCATTTTTGTAGGCTGGTTCACTGCCTAATATCGGAAATGTCTGCAAGATGTTGCAGGAAAAACCTCAGGAAAGGTCAGCGCCTTGCAAGCTGAGTGAATGCCGTCATGAGTTCAGGTGGCATCCTGCAGGTTTTTCTTGCTTTGTCTTTGCACACTACCTTCTGCTCGCCGGTGGCGTGGAGCCGATCACTGCCTTTGCAATAGAATTCAAAATGCAGCGTGACTGAAACGCGTTGAAGCTCAGTGCAGTACAGCTTGACGATGACGGTGTCGTAAAGAAAGAACGGCACTCTATAGTCGCAGTGTGCAGAACGCGTACTCAGAATGTAACGGTCCAGGACCTGCTCATAACGCGCGACATGTTGCGTTAGCCACAGCTCTCGTACATGCCCCTGAAGTTCGAAGTACTTCAGGAAGTAGCAGTTGCCCATGGCGTTGGTATCGCCCATGGTCACCGTGTGTTCGTAGTCGAAAGTATCAGGGCGCCTGTCGAGAATTTCATCGAGTTTTTCGGTCGGGTTCTCGCTGGCGCGCAGCAACAGCAAGTCAATGTCGATCGGTATCAGTGCGCGACGATAAGCGCGGGTGCCAATGATTGGGGAGGGTGAGCCGCGCACTGCTCGCCTGAGCCTGTCAGCGATCGTCATGCGTATTTCTCTGGCGTTCTCGAATCCACGGACCCAGCCGCGTGTGAAGTGGTTACGTGCCGTGTGGTCGTAGTCTCGGGTAAACAGACTGACGACACGCCGTAAGGTCGCTACGGCAAGGGGCGAGTGCTTGATACGGCACAGGTAACCCTCGTGGCTGAGGGCATCGAACGTGGCAGGCTGTAGCACATCCCCCAGGTCATCCGTTTCCAGCGCAGCGGCAAAGAAACAGTGTTCCATGTCGATAAGTTCGACCCGCAGTCCTTGCTCATCCGACTGCACCAGCAGGTTTCTTGGTCTTATGTCGGTATGGGCAAGGATGTAGGCCAAGGCCAGATGGAAACCCATCTGTTCTGCCAGCAAAGGGGCGTCACGGGGGTGCCAGGGAGCGCCAAGTATTTCGGAGGTGATCAGCACGGGTTCGGCGCAATCGATGACTTCGGCAATGCAGCGCGTTGCATCCAGGCTGCGATAAATGGAGTAGGCCAGTTGTTCCAGATACGCTGAGCCGGCAAGGGAAAAACGTTTGAAATACACCGCGCGTGAGGCCCGGTGGTCATTGCTGATCAACATACCTTTGGCGACGATATTGTACTTTCCCGCCAACGGATGGGGGAGAGTATCGAGTTGCTCCAGCACGTAATGTTGATTATCGAACACCAGGGTATCACCACGATTCAACAGCAGCCGATGCTGTTGCAGTGAATACCAGGCGAGATCGCCAAGACGCTCGATGTGCCGAACGCTGGGGTCGGCGGTCTTGCCGATCCATACAGCTTGCATGCCCAGTGAGCGCGGGGCGAGGTAGTCATTGCGCCATGAGTCCCCGATGAACATGCAGGCTTCGGGGAGAGCGTCGAAGTGCTGCAGTGCAGCACGGTAAGTGGCACGGTCGGGCTTGCAACTGCCGATATCGCAGGAATAGATCATGCAATCGAAGTACGACGATAAACCCAGGCGCTCTACCGGCGATTTGAATGCACTGGCCGCATTGGAAACCAGGCCGATCCTGAATCCACAGGCTTTGAGAAATGCCAGTACTTGCGGGGCCTCGTCGATGAGGGTGACCTTTGCAAGGTGCGCGTCGAGAATTGAAAGGCAGTGGGCGTGAGTTGCTTCGTCAGCCTCGACACCCAGGGATAGCAGCAAGTCGCTGACCATGTCAGCGTCGCTGGCGAATGGCCGGCAGGTATAGTCGCCAAAGAGTTTTACCGCGACGGCTCGGGCAGTCAGATCCAGGGCCTGGGCCAGATTCTTGATGAAAGCCCTCTGGTTGAAGTCAAGCAGCGTACCGTACAGATCGAAGAGGATGACCCTGGGCATGTTCATCGCGTTTGACTCCTGAGCGATACACTGGGCTTGTCAGTGATCGATGTCAGAAGTGTCTTGCGGTGCCGGGATGTTGTCACCTATCAGAAATGACAGCGATCAAGGTGGCCAGCTCGCTTAGTGCGACCCGCTTTCCGGCAAGGTCACCAGCGACCTTGCCATGCAATCCTTGCAGTTGATGATGATCTCCAGGTGCTTGGTCTGCACATGCACCATGCCTGAGCCGCACATCACGCAATGCAGTGCGGCCTGGTCAGTCGAAGTCGGCGGCGTTTGTTCGCGGAGCAGGCCAATGTAGTCGTTGAGCGTGCGTCGCAGGCCATGATCGTCCTGGTTCAACAACAGGCCATAAAGCACTTGGCTGAAGCTTGACCGGGGTGCACTGAGATCGTAGGCGGATTGGCTGAACTGCCACTGCTCCCTGACCGCACGGCCGGCCATCGCCAGCAGGTTTGCCGGGATGCTGTTGGAGGCATGCAGCCTGCTGACCTCTTTGCGCGCGATGTACGACAGCGCCCCGCGTACGGCGGTATTGCACAGCGACCAGAGGCTGCGCACGGGCAGCATTTCAATGAGGGTTGCCGTCACTTCAGCGGTTTTCTTGCGGGCCTCGAAAGGCAGGTTGTGCTCCGCGCAGCGGGCTTCCAGGTAGGCGCTGACCTCCTCGATCGAGACCTGCCTCAATGCTTCGACGATCTGTGCCCGCCAGTGTGGCTGGGGGCCAGCCGAGAGCTCGTCGTAGAGCGTGCGATGCACAAGCGTCAGGCTCGCTCGCTGGCTGCCGTCGAGGCTCACGTTGGCGATCCAGCCGACCTTCTGCTGCCAGGCCTTGGGGATGGCCTCGTCGCTGAAGGCATCCAGCTGCGATAGCGGGTCGACCAGCAGGATCGAGTCATCATGCAGCGCCTGCAACAGGGCGCAGTCCATGCGCGAAGAGGGCGTCACGCGGGCGTCAGCACTTGAGTCCTGCAGCGGGCTCAGGCGATCACGCTGGGTGTCCATGTGCACCTCCAGCAGCGCCATCAATTGCAGCTTGCGCAGGAACGAAAGCGTGTCGAACGCCACCGGTTGTTTTTTGTCCGGCGACCAGTGCGCGTGGATTCTCCTGCGTTGTTCGGCCTCTTGCTCCTGTCTGGCCTGCGCGCGTGCCTCCTGGCAGGGGCGGCAGGTGCAGAACCGCTGCAGGCGGGAACGCCCCGGATAGTAGTGGCGATGTGCGCAAGAGCGGCAGAAGGCTGCCTTGTCTTGCCAACGAGAAGACCCTTTGGCTTTTCGATGCTCGTACAGGCTGGCGATGCAGTAGGGGCAGGAGAGCGCCTTGGACGGCACGGGAGGGAAGGTCTTGATCAGGCAGGAGGGCGACACCGCGATACCGTAGCGCGCGATCAACACTGCATTTTTCTCGCCGTCGATGTACGCCTTGTACAGTGCCTCGATCTGCTCGGCGGTGAGGTGTTTGAGTTTTCCTTCATAGTCCGACAAAGCCCTGATCTCCCTGAATGTGAGTCGCCTGTGACGTGTGGCAGGCATGATGGTGGTTGGGAGAGGCAGATGTGAAGATGCTCAGGCACTGGATATTTCTCTCGTGCTTGTAGTCCATTTCTGAGTTTGAAATCCCGCCACCGAGAACCGCAGGCGGGCCCCTTCATCGAGCCGGCGCTGGCTGGCCGCTGGCCAAGGCTAGACTCAAGGCTCTTCCACTCGCTCATGGAGCAACCCCATGACAGCCAAGAACACGATTTGTCTGTGGTACGACAACGATGCCGAGCAGGCCGCGAACTTCTACGCCAGTGTGTTTCCGGACAGCAAGGTGGTGGCGGTACATCAGGCGCCGAGTGACTACCCCTCGGGCAAGGCAGGCGATGTGATCACCGTGGAGTTCACCGTCATGGGCATTCCCTGCGTGGGGCTCAATGGCGGCACGGCCTTCAAGCACAGCGAAGCCTTTTCGTTCCAGGTCAGTACCGAGGATCAGGCCGAGACCGACCGGCTGTGGAACGCCATCGTCAGTAACGGTGGCGAGGAAAGTGTCTGTGGTTGGTGCAAGGACAAGTGGGGGCTGTCCTGGCAGATCTGCCCGCGCATCCTCATCGAGGCCATCGGTCACCCCGACCGGGCAGCCGCCAAGCGCGCATTCGACGCCATGCTGACCATGGGCAAGATCGATGTCGGCAAAATCGAAGCGGCCTTGAAGGGCTGACCCCGACGCCCCGGCATACCATAAATTGACGCTCCCGTTCTATTCCACGGGGGAGTGCAGGTCTACAGTTCAGTCATTCCTTCAGCACCGGCCCAAGCGCGCCGCGACCTCACAGGGGTGGCGACACCCCTGTTCGCACAACAGATCATGCGGTTTCGATTCGCTCACTTTTAACTGGGCACCCTGCCAATGACACGTCTGCACTGTTTCCGTCCTATGGAATGGATGCCGGTCATTTATTGGTCATAACAAAAACAAAGAGGGTCGTATGAGCCATGCCGATGAGATTCTTTCGGTAAACAACATCTTCA
>RCUU01001740.1_pt1 | contig 10061 bp, 24 predicted proteins | sample 2166211 | NCBI WGS metagenome assembly RCUU01 (sample SAMN09932620, study PRJNA488358) | compost metagenome | feature: garden; material: soil; isolation source: compost soil in phenylacetic acid-enriched culture | place: Germany: Experimental Botanical Garden Goettingen | collected 2016-01-27
ACGTGAATGAGTGTATAGCTGATAACGTCCGCTTCCTAGAATCGAATCGCGAATCTAGCAATCAATCTAACAGCAGACCTCAAAACGATCCATTCACAGACGATGGAAAGCCGATAGATTTTGATCCTGGCGACTTACCTTTCTAGGTGGTGATCCTTATGTATGACTTTGGATTTAACCCAGCGCCTAAAGCCACTAAAAGCGTGCGCACAAAGCCCACACAGCGCCAAATGGGAGATATTAGCCCAGATGTAGATAGACAGCTTAAGAAGCGCTCGAATGGCGTGTGTGAGCTTTGTGGGAGCAAGGTAGCAACAGAGAGGGCGCATTTAACCGGACGCAAGCAACTAAATCATAAGACTAAGGTTACCGACTTATTGCACCTATGCACGGAGTGTCATGACTGGTTAGACGAAACACCAGAGGGCATACGGAGCAGAGGTGCTATAGCAAGAGCCATTAATAAAGTATTGGAAATTAAGTAGGTGGTGACATGGCTGGAAATGGTTGGATTAGACTACATCGTAAATTACGAGATAATCCAATATTTAATGATCACCAATTGCTTCGGTTATGGCTTATATGTCTAACCGAAGCATCACATAAAGAACGTGATCAAATCATTGGCAAACAAACGGTACATTTAATGCCGGGTGAATTTGTAACAGGGCGATATCAAATCCAAGAATTATATAATTACGGTCTCAAAAAAGATGACCAACAAAAAGGGGATAAAACGGTGTATAGATGGCTGGAAACGCTTGAAAACAGCGGATTTCTTTCCATCAAAAAGACCAACAAATTCAGCGTTGTAACCATTGATAAATGGGCTTTTTATCAAGGTAATGACAGTGATTATGACCATCAGATTGACCAACAAACGACCAACAAAAGACCATCAAATGACCATCAAATGACCACAAACAAGAATGTAAAGAATTATAAGAATGATAAGAAAAAAGATATTATACCCAAAATTAATTTTTCGGATTCAGTGAAATTGACCCAAGCCGAATATGACAGATTGGTTTCTGAATTTGGAGAGGACACTACTAAACGAGCAATAGACTATTTAACCTCTTACAAGGCAGAGAAGAATTATAAAACCAAATCAGATAATCTCACAATTCGCAGATGGGTGATAGATGCAGTTTCTAAACAGAAAGGAGTGTCACCAATTGGAAAGCATGAAGGGGCTAATGAAGGATCTAGAGGAGAGAGTAAATTTGCTTCGGCAGACAAAAACAAACCTTTCGACTCAAGAGAACTCGACAACATCAACCTTGAAGCAATGGGACTCTTCTGACGTATGCCCTAAATGCAAGGGTGTGGAAGGATGGTTTTGCAGACTGAACGGAGCTGAGTATTGGCGAGATTGCGAATGTGTCATTAAGCGTAGGCAAGAAAAATTAATACAGGCTAGCCAGATAACGGACAGTTTCCGAGAAATGAGCTTTGCAAACTTTAAAAGTGGCGGTAGGCCTGAAATTATTAAGCAAGCTTTTATAACAGCCGCTACGTATGCGAATGACTTCCAAAAGATAAAGCACAATCGAAGCAATGGACTGTGTTTAATAGGCAGACCAGGAGCAGGGAAAACACATCTACTCATGGCGACAGCTAACAACTTATTATCTCGAAACATCGAAGTCCTTTACTTTCCATGGGTGGAAGGATGCGCTGATTTAAAAGCCAACTTCGATTTACTGCCCGAGAAAATTAATAGGCTGCAAACAGTAGAAGTGCTGTACATTGACGATTTATTTAAAGGACGACAGAAACCAACGGATTTCCAACTTGAACAAATATTTGGAATTATAAATTACCGTTATCTTAATAAGCTCCCAATCCTAGTTAGCAGTGAATGGACGATTGCGAGAATGTGCGAATTTGACGAAGCAACAGGCAGCCGAATAAACGAAATGTGCCGTGATTATAAAGTGGTGCTAGATCAAGAAGGTTTGAACTATCGCCTAAGGGACGAGGTGTAACAGTGGAAAACATTGACGATTACGACATGTTGGACAAAGACCTAGAGGGGTCGTTGCAATACGCCAGAGAATGTTACGCAGCCGAGACAGTAGCCAATGACGAATGGAGGGATTGGGATGACCGCATTAGAGCAACAGCCGAAATCCTCTGGACAGAAGCTTCGGCCAATGAATCTAGCGGATCGCGTTTATCTAGCGAGATACTACGAGATTGACGGACCTACAAAGATGGGGAGTTTGTTCGGTAGAGATCGAAAGCACATAGCCGTGTTAATCGGAATCATGAAAGAAAACGGCGAATATGAACGTTACCGCAACTTAACCGAAGAACAATACGAGAAAATCCAAGAGAACGCAGAGGAGGAGAAAGTTAATGACTAGATTTGTAGGAATAGACCCAAGCGGAAATACTGGGATAACCGTGAAAGACAACAACTAAATCATTATAGCAAGAGAGGTCATATTGCAGTTACCGTTAAGCGCTTCGCATAGTGAAATTTTTAAGTATTGTGAAAAAGTTTTATCTCACGTACCAGTAAATTCGATAGTTTGCATAGAGAGCGTATCAAATCTAAGTAGAGGTCAAGCCGTACATTTCCAACATGTATTAGCTGGTTTCCTTAGGCACTTACTAGAACTTCACAACCTCACTTATTACAACGTAGCCCCTTCACAATTAAAGAAATTCGTCTCAGGAAATCACCAAGCCAAGAAAAGTGAAATGATGAAAGCTGTTTATAAAAAATGGGGCTTCGATACTGATTCAGATAATATTGCCGATGCTTATGGATTAGCAAAACTTGCTGAAGCTATACACAACGATAATACGGAAATGACAAAATATGAACTTGAAGTAGTACAGAAAATTAAAGAGGCGGTGTAAACATACGGGGCAGACAACAAGCAATCATAAATTTTATTGCACACTTCACTTCGATCAATGGTTATCCACCTTCTAATCACGAAATTCAAGCGGCAGTTAGTCTGAAATCTGTAGCTACCGCAAACGGTCATCTTGATAGATTGGAGAAGAAGGGATTTTTAACTCGAAAGAGCGGATCAGCCAGAACAATCAGATTGACAAGCTACGGACTAACGTTGATCAATCGTCAGAACGACTCTAGGTATGGTACAAGCTATCCTAATGAAGAAGTTGGGTATTCGGAAGGGTAAAAAGTAAAACGTCTAAAACAAGGCATACAGCAAGTCGCAGCAACGTCACAATCAAAATTCTGAGTTTTCGGATGAAAATACAAGGAGTGATAATCAATGTTAGGTAAAGCAAGTGAGATCAAAACAACTCATATCAGTGCGGATTTTGATAGATTCGGAAGTCATCTTGAAAGATGGAAAAACAATTTTGCTCATGTAGAGATCATAGACATTAAATTTAGTGCTGTATCTGTTCCTGAAAAGGGAGAAAGAGTACACGCTCTCATCATCTATAAGGAAGGTGTTACCCATGAATGACCAAAGACTGAAATTTAACTTAAACAATATCAATCACGGACTAATCGTAACTGGAATGTTGGGAATGGTTGAAGACGAAGGACTTACTCCGCATGAAGTATTTGACGTACTGGAAGATATCAAGCGGCAGACATGGCATGCACTGGCTGAGATTCGCGCAGAGCGGAGGGTTACCCATGAATGACCAGATACAAGAGATAAATGATTTGAAAGAATCTGTGGATTGGAGCAAACAGAACGGATACAGCGGATTTCAGATTACATTGGCAACGGCAGAAGCTCTCCTATCCGAAGTTGAACGACTACAAACGGAGCGCAAGGAAATGGAAGGTGTCTTGAAATGGTACGCGAACAAAGATAATTACGATCCCGGACACTTAGACACATTTGGATTTATCCCAATCGATAAGGACGAGGGAAAAAGAGCCAGTGAAGCTTTATCCCACCTGAAAGGATGAATAAACAATGGCAAAAGATAAATTGAAAAAACTAAGAGATACGCTAGATGCACTTAACGATAATTTAAACGCGAATTACATGGTAAGGAATACTGAATCTGAACGGCTTGGATATATAGCTGAATTTGTTGATAACATCGAAAATCACATACTACTCATTGAAGACATCACAGATGAAGTAAATGGGATGTTAGAACACATTGAGGAATTAGAGAAGGTAGATGAATAAACAACAGAGAGGGGAGAGGAGACACATTGGACTACAAGCAAAAGAGAATTATAGCGATCGGGGAAACATTAAAGGCGTATACAGACGAATCACATCCAGGACCATGGGTTGTAGCATATAGCGGTGGAAAAGATAGTACGGTTGCGCTGGATATAGTGATCAGATCACTAATGCAATTACGGCAGTACAAGCCAGATGCATTGAGTCGGACTATTTACCTAACCACAGCACAAACACACCTTGATCTTGTCACAGATCCGCTCAAACAATCAGAGTTATCAAAAATTAGACAACTGATTACAGATCAACAGTTGCCAATAGAGATATCCGAGGTATCAGCACCTATTGAAAAGAGTTTTATTTACTTGACTATCGGACGAGGATATCCACTACCAAAAAGCCGCATGAATCGATGGTGTACGGAAAGACTTAAGATCGAACCTACACAGAGAGAACATAAAAACATCCAGCCTACACTGACCATGACTGGCGTCCGATTAAGCGAATCGGCAGAGCGCAGAAACAGGATTGAGAACAATCAAGAATCGGAGTTTTATTACAGTGACACCGAATTTATGCCGATCGTTAACTTCACTCTGGATGATGTATGGAGTTACTTAGTCCGTGAAGGAATGGCGTGGGGAGATGCCGAGCAACTAGGACAACTTTACAAAGAAGCGACAGGGGAATGTGGGTTGCGGCAGCGTAAGGCAGGAGCGGACGAGAAGACGGACGATCCATGCGGAGCGCGTACAGGCTGTATCATCTGCCCTGTGGTCAAAATCGATAAGAGCAGTCAAGAATTTGCAAAGCATAATCCGTGGCTACAGCCTTATGTGGGATTGCGCAATCTAATGATCGAGATGTACAAAGACCCTCGTAATAAAGCTGGTAGGATGCGAGATGGAACGGTCTTAGAGTATGGCAAGGGTACTTTTACAGTCAAAGCCCGCATGAAGTTGTATGAAGTTGTGAGACAGGCAGAACGAGAGAATGAAGAATTAGCTGCACGATATGGAGTAGAACCGCAAAAACTAATTTACTCTCAAGAGCTTGATGAACTGATTAGAAATCAATGGGAAGAGGATCTAAAAGAATGTCCGTGGGTAGAGGATGCGGCTGATGTTGGGCGATTCTACGAGATGAAAATAAAAGGGCTAGTTAATGGTTATCAGCTTACTTGGAATCACTTTTATGATACGCCAGAAGTAACGGTATAACTCTATTTTAGAGAGGAGAGGTAAAAGGGATGAAAAACAGTCAATGGAAAACGCAATTTAACTTTCCAGCAGAACAAGAATTAATCAAGCTAGTGGAAGCTAATCCTCATATGTTCGGTGCAATGATGCAGATTATAAGCCTTATGTGGCACGAAAAAGATCCAGTAGGAGCCAAAACGATTGGACCTTGTTACGCGCAGGTTGAAACATATGGAGATTATTTTGAAATCCTAGACAATCTTACCGAGAAGGACGCAGCCATAAAAACGTGGGAAAGAAAATACTCGGCATCTGTGCAAATAGGCAACAACGACGCAGAAGAGGTAGACAGACTACGTAAAGCACTAGAAGAAGCAGTACGCAAGTATGAAACAGGTGACATGGAAAGTGACTTTGCGGACATACTCGATGGGATGTACGAAATTTGCAAAGGTGCTTTAGGGGAAGGTGATAAAGAATGAATAAGGCAGAATTAATAAAAGACACTAAATATGCCCTTGAATTGTTGGAGAACGAACATGATAAATGCGGAGGATTCGATGAGTATCCACAGTTTTGCGAAGAAATGCTAAAAGAAATTATTCCGCAGCTATCAAATAAAACCCTACAACATGTAAAAAACAAAGCGCTTAAAGAGTGTAATTTAATTTAATCATCAGGGGAAGGTGATAAGGAATGAGTAATGAAGAGTTGGAAGAACTAAAAAAAGAATATAGGGGCACGTATTTAGTGCCGCAACTCATTAGGGAAATTGAGCGGTTGAAGCGTAAATGTGGCGAAGAGTAGCCCCTATACGGATATAGAAGAGTAGATGAACAGTAGACACAAATAGTGAAGGAGGGGAGCGCATGAAGTACGATCTCGTACCACTGGAGCTTTCCGAGGCGCAAGCCTTTGTTAATAAGCATCACAGGCACAATGTAGCACCGCATCGAGATAAATTCCGGATCGGTCTGGCCTGCGGAGATGAACTCATCGGAGTTGCAATGATCGGCAGACCCGTTGCCCGGCACAATGACGACGGCATGACCTTAGAGGTAGTCCGCTGCTGTGTCCTGGAGGGCTATAAGGATGCTTGCTCAAAATTGTATGCAGCAGCTTGGCGCGCGGCTCGTAATCTTGGATACTATCGCTTGATCACGTACACCATCATATCTGAGCCGGGCACGAGCCTAAAGGCTGCGGGGTGGCGAGTGATCGGACAGACTCAGGCGAGGCCCAAGGGATGGGACACACCGAGTAGACGGCGCAAGATGGCCGAGCGGTACCCGACGGAGCAAAAGACCATTTGGGAGATCCATTAGTACGCAGTACGAAAAAATAACGCAAAACCATAACAAAGGAGATTGATAGATATGAAAAACTGGCTAACCGGTCATATCAATATAGGAAAACGGATTACGATTTACGGCAGAAATGCAATGCATTGGGGCGTGAATATTCGAACGAAGAAATATGGATTTATCTGTTTCAGATTACCTTTTACTTGCTTTGGTAGATGGCATCCGTTGTATCTATATTTTAGTCCAAATGCAACACCGTGGGCTGCAACGTTCATGTTGGGCAGGAAGCACGATCAACGAGATTGGGCATTATCAAGAGTTAGAAAAGTTCGGCTAGGACATAACTTCTATTACGATTCTGAGAACGATGAAAATGGTAACTACGCTGAACTGAGACGGATAAACGACAAAGTAATTTGATAGGCCGCAGGCCCTCGATTTGACCGAATCACCTAGCGAAGCGGGGGCCATATAAAGTTATTTAGGTTTATCCATACAAGGAGGGATACAGTGAGTCTAAAAAAAGCATTATTACACCAAATAAATGAGAGATGGAGCGAACAAGGGGAAAATGAATACGCTTATTTGTTCGCGGTATGCATTCATCCTTCTTTTGCAAAAAGCAATAGAAAATGAAGGCGAGGAAGTCCCTAAATCATTCGATGCTAACAAATTCAACTCAATTGAAGATGGTAATTATTTTGAAATAGATATTAAAGTCGTTGAACAAGATAACTTGATTAATTTTCTCTATGAATAAGTTAGGAGGTATACAGATTACATCAATCCATCATATCGCAGATCATGTTCATATATAGTGCTGTCTCATGACAAGCATCTATTTCCGAAAATCCTTGCTCAAGTAGAGATTGCTTAAATTGTTCGTAAGGATCGCGCCCATTGTCATTTATTTTAGATAACTCATATAAGTATTTGATATTTGCATTATCAAGAGTGCGCATTAAATCACCTCAAATCACCTCAATGAAATATTAATACAAGACTTAACAGATTAATAGGGGTGAAAAAATAGAAGTTTTGTCGAAGAAAGGATGGATACAAAGATATGAGAGAGATTAAATTCAGGGGCAAGCGAATAGATAACGGCGAGTGGGTTGTAGGATGGTTACTCACCAATAAGCTAGGAACATACATCATAACCGAAAAAAACCCGCATGAATGCACACAATACGGATATATCACCATAGAACAGTATCACCGTGTCGATCCCGAAACAGTAGGTCAATGCATCAATAAAAAAGATACTACAGGTAAGGAAATATACGAAGGTGATTATGACATAGAAAACGGCGTATATTATATAGCTCAATATCAAGATGGTGAACTAGGAATGATTACACACGAACCGGGATTCGATCCAGATTTTGATACTTGTGTAAACTGGCACAATTTCACTGTTCGGGGCAACCGTTGGGATAACCCTGATCTATTAGGAGGTTAGAGAGTAATGGATAAACAACCAAAGTATATAGATGCAGATAAGATAATCGGCGAAATAATAAATCGAATCAAACAAATTCCAAGTCCACGTATAGACCTTGGAGGTTACCACACAGGCAAGAAGGATGCATATGAAACCATAATTGAAATTGTTAAGCAGGAATGCGAATCTCCTGATCCCATCCCACCAACCATAAAGCAGGGAGATACAAGGCAACTGCTTCACAACACTATCGATGTAATGACGGATAAGCAGGCTTGTACATTAGCCACAAGCCTAGGTTTGGAGGTGTCCCATGACTGAGGTTAGAGACTGGCAAAAGGATATGGAGCTGGCTCATCATGCTAGGTATGAATTCGTATCTATGCAACCGAGACATTTAAACACGTTGATTGATGTATTGTTTCACTGGCTCCAACAATACGCAGCAGAGAAAGAACGGGCTGATAAGGCAGAGGCAGAAGCTGAGAAATGGCGTATAGAATCATTTAGAAAGTACCCAACACCAGAGGCCTATGACACAGCGTGTACGGCGTTACACAAGCATAGAGAACGTGCGGATAAGGCTGAGGAACGGGAAAAGAAACTACGTGAAGAGATGGAAAAGGCGATGTATTGGATCAATATGGAAGCATTTAGGATTGCCTATGATGTGTTACAAGAATCCTTATTATCCCTTTACCCAGATAAGGAGGAGGAAGCAAAGTGAGACTGATCTATCTAATACTATCCAAATGGCACTTATACCTTGGAGTAAAGTTTCACCATCCAGTAAAAAGGTATCATTTTGAGAGATTCGAATATTATAACCAACTTAAAAGAGGCAAGATTCCACGGATTTCAAAAGGAAGACTATATAGCAGAAGGTAAGGAGGGAGAGCATGATTAATTGTATTAAAAAAATATTGTGCAAACACGATTACCAACACTTCATGAAAATAAGTAGGTTTCAAAATTTGCGCGGGGATAGAATTTATATCGTTTGTACCAAATGCGGACATGAGAAAGGAACATATTTTCATGAATATTAACCCTATAAACCTACCAAGGGAGGAAGACTCTTGAAAAATAAATACGAGATTCGCGGTGACGTAACAGCCATTTTTGCTTCAAGTAAAAAATATGGGGAACACATATTTTTGATAGATACAGATTGTCTTAATGAAGTCATGGATGTCGTTAGTAAGTGGCATGTTTGGATTTCGAAAGATGGAAAACATATATATGCACAAGGAAAAACGAAAGAATCTAATTATAAGAAGTGGATTTTACTGCATAGATTAGTCGCAAAAGCGCCAGCCAATAAGGTAGTAGACCATATCAACCATAACACTCTTGATAATAGGTATAGCAATCTCCGTTTAGTTACAAATGCGGAAAATCAGCAAAACAGAAGAGGTGCAAGCCGACACAATAGGTCATCTCGTATTAGGGGCGTTAGTTGGCATAAGCGAATGGGTAAATGGAGAGTTTATGTCCAGGTTAGTGGCGTGCAACATCATATTGGGTTTTTCTCAGATATTGAAGAAGCCAAACTTGCGGCAATTGAAGCCAGAAAAAAACTACTTCCTTATTCAACAGAAGTTATTTAAGGGGGCGTAGACATGAACATATACGAGAAAGAAATAAAAAAAGAAACTCCTGAGCAAAGAGAAAAAGCACTAAGAGATACGCTAGAAGAAATATGGATACAAGGGAAAGACTTATCAAGATATTCTATGGGTGGTCGCATGTCCTTTAAAGCCAGAAAGATACTAATAGATTTATACGGGGAAAAAGCCTATGAAAGCCATAGCTAAAACATATTGGGTATGGACTGAAAAGGCCGAGACAGTAGATTCTAAGCGTCATATGGCTGGTGATAGGGTATGGGAGCATTACGCAAAGGAAGCGCCGCAGAAGTGGCTAGATGACGGTTTGATTGTGGACAGCAGCGAATACGTCCGAG
>RCUU01001741.1_pt1 | contig 10056 bp, 6 predicted proteins | sample 2166211 | NCBI WGS metagenome assembly RCUU01 (sample SAMN09932620, study PRJNA488358) | compost metagenome | feature: garden; material: soil; isolation source: compost soil in phenylacetic acid-enriched culture | place: Germany: Experimental Botanical Garden Goettingen | collected 2016-01-27
TTATTTCTCGTACACTCGGACCTCGATCAGCTCCGCATGCCGCGACCCGTTTGTCTCTTCCACGACAAGCCGGATGGCTTTGACCGGAACGGCGGTTTCCAAGCGATGTACCTGCTTGCGCCGTCGGTTGCCGGTTTCCGAGACCAGAGTGATCCAATTCCCGGCGGGATCCTGCGCTTCGAGCCGATAACTCTTTACCAACTCAGGGATGATTTCGAACGGCGTGCGGTGATGGTGCAGGTTGATCAAGTCCTCGTTGACGTCGTCGTTAAAAATCACATGAATTTCGCGGACGGTTTGCTCGTTCTCCCAGGCGAGCTCGACCCAAGGTTGGGTATCCTGCGCCATCGGCTTCGACAGCCAAAGATGCGGGCCGCCGTAAGGCCGCTTATAACCGTCCAGGATATGCTCAGGGCGATAGGCGTCGGTGGTGAAGTCTGCGCGGAAGCAGAACGTTTTGCGCGCCAGACGCTTCATGCTCCATTCCACCACCGGCTGGGAATCGTCATGATCCTCGAGATCCTTGGAGACGCGAGTCACTGCGCCCCGTTCGAAGGCCAGTAGTCCCGTCAGCGGCGTATGGGACAAGTAGAGTCGGATTGATGGATTATTACGGATGATGACAAAAGCGTTCTGCGGCTTTTCCGGCGTCCAGTCAAACCGGACGGGAATCCACTGTCCCTCGCCCTGGGGTATAGCCACGGTCGCTTGGTATTCAAGAGTGGCGGGGACGTAGTTTTCCGGTCTTCCGGTGCTCCACACCTCGACGGTAAGCTCCGTGTCCTGCGCCGCGTCCAGCCGCCATTCGATCGTGCCGGCGAGGCCGGGATCGGCCGGAAGCAGCAGGGCGATGTCGCGTTCCAGCGGGTACGCCTCGTCGGCCGATTCCGCTGCCAGGCGGGACAGGAAGGAGGAAGCGCTCAGCTTCGCGCTCCGGGCCAAGTCCGCGGCGTCTTCGTTCGCGACGCCCAGCACGGAGGCATCCTGCCGCAGCAGCGTTTGCCGCAGCAGCGGGGTGTGCTGGCGCGACAGCTCCCGCGGCGTCGCGCCCAGCTCCGCGCATAGCGCCGCGGCGGTCCCTGCGGCTTCGCCGATCGTGGCGCAGGTCGCCATGACCCGCGTCGTGCCGAATGCGACGTGCGTCGCGCTGATGTTGCGGCCCGCGAACAGCAGGTTGGACACGTTCGCGGAGTAGAGCGAGCGGAATGGGATATGGTAGTTCCCGTCCGCGTGCAGATGCTTCGAGCCGCTTTCCTCGGCGTACATCCCTTGCGGCGGATGCAGGTCGATCGACCAGCCGCCAAACGCGACCCGGTCCTCGAACGGCTCCTGCGCCAGAATGTCGTTCTGGGTCAGCGTGTAGTCGCCGAGAAAGCGGCGGTATTCCCGCTTGCCGGGGATCGAGCCGACCCATTCCAGGGTCATGCGGTCGGCGTCGAACTGTCCGGAATTTTTGATGTAATTCCAAATTCCGTAGATAACGGCCGACAACTCGTCGCGGATGCGCTCGTTGTCATGCACGGTGTCCAGCTCGCCGCCCCATTCGATCCACCAGTAATGGCAACCCGAGTCGCCGCTGCGGATGACGCGCCTTAGCGGGATCGGGGTCTGCGTAATATCCTTGGCGAAGGATGGCGGTACGAATTTCACCGGGTGCCCGGCGTCCTTCGTGTAGAACAGCAGCGTGCTGCCGAGCGTGATGTCGTCGGCGACCTCGGGCGCCCAGGCTTCGTCGAATTCGTGCCGGGCCTCCCTGCCGAGCCGGTACTTGGCGCCGGCCAGGAACCCGACGAGCCCGTCCCCGGTGCAGTCGAGGAAGATCGGGCTCTCAAAGCGGATGCGCCGCTCCGAGCCCATCATCCAGCCGGTGACGGACCGGATCTGCCGCGCCTCCTCTTCGCCGTCCGCCTCGACCTCGTGCACGTCGGTGTTCAGGTATAACGAGAGGTTCGGCTCAGCCAGTACCGTTTCTAACACGACCATATCCCACAGATAGGGATTGCCGTCGGGATTGCGGTACTGGTTCTCCACGAACATTTCGCCCATGATCCCGGTCTCGCGGGCGTACCGGTTCGTGCCGTGCGCGGTCGCTCCGCAGACCCAGACGCGCACCTCGCTGCTGGAATTGCCGCCGAGTACCGGGCGGTTCTGCACGAGCGCCACCTTGCGCCCGAGCCTGGCCGCCGCCACGGCGGCGCAAACGCCGGCGAGTCCTCCGCCGACGACTGTAATGTCGCTGTGCACCGTTTCGTTTCTCATTGGTTTGTAAACCCCTTTCGTTTGACTGAGTGAGTTGAAGGAGATGCCGAAATGATGATTCGGCGAGTCAAAAGTGCGAATGTCGAGCCAGAAATGTGAATGTCGAGCCAAAAATGCGAGTGGCAAGCAATATAGGCGAAAAACCGAATACAATTCGTCGCTTCTGGCGATTTTGGCGGATTGTATATGAAATTTCATATATAATCAGCGCTCAGGATGTCGGGAGCTGGGAATCTGTATGAAAAATCGAATACAATTCGCATTTTGGCTCGTTAGCGACGAATTGTGTTCGAAAAACCGAATACAATTCAGCGTTTGATAGGTAACTAGTGAACTTGTAACAACGCTCCTACCCGTGGGTCGCACCTAAATGCTGCATTTGATGCAACATTCAATTCGACCAGCCGCACGCTCTTACCCCTTTACCGCCGAACTCGATACGCCTTGGATGATGTATTTCTGGCCGATCAGGAAGACGAGAATCATCGGGATAATCCCCGCGGTGGCCGCCGCCATCATGCCGTTGTAATCGACGGTATTCTCCAGGATGAAGTTTTGCAGGCCAAGCGGCACTGTGAACAGATCCTGGTCGATCAGGAACACCAGGGCGTTCTCGTAATCGTTCCAGTGCCAGGAGAAGTCGATGATTGCCAGCGTGGCGAGCGCCGGCTTGGCTAGCGGCAGGATTAGCCGGAAGAAGATGCGGAAATGGCCGGCGCCGTCGATAAAGGCGGCTTCGGAGATTTCCTGCGGTACGGTGAGGAAGAACTGCCGCATCATAAACACGCCGAAGATCGTAAACATCCCGGGCAGAATCAGCGCCCAATGCGTGTTGTAAATCCCCGCCCAGTCGAACATGATGAACTTCGGCACAAACAGCACCTGCGGCGGAACCATCATCATCGACAGGTACACCATGAACATCGCGTTCCGCCCCTTGAACTCGATCCGCGAGAACCCGTACGCGGCCAGTGAAGACAGCAACACGGCGCCGGTGACGCTGATCAGCGATATTTTCAGAGAGTTTAAGTAGTAGTGAGTGAAGCTGTTCTTGCCGGTCCACACCTTGATATGATGCTCCCAGTTGAAGTCGGCGGGAATCCACTTGATCGGAAACTGAAATACCTCCGCCGGCGTTTTGAACGAGGTGCTGATCATCCATAGGAACGGAACGACCATAAGTACCCCGAACAAGAGCATGATGCACGTGGTGACGATTTTGGTGACGGAAGTCGATGGCATGCTATTTTCCTCCTTAAAAGTGCTAGTATTGCTGCTTTTGATCTGGGACCGGAGACACCTTATCAACATAGCTGAACTTTATGGCCTTATTCACCACAAAGTGGTACGAAATACGGCCAACTCCCGTTGACTCGCCGAAATAGCACCATTTTGTACCCTTATCTCATCGATCCGCCCAGCGATTTCGCCAATAAACTACTCGTTTTAGTAGTGAACCCAGCGTTTTTGGCCGACCCATTGAATCATCGTGAAGATCAGGATGACCAGGAACAGCGCCCAGGAAATCGCCGAAGCGTAGCCCATCTCGTAATAACGGAAGGCGTTCTGGTAGATGAACAGCGACAGGACGGTTGTGCTGTTCCCGGGTCCGCCCTGCGTGATCGCCTGGATGATCCCAAACTGCTTGATCGACATGATCAAGCCAGTGACGAGCAGCAGGAAGGTGGTCGGACTGACGAGCGGCCAGACGACGCTACGGATCGTTTGCCAGGTGCGGGCCCCGTCGATCTTGGCGGCTTCCAGGAGCTCCCCGGAGATTTCCTGCAGGGCGGCCAGGTAGATGATCATGTTATAGCCGAGCATAAACCAGATCCAGATGATGTCGATGGCGTACATCGACGTCTCCGTGGTCGACAGCCATCCCGGCGGGTTGGCGATGCCAATCGCCCGCAGCAGTCCGTTGATTGGCCCGTTCGTCGGCTGGAACAACAACATCCACACGAAAGCGACGGCGACGCCGCTGGTGATGTAAGGCATGAAGTATAAGGCGCGCAGCAGCTTTTTCATATGCACGGAGCGGTTCAAGACCACCGCCACGACAAAAGCCAACCCGATCGACACCGGCACTGATAGCAGGAAGATCAGGGTGTTTTTTAGCGCGATATAGAAGACTTCGTCCCCCAGCATGCGTTGGATATTGGCGAGTCCGATGAACCGGGTGCCCGGCTTCATGAACTTGTAATCCGTGAACATCAGGTAAAACGAATAAATGGCCGGTAAAATAAAAAACAGCAGCACGCCGATCATGTTCGGTCCGATAAACACGTATCCCAGCAATTGCTGCCTTTTCATCCACGATGTTTTCACATGGCTCCACTCCTCTTGGGCTTGAAAGTTCGGTTATGTCCTCAGCATAGCAGGAGGGGGCGGGCCGTTATAAGGAACAAAACCACCGACCTCATGCTACAGAAATACGCATTTCTCAGGCGGCCTGCAGGACGGCGTGGGGGAGATGTAGATATGTTCTATTTCACAAAAAAAGAAAAGCCCGGCTGCACCCAGCCGGACCTTCTCTAAACTTGCTATTTGTTTTGTTTCAGGTACTCATTATGACGTTTGACCATCGCCTGCACCGTTTGCTCGGCGGTTTGGTTGTCGAGGAAGAATTTCTCGTATTCCTGCGAGCGCATGTCCACCATTTCCTGTGGAAGCTTGCGGACGAAGGTTGGAGTTTGGTTTCCGTATAGGACGAATTCCAGCGATTCCTGGTCATAGGTGTCCGCATGTTCGCCGAGCAGGCTTTGGATCGCGGCGTCTTGATCGACCGCGGACGAGGCAGGCAACCGGCCTCCGGCAGCCATCGGCATCATGCCTTCGTCGGCGTACCATTTGAGGAACTCCCAAGCAGCTTCCGTGTTCTTCGAGTTGGCATTAATTGAGATAAAGTCGCCTACACCGCCGCTGGTGATGAAATCGGCTTCGTTCTCCGCCAGTCGGGGGACGGGAGCAAACGCGATTTTGAAGTCGCGAGGGAAGTCCTTCATGTTATTGGAGCTGCGCAGCAGCCATTCTCCGATGTTGATCATCGCGGCTTCACCGCCGAGGAACATGTTTTCCACCGGCATTTTGGACGTCAGTTGCTCGCCAAGCGGCGGCGTGGTTTGGTCGTCCTTCATCATGGCGTTCATCGTTTCCAGCCATTTCAGCACGAGCGGGTGGTCCATGTTGGAGCTGCCGTCCTCTTTGACGTAGCCGTTCTTCTCCAGAACCGAATCCATCGGATCGGCGAACGGTTCCATATGCTGCACCAGCCCGTATTTAAAGCCGGCAGCTTTCAGCTTTTTGGCGTATTCCCGGGCTTCGTCCCAGGTCCAAGCTTTCGGCACCGTGAGCCCCGCAGCGTCCAATGCATCCTTGTTTAAAGCGAAGAACTGAACGTTTTTCTTAGTGGGGATGCCGTAATACTTGCCGTCGATTTTCCAGGTGGCTGCGTTGGAGCCAATCTTCTCATCAATATTGTAGTCGGAAAAAGAGCTCAAATCGAGCACCGTGCCGGACTCGACCCGTTTGGCCGCCTGCGTCACCGAGTAGTTCACGAAGAGATCGACCGCTTGCCCCGTGGCGAGCGCGGTATCGAGCTTCAGGTTCCCGTCGTCGTCATTTACGAACCGTACGTATTCGACCTGCACGTCGGGGTGCGCGGCGTTCCACGCGTCTACTACAGCTTGCGGACCGGCTTCCGGCGGAACCCCGCCCCACATCGTCAGTTTGATCGTTTCGCCCGATGAAGGCGCTTTCGAATCTGGGGTTGCCGCTCCCGAATTTCCCTTCGCCCCATTACTGTTATTGCCGCCGCAGCCAGCCAGCAGGCCGATCAGCAGCGTGCAGAGCAGCAGTGCGGCCCATCCTTTTTTGTTTCTCACGGGTAAAGACCTCCCTATATCGTTGATGGTTGAATCCCCCTCATCGTAGCAGGGGACGGGAGCGGAATTGAACCTACATATCCCTTCAGTTCACGGAACAAAACGATGCAATTGCGCGTCCGGAAACGGGGGATTTGCGCCATCGATTTCTTCTATTCGGCGGTTTTGTTCCATTGCCGGTATTTGCTGGGCGTCTGCTGGGTGAGGCGTTTGAAGATCTTGATGAAGTAGTTGTCATTGATGAAGCCCACCCGTTGACCAATCTCGTGAACGGGCAGATCGGTGTGCAGCAGATATTCCTGCGCTTTCTCCACCCGGATGCGGTGCAGGTAGTGGATCAGCGTTTGTCCGGTTTTTTTCTTGAACAAGGCGCTGACGTAGTTCTCGCCCATCATGACGTATTGGGCCATCGATTTGACCGTGATGTCCTGCGCGTAATGCTCGGCGATGTAATCGATAATTTTGCACACCTCGGGATGGGAGATGCTTACTGCGGTTCCGGCCAGACTGAGGTTTGAAGCGGCAGAAGCAGATGCCGCTGCCAATTCCATTGCAGATGCCGATACCGCCTGCGGATTCGCCTCGCCGATCTCCTGAGTCGCCGGCTCCGCGCCGCCGTCCCTAGCGAGTTCCGTGCTCACTTTGCGCAGCGTATCCCGCAGCGAGTTAACGCTCATCGACAGCTTCAGAATATAATTGGAAGCGCCGTATTCCATCGCCTGCCGTACATATTCGAATTCGCCGATGCAGGTCAGCATGATGAAGCGAGAATGATAACCCTCTTCCCGAGTGCGGCGGAGCAGCTCTACGCCGTCCATTTCCGGCATGACGATGTCTGCGAGCACCAGATCAGGCGGGTCGCGCCGGATCATCTCGAGCGCCTCACCGCCGTTGCCGGCTTCACCTGCCACCGTAAATCCGAGCTCTTCCCAAGCAATGATTTCACGAACCGATTCGCGAACGAACACCTCGTCTTCGACCAGTAGCACCTTCCACATGTTATTGACCTCCTTTCGGATCGTTGGCCGCGGCCTCCCCCGGCGGCAGCGTCAGGGGATGGCCTTCCTTCGCCAGCGCTGCTTCCCGTTGACTTTTGGCATAAGGCGTTGATAGCAATAAAGGAATCGTAAACCGAACCCGAGTTCCTTGGTCCGAGGACGCCACATCCATGCGCCCTTCTTCCTTAAAGAGCAGCCGCAGCCGCTCCCGAACATTGTCCAGGCCGATGCCCGGCCGCTTTCGGGTCTTCTTGATTTGGGCCGAACGCGCCATGCCGATCCCGTTATCTTCAATTTCAACGGTTAGTTGGGCTAGCCCCTCGCGTCGGACGCGAATCTCAATCTGGCCTGGGCCGGTCAGATGACTGACCCCGTGCATAATGGCGTTCTCGACGAGCGGTTGCAGACTCAGCTTCGGCACCAGCGCAAAGACGACTTCGTCCTCCAACGTGTAAGCGACCTCGAACCGGTGATTGTAACGAACCTGCTGAATATGCACATAGGCCTGCACCAGCTCGATTTCGTCTTGCAGATGCACCAGATCTTGTTCCGAATTCAGGCTGGCCTCCAGCAGTTTGCCCAAGGATAAGGTGATCTCGGTGATGTCTTCATTTCCCTGGCGAATCGCACTCCACTTGATCGTATTTAACGTATTTAGCAGGAAATGCGGGTTCATCTGCGCCAGCAGCATATGAAAATGAACAGCCTCCTTCTGGCGCTCCTCTGCCTTCAGGCGATGGATCAAGGCGTCCATGTCGTCGAGCATCGTATTGAAGGTACGGGTTAAGTCCAGAATCTCCCCGCGGAATTTTTGTTCCGGCAGCCGGATTTTCAAGTTTTTGCGAACGACCGCCATCATTTTATTTTGCAAATGGGACAACGGACGGGTGATCGTTGCGGCGATTGCGAAGGTTATGACCAGAAAGGCTCCCATCAGCATGAAAAATGTCGTAAAATACTGCCGTTTCAACGCATCAATTTCATTAAACAAGATCGGCAGCGGAATCCGGTTCACGATATACCAGTCCAAGGATTCCACATAGATGTAATTGACCAGGGAGTTAGAGTCCTTGTCGATGAAGTATTGCCGGTCCGGCTGCTTGGCGATTTCCGCCATGACCTTATCCGGTAATACCGCATCCGGCACCGACTTGGAGATTTCCTCCCCCGCGCGCGTAATCAGAAAATACTGTTGCTGCAAATCCGATTGGTTATGAATGGAGCGCAGCCAGGAGGAATAGTCAATGCTGATGCGGGCCATGCCGTAAGGCCGGTTCGGGTTATCGCCCAAGTAGGCGTATAAGGACAGCAAATAGGTGCTGGTCGAGACGTCCCGCAGCACATAGTTCGGGTCGTTTGGGACCCAATGGTACGCGTTGGCGTTCATCGCCTGCTGGTCGAAGCCGGGGTGGTTTCTAAGCTTATCGTAGACCAAGGCGTCCCGGGGTGGGTAAGAGGTGTATACGCTTTCATTCATATCCAGAATCATGAAGTAGACGGAAGGGTTGTACAGGAAGAAGCTGTTGTTCAGGTTCATGAAAATATTCTCCATGATCCGTTTATTTTCCATACCATCGTGTAGCTCCGGGTTTCGAAGCACGGATTTCACGGAGTCGTCTTGCTTCAGAAAGATTAGCGTCTTGAAGGCGATGCCCATCTGATCCTCCAAGGTCCGGTACATCTGCTCCAGTTGGGAGTGGCTTTGCTGGCTGATTTTTTGCTGAACCAAGGTCTCGATGCGCTGGTAGTTGTACCAATTCAGGGCGCAGAAGGGCAGCAGAATCAGGCAAACAAACGCCATGAACAGGCGGTATTTTAACTTCTGGGGGATCAGGTAACGCATAAATCCAGCCATGCGGCATGCCTCCTGTGCGGTCGCAGGTGTCTTTTCCTCAAATTATAGCATAGGACCAAAGTTCGCAGAGGCGTCGCCGGAAATTGCGTGGATTTGTTGTAAAAAGGCGGAGGTGCAGGGTGGGATGTGTAGATTTGTTCTATTGATGTTTTAGCGATTACCTCCTTTTCCATGTGAACGAACTAGAGAAGTAATGTGTTAAAGTCATCTTGACTTTCCAAATTCGAATCGCTACGATGTTCTGGTTGTTAAGATAGAAATGCGGTAGAGAGAAGAGGATTCGAGTGGGAATGAAGAAGAGAATTGCGGATATCTTGATTATCATTGTAGGGGCCTTTTTATTTGCGCTGGCCGTCAATTTGTTTATTATTCCGAACGACTTCGGCGAGGGGGGCGTTACGGGGGTCACGATTATTTTGTACTACCTGTATCAGTGGTCGCCTTCGGTGGTCAATATCGTGATTAATGGCGTGCTGCTCATCGTCGGGTATAAATTTCTGGATCGTCGGACGACGATTTATACGGTGATTGCGGTTGCTTTTAACTCGTTGTTCCTGCATTTGACGGAAAACTGGCGGATTGATTCGCATGAACCAACCATCAATGCGGTATTCGCCGGCGTGATCGTAGGGGTCGGGATCGGTCTGATCGTACGGGTTGGCGGGACGACAGCAGGAACCGTCATCCTGGCCCGGATCGCCAATAAATATCTCGATTGGAATATCAGCTATGCGCTGCTGTTTTTCGATCTGATTGTGGCATTCTCTTCCTATTTCATCATTGGCGCGGAGAAGCTGATGCTGACGATCGTGATCTTATATGTAGGCACGAAAGTGATGGACTTCATGATCGAGGGGCTGAATCCCAAGAAAGCCGTCACGATTATCTCCGAGAAACAAAACGACATCGCCGAGAGGGTCATCACCCAAATGGACCGCGGCGTAACCGTCCTGTCGGGCCATGGCTACTATACAAAGAACCCGAAGGAAGTCCTGTACATCGTCATCAGCAAGCAAGAGGTGTCCACGCTAAAAAGAATCGTCCGCTCCATCGACCAAGC
>RCUU01001745.1_pt1 | contig 10027 bp, 9 predicted proteins | sample 2166211 | NCBI WGS metagenome assembly RCUU01 (sample SAMN09932620, study PRJNA488358) | compost metagenome | feature: garden; material: soil; isolation source: compost soil in phenylacetic acid-enriched culture | place: Germany: Experimental Botanical Garden Goettingen | collected 2016-01-27
AACCGAGGCGCGCATTCTACGCTTTCCTCATTTGCTGTCAAGCGTTTATTTTGAGAGTTTTTAAAACCGCTTTCTTTCGAAAGCATTCAACCTCAACAACTTTCCGCTTGCCCCGCTGCGTTCATCGCTGCGAGGAGGCGAATAATACGCGCTTTAAATTCAGAGTCAACACCTTGATCTGAAAAAACTTTCTACCGCTGTTTTGCGACTCCCCCGCAACTAATGCAGGCGCAGTCGATCTGTAGAGAAACACCCAGCTGGAGCCTAGCGAACATGAGCGATGCGCAAAGCGACAAGACCCCTGGCCTGTCACCGGACGAAGAACAGGAAGTCAGCCACAACCAGCCACCCCGGGCTGCGGTACTGCACGAGATCATCCGCTACCAGGGCGATCAGGAACTCGAACGCACGCTCGCCGCCCTGTGGTGGTCCGCCTTGGCCGCCGGCTTGAGCATGGGCCTGTCGCTCATGGCGATGGGTTTGTTCTACGCCCGCCTGCCCGCAGGCGACGGTGCGCAAGTCATCGCCAGCCTCGGCTACAGCGCCGGCTTCCTCGCCGTGATCCTGGCGCGCCAGCAACTGTTCACCGAAAACACCCTGACCGCCGTGCTCCCGGTGATGACCACACCCACCCTGGCCAATCTCGGGCGCCTGCTGCGGCTCTGGAGCGTGGTACTGCTCGGCAATCTCGCCGGCACCCTGTTGGTGGCCTGGGTAATGCTTGAGCTGCCGATCTTCGACAGCAAGACCGACGTGGCCTTCCTTGAAGTGGGCCGCAAGGTGATGAAGAACGATATCAGCCAGATGTTCGCCAAAGGCATCGTCTCTGGCTGGATGATCGCCACCATGGTCTGGATGATTCCCTCCATGGAGCACGCCAAGATATGGATCATCCTGATGATCACCTACCTGATGGCGTTGGGCGACTTCACCCATATTGTCGTTGGCTCGGTGGAAGTCTCCTACCTGGTGTGGGCCGGCGACGAAACCTGGCGCAGCTTCTGGCTGGAGTTCGCAATACCGACACTGGCGGGCAACATCATCGGTGGCAGCTTCATCTTCGGGCTGATCAGCCATGCCCAGGTGCGCAGTGACAGCGGCAAACCGCCCTCGCAGCTATTAAAGGAAAAAACCTCCACACGCAGAACGGACTCGGATCATTGAGCGTCACGCGTGGCCACTGCGCGCCGGATTGCCCTGCCCTGCTCGCGCGCCGGCCGCGGTTGCCACCAGTTCTGCCCCGCGTGGGGCGAATCGAGGCTGACCCGCTCGCCCATCTGCGGCGTACACAAACGCACCTGCGCCGCTGAAGTCAGCGCCAGGATGCGCTCGAACGGTTCCTGCCAACCATGGATGGACAGATCGAAAGTGCCATTGTGAATCGGCAGCATCCAGCGCCCGCGCAGATCGAGGTGCGCCTGCAGGCTCTGCTCCGGCTGCATGTGCACGGCTGGCCAGGCCACATTGTAGGCGCCGGTTTCGATCAGGGTCAGGTCGAACGGGCCAAAGCGCTCGCCGATCTGCCGGAAGCCATCGAAGTAGCCGGTATCGCCGCTGAAATACAGCCGCAGTTGCTCGTCTATCATCACCCAGGACGCCCACAGCGTCCGGTTACTGTCGAACAGCCCGCGCCCGGAGAAGTGCTGCGCCGGTGTCGCGACGAAGCGCACGCCTGCGACTTCGGTTTCCTCCCACCAATCAAGCTGACGAACCTTCTGCGTGGGCACGCCCCAGTCCATCAGCAGGTCACCGACGCCCAATGGCGCCAGGAACAGCTCGGTACGCGGTGCAAGCAGGCGTATCGCTTGCTCGTCGAGGTGATCGAAATGATCGTGGGAGAGGATCACCGCAGCCAGCGGCGGAAGCTCATCCAGCCCCAGGGGCGGGGCATGGAAGCGCTTCGGGCCCGCCCATTGCACCGGCGAGGCGCGCTCGGCGAAGACCGGGTCGGTCATGAAGAAGCGCCCGCGCAACTTGAGCAATACCGTTGAATGCCCCAGGCGCCAGAGGCTGTGATCGGGTGCGTCGAGCAACTGCTGGCGAGTCATCGGCTGAACACTGACGGGCGTGGCAGGACGTGTCTCGGGCGGTTTACGCAAGAACAGGTACTTAAGGCCGATGCGCAACTTCTTCATCACGCCGTCCTGCGGCAACTGCGCCTGATTGTGAAAGCGTCCGTCGCGCTGTGGTGCCGGCTCACCGGCAGCGTGGGTAGCCATGGGAACCATGAGCAACAGCACTCCAAGCAAGAGGAAAGCCTTCATGTTACCCCACAGTGATCGGATCAACCGTGAATTGGCTTGTAAGGTCATTTTTCGCCGATGAAACACTGTTCAACAATATTCACGCGACTTATGCGATAAACGGTGCATCAGCAGAAGAACGATAACCATGATGGAAAACCGCAGCGGCAAGGGCCTTTCTTTCGTCAAGCGCATCTACCTGCCGCGCATCATCGGCCTGGGGATCGGCCTGTTCAGTGTCATGGCGGGCGTGGCGCCGCTTGCACCGCCGACCTGGGTCTGGCTGCTGGTGCTGTTCAACGGACTGCTCTGGCCGCATGTTGCCTACTGCTGGGCTATTCGATCACCAGCGCCCTACCAGGCCGAGCAACGCAATCTGCTGGTGGATTCGCTGATGGGCGGCTTCTGGACCGCGGCCATGCAGTTCAACCCACTGCCCAGCGTGACCGTGCTGTCGATGATGACCATGAACAACGTCGCCGCCGGCGGTAAACAGCTGGTCGCCCGCGGCGTGCTGGCCCAACTGAGCGGCATGGTGCTGGCTACATTGCTGCTCGGACCGGGATTGCAGTTGATTGCCACGCCTCTGCAGATCTACGCCTGCCTGCCCATGCTGACACTCTATCCGCTGGCCCTGGGTTGGGTCTGCTACCAGTTGGCGATCAAGCTGGCCGAGCACAAGCGTCGACTCAGCGCGCTGAGCCTCACCGACAGCCTGACCGGGTTGCTCAACCACGGTGCCTGGAAGGACCTGCTGCAGCTGAAGTTCCAGAACTGCCAGCAACAGCAGACCCACGCCGTCATTGCGCTTATCGACATCGATCACTTCAAGACCATCAACGACACGTTTGGCCATGTGGTCGGCGATTGCGTACTGCGTCAGGTGAGCGCGGAGGTCAAGCGCAGCCTGCGCGAGGCCGACCAGGCCGGTCGTTATGGCGGCGACGAGTTCTGCGTGATCCTCCCGGACACCAGCGAAGCCAATGCCTGCCTGGCCATGGAGCGTCTGCGCGAGCAGGTCGCCAGCTACCGCAATCCACAGCTGCCACATCTACGGATCAGCCTGAGCATTGGCTTGTCTGCCTTCCATGCCGACCTTGAATCGCCAGACCACTGGCTTGAGCAGGCTGACAAGGCGCTGTACACCGCAAAGCAGGGTGGACGCGACCAGGTCAATTTTTCCCAGGGCGACGCCGCGACGCTCAGGCTGGCCTATCCTGACTGAACCTTCCTTGATTGCCTGACGGGAAGCTGTAGTTGACGAAGGAGTCGCTCGTGCATGGCCAGGACCGCCACCCCTCCAACCGCCGGCCCCACCCCTCGTCTACAGGTCCGTCAACTGATCGCGGGCTTCTGTGCGGTTTTTGGCCTCGCCTGCCTGGTTACGCTGGGCGCGCTGTTGAACATTGCCGCTACCCTGGACCGCCAGGAACGAGAGCGCAGTACGTTCCATGCCACCCAGGCCCTCGAGCAACGCCTGCTCGCCTCGCGCCAGTTCCTCTCCAGCTATGCCGTGTGGGACGCCGCCTACGAACACCTGGCCGGCAAGACCGACTGGCAGTGGGCTTATGAAGAGAAGAACGTCGGCGAGTCGCTGTTCAGCGCCAGTGGCTACGAAGGGGTGTTCGTGGTGGGGGACCAACGCACCAGCTATGCCTTGTTCAAGGGAAAACCCAGCAAGGCGGACGCCACTACCTATATAGATGCCCCACTGCAGCCGATCATCGACCAGGCCCGGGCCGCCGCCAGTACCCGCGAGCAGAACACCCACTTCGTGCGCTTCAACGGCTGGCCAGCCGTGCTCAGCGCAGCCGCCGTGCGCCCGGACAAGGACGTCTCGGCCAACGAGGTGAGCCAGGCGCCGGTCATGCTGTTCGTCGACCAGTTGACCGAGGACAAGCTTCAGCAGTTGGGCGCCGGCGCGGGCCTGGAACGCCTGCACATCGAGCGCAACGACGTCAGCGAACACGGTGACCTGCGTATCGTGCTGGGTGATACCGGCTACCACCTGGCCTGGATCAGCCCGCTGCCCGGGCGCCAATTGCTCTGGGCGGTGTTGCCGCCGTTGCTGTGCGCGCTGTCGATACTGGGCCTGGTGATGCTCTACCTGTTCCGCCATGCCTTGCGCAGCTCACGGGCAATCGACCTCAGCCTGTTGCGCCTGCAACAGAGCAACCAGGCGCTGGAAGCCAGCGAACAGCGATTTCGCGCAGTGGCCGAGGCCGCTTCCGACTGGATCTGGGAAACCGATCGGCAACAACGTCTGACCTACCTGTCGCAACGCTTCGTCAGCGTCACGGGTTACCAGGTCGAAACGTGGCTCAGGCAACCGCTCAACCAACTGCTGACCTGCGATACCACACCGCTGTCGCCGTGGCTCGATGCCCAGGCAGACGCCGACCCGCAGCAACTGGCCAATCTGCGCTGCGCCTACCGCGACCACAATGGGCAGAACCGTTTCTGTCGGATATCGGCGCGGGCCATCCGCTACGACGGCAAGCTCACCGGGTTTCGGGGCACCGCCAGCGACATCACCGACGAAGTCGCCGCGCATGCGCGCATCCAGCACCTGTCCCAGCACGACCCGTTGACCGGCCTGGCCAACCGCAACAAGCTCGCCAGGCACCTGGAGCAGGCACTGCTGCGCGGCAGCGACTCGCCGCCACTGACCTTGCTGCTACTGGACCTGGACAACTTCAAGCCGGTCAACGACTCCCTCGGCCACGCCGCCGGGGATGCGGTCCTGCAGGAAGTGGCCGCGCGACTGCGTGACACCACCCGCGACGTCGACCTGGTCGCCCGCCTGGGAGATGACGAATTCGTCCTGGTGCTGCACGGCATGGACAACCGCAGCGAAGTAGACCGCCTCTGCGCACGCCTGATCGACCTGTTGCAGCAACCCATCGAATTCGCCGGCCAGCAACTGCGCATCGGCGCCAGCATTGGCATCGCCCAGACTCGCAGCCAAGGCTACGATGCCGGTGAGCTGATCCGCTGCGCCGACATCGGTCTGTACCAGGCCAAGGCCGATGGCAAGAACACCTGGCGCTACTTTGCCGCCGAAATGAACCAGCAGATCCAGTACCGCCGACAGCTGGAGAACGACCTGCGCCGCGCCCTGCAGAATCAGGAATTCGTCCTGTACTACCAACCGCGCTATCGCCTGGGCGACCTGCGTATCGTCTCGGTCGAAGCCTTGCTGCGCTGGCAACATCCACAAGAAGGCCTGCTGGGGCCGGACACCTTCATTCCGCTCGCCGAACAGAGCGATATCATCGTCGCCCTGGGTCGCTGGGTACTGCGCGAGGCATGCAACACCGCCCACGACTGGCCAGATGACTTGCTGATCTCGGTGAACCTGTCACCCGCGCAGTTCCTGCGCAGCAACGTGGTCGCCGATGTACGCGACACCCTGCTGGACACCGCGTTCCCGGCCCAGCGCCTGGAGCTGGAGATCACCGAAAACGTGATGCTCAATGACATTGAAGGTGCATTGGGCACCATGCTCTCACTCAAGGAGCTGGGCGTGCGCCTGAACATGGATGATTTCGGCACCGGCTACTCGTCACTGGGCTACCTGCGCACCTACCCGTTCGACAGTATCAAGATCGACAAGCGCTTCATCGCCGGCCTGGGCAATACCAGTGGCAGTGATCGCGCCGTGGTCCAGGCCATCATCAACCTGGGCGAGGCCATGGGCTTGACGGTCACCGCCGAAGGGGTGGAAACCGAGCAACAGTTGCGGATTCTGGAAAAGGACCGCTGCCACGAAGTCCAGGGCTATTACCTGAGCCGACCGCTGGACCAGCAGGGCATCGAAGCGTTGTTGCGCCAGGCGTCGGTGCCGTCAGCGGATGTCTGCTGAGCTACTTGAAGCGCCGCACAGGTTCAGCGCAGGCAGCGTTCGGCGACGATTTCCGGCAGGTCACTGCGCCGCAGGTAAGCGCGCAAGGGCTCGGCGATGTTCAACCGATCATCCACATGCTGCTCCAGCAGCAGCGCCAGGCGCGCTCGGCACAATGCCATGCGCGGCCCTTCATCAGGCCGCCAGACGAATTCGCTGCAGGGGGTGATGCTGTCGTCGGCTACATCCATGCCGAACGAATCCTCGGAAAAACGCACGATATGGACCCCGCGCTTGCCATGAAAACCGACGAAGCCCTTGAGCTGGTCGGCGGCGCTGCAGATGTCCTGGGAAGTGATGGCCATGACGTAACCTCGAAAATGATCGAAAGTGACGCACGCTTGGCGGGGAATGGTTACCTCTGCCGGGCAACTCGAAGGGTCAAGCCTAACCCAAGTTCATTGCTCATGCACCTGCACACTGGCCGTCATTCCCGCGCTCAGGTTCATCCCCTGGGGTATCTCGTCCAGGCGGATACGCACGGGTATCCGCTGCGCCAGCCGCACCCAGTTGAAGGTGGGTTCGACCTCGGGCAGCAACTGGCTGTCCGGGTTGCTGTTGCGGTCAGTGATGCCGCGGCTGATGCTTTGCACATGCCCTTGCATCGCTTCGCCGGCGCCCATCAGCCAGACCTTCACCGAATCGCCCTCACGAATACGCGGCAGTTTGGTTTCCTCGAAATAGGCCTGGATATAGAACGTCGAGTCGTCCACCAGCGCCATTACCGCCTCCCCGGTATTCACGTAGTTGCCTTCAGCCAGACGCAGGTTGGTGATATGCCCGCTGCGCGGCGCGCGCACTTCACTGCGCGCCAGGTTGATCTTGGCAACCTGCAACTGGGCCTGGGCTTCGTGCAGCTCACCCCGGGCAATCGCGGCATTGATCTGGGCATTCTCGCGCAGTTCGGCGCTGATCGCCTCGGGCCCCAGCGCCGTACGCCGGGCGGCTTCTCGCTCACGCAAGCGCAGTTGCTGGCTGCGGGTTTCGGCCACGGCACTGGCCTGGTCGAAGGCGGCCTGGAAGCGCTCGCGGTCGATGCTCATGAGCAGGTCGCCGGTGTTGACCTGCTGGTTGTCATGGACCTTGAGTTCGCGCACCCAGCCGGACACGTCCGGGGCAATCACCACCACGTCGGCGCGCACACGTGCATCGCGAGTCCAGGGCGTGAGCATGTAGTACTGCCACAGCTGATAGCCGGCAAACACGGCAAGGGCAACCACACACAAGGTCACCAGGGTACGTACGGCAGCACGCATCGATCGACTCCTTACAAAGGTCCCAGCAGACGCACTACCAGGAACAACACACAAACGAACAAGGCGCTATCGAACAGCGCTTCATGCCAGATCCAGCGGCCCAACGGCGTAGCCTGTACTACCAGGCGCAGAACGCCAGTGACTAGCAGCGCCATCAACACATAAACCAGAAACGGACTGAGCAACACGCCGCCCAGCGCCCATTCACGCAAGCCCATGGACATCCTCCTGCCAGCGGCACCACTTGCCCCAGCTCTTCTGCAATTGCCGCACGGCACCAACGGCCAGACGCAGCGAGTCGCTCGATGGCTGGCGGCGCAGTGCGGCGATGAACTGTTCGCTAGCGCTGTCCAGGCGCTGCCCCCGGCCGGGCGCCGGCCCCTTGGCCAGCACCGTTTCGACCTGTTGCAGGTACTCACGCTCGGCACGCCCCAGTGGCGCCTGGGCCACCGCAAGGCACATGCGCAGGTGCACCAGTTCGTCACCGATGTCCAGCCCGTGCACACCATCGTCCCAGCGTTTGCGCTGATCCGCAGGCAGTTCGTTGGCCTGCCGCGCCAGTTGCATCAAGCGGTCGGCCATGCGCCCGCCGAACCAGCTGTCGGCCCCGCGCAGGTCGCGCCGGGTCAGGCGCACCAGATCGCTCTGGGTCGCGGCGCGCAGGCGTCGGCCAAGCCAGGCCGGGTGACGCAACACCAGCAAGCGGAAGGCCAGCACTGCAGCGCCCACGCCCACGAGCATCGCCAACGCACTGTTGAGCATGCTGGCCACGCCGAACTGCATGGCATTGAGTGGTGCCACCAGCACAATGAAATGCAGGCAGTAAGAGGTGGCCGTCGCCCCCGTGCGCGGATGGGCCATGCCCAGCGCCCCGAGGAACAGCGGAACCCCCATCCCCAGGCACAGCATGGCGAAGCTGCTCCATTGCGGCAGCAGGATCTGCCCGACCAGAAATGCCGCCGGGACCGCCAATAGAATCCCACGCAGGAAACTCAAGCCGATCTGCGCGCCGTTTTCACGGCTGGCGAACAGGCTGCAGACCACGCAGGTCAGAATCAGGCCACCAGGTGCCGAGGGCCACGCTGTCGCCAGCCAGAAGCCGCTCATTACCAGAAAGGCCAAGGCACTGCGCGTGCCGAACAACAGCGCCAGCGACCAGTCGCGATGCGCCGCCAAACCTTGGGCCACATCCTTGGGCGCCCTGCCCGCCTCGACATCTTCAAGTGCCAGGGTCGCGGCCAAGGTGAAGTCCAGCAACAGGGCCATGCGTGCCAGGCAGTAGTGCTCGTCGGGGCTTATCTGCTCATCATGGGCGGCATCCCAGATGCGCTGACGCAGCAGCAGCAAGCTGGGTCGGTCGGGATTGGCCAGCTGCTCGCGCACCTGTTCAAGCCAGGGCGCAAGGCGCCGAGCTTCGTTGTCGTCGAGCTGACGCCACTGCCGACGCACCGAGCGCGAGATGCGCAGCAACACCATCAGCTTCTGGCTCAACCCGCGAATGGCACGGGCGCGCTGACGTCCACGGCTGCCTTCGAACCAGGCATGTTCACGCTGGGTATCGATCGCGACGATTCGCCCGAGGATTTCCAGCAGCCCTTTGCGCGCTTCGTCCTCGCCACCGAGCATGGCGCTGGCTGTCTGCAGCCCGTTGTGCCAGGCCTGGCGCGCCTGCCCGGCCAATTGCTGCTCGACCCGCAATGGCCAGAGCAAGGCACTGGTGGCGGTGGCACAGAAGATGCCAAGGCAGATTTCGGTACACCGCGCCACGGCCTGGTCGAATACCTGCAACGGGTGGTCGATCGCAGGCAGCGCGATGATCGCAGCGGTATAGCCCGCCAGCACGAAGGCATAGGCCCAGGCACTGCGCAGCTGGGTGGAGGCTGCCGTACACAGGGCCAGCCACAGGGCGAGGGTCATCAGGAACAAACCGGGGGTCTGGGCGAACAGGCCGATGAACAGCACCGACATGATTGTACCGACCAAGGTCCCGGCCAGCCGTGCCAGGCCTTTTTGCACCACCATGCCCGACAGCGGCTGGGCCACGATGAAAGCCGTCATCAACGCCCAGGACGGCTGCTCAAGCCCCCAGCGCATGGCCAGCCACAACGCCAGACCGCCGCCGAGCAGGGTCTTGATGGCGAACTTGAGGGCGAGGCTGCTGGGTGCGAACAGGGCCTGCAAAGTGATGGGCACGAATCGGACCTTGCGCGAGGGTCGTATAGGAAAGATAGACAATGGCAAACAGAATAATGCGCAACATATTAATTAGCTAGCTAATCATCTTTAGAGGAAAGTCGGCTTTACAGAAAACCCGGACAAAAAAAATGGGCGACCGAAGTCGCCCTAAATGCCTTGCGTGCCCGTGAATCCGGAAGATCAGCGCGGCTTGCGCTTGCTCGAGTCCTTCCAGATGAAAATGCCTAGACCGGCAAAGAACACCAACATCAACCCGACCGTGACCACACCTGCGATAACCACATTGTCGAAGAACATGTCGGCCTCCCTCTTTTCGTTTGCCGTTGTCCGATGGATGCAAGGTAACGAATGTGGGGGCGGGGAAAATTGATCGGGGTCAATGGTGCCCGGGGCCGGGCACGCGAGGCGGGTGCAGGGTTGACCTGCGT
>RCUU01001747.1_pt1 | contig 10019 bp, 14 predicted proteins | sample 2166211 | NCBI WGS metagenome assembly RCUU01 (sample SAMN09932620, study PRJNA488358) | compost metagenome | feature: garden; material: soil; isolation source: compost soil in phenylacetic acid-enriched culture | place: Germany: Experimental Botanical Garden Goettingen | collected 2016-01-27
GTTCGTGCATCATAGGGCATACGAAAAGGGTCGAGACTGCGTAGGCGTGAAGCCAAGCGATCGCTGAAAGCCAACGGCGCTTAGCGAATGAAGGTCTGAAGATGAGAAGAAAAAAGCCCGCGCTGAGCGCGGGCCTGGTTCACCTATAGAGGCGCGGCACATTTCGATTGGTACTCGCCGCCGAGCAACCTATTCGTTCGAAACACTCTGACTATTTCCACCAGTACTCGACCTGTACGCCGAAATTCGATCCGTGCAAAGCACTACCAAATGAACCCGTATCGGATAGCGCAGATCCTGGATTGAACTCATTGGCAGCACGCTGATCGGTGTGACACACGGCGCATGCCTTTTGAAAAACTCACAGCATTCGGGACGTCCATACCGACGAATCCCGATGGCTGTGGGCATTACATACAGAGTTGAGCAGTGCCTTCGCACTAGCGCGAGTCTGAAAGAACATTGTGATCAGGGCTCGGCTCAAAGAGATCTATCTTGGAGGTAATGGATGCGGCACAGGGGTGAGGTGTTTTGGTCTTGGGAAGATCCGACCCTTCAACATGGTTCGCACGAAGAAGAGCTTTCGGACGGAGCTTGGCTCGACGTCCAGGTTCGGTTATCGAGGACACGGGAGACTCAAGCTTTCATCGGGATTTATGAGCCCACAGGACTGGCACGCGTCGAAGAAGCCTACGACCGCCGTCCAGGAGAGACGATGACTAAGGCAATGGTCTGGGCAACACGCCGGGGCAGGAGCCTAGCCAAGGAAGTGTGCCGAGATCACCATCTAAAAAGGCCAGCTGATGAAGTCAGTGAACGCTGGGCGATGAGCTCTCCATTAAGGTTACGGCTTGCGTAGCCAGGCTGCCGTGGACTGGCTTAAAGACAGGCACAAAGCAGCAACGAAGGTGCGTTGGTCAGTAGAATTATCACCCAGCAATAATTATGGCTGATCCATAATTACGCATAAAAGCAGGTCAGTCAGGGATATCGGGTTGTTCACTGGCGTCATCAGATGCTTCGAATTTTCTCACCAGCCCATACGTGTCATTGCGCAGGATTGAGTCGCCTTCCTCCTCAAGAAATACACCAAGCCATCGCTCTCGCTTCATAGCGGACACTTGGGCGAAGAAGCAGCTCTCGCAGAGATGCAGCTCATAAACCTCCCCATCATGGGCAGAGCCTTCACCCCAAGCAGCACGCATAGTCCCGTATTGAAGGTGGCCTGCCTGACCACGTGCAGACACCCCGCACATATCGCAGACGACGTCAGCCACAACGCCTGGCTCATTTTCGCTTTTGACCTTCATACGATGCTCTCCCCGTGCTCAGGTCCTAGAGTCAATGCTGAGCCTTGGATGCCCCCCTTGTCCCTTCTCCTGCCCAATCGCAAATGACGTAGCGACTATTCAAGGTGTACGCCACAAGGTAACCCTGCGCCTCTTGAAAGCTGGTGATGATGGACGTACGGATGCGGTTACCATCATCAAACCGCTTCTCGCGATCGCCGAAAACATGCCCCTTGATGAACTGCTCTCCCTGCACATACTCAACCGAGGTCAGGTAAGCAGTGATTTCAAAATCAAAATCGACTTTCATTGCCCTGGCTACCGCTGAGGGGACGGCGGCGGGTGATTCATCGACAATTTTCAAGGTAGATAGTGGAGCACGCTTAACCATGTGAACCTCTTACGTAGGGGCGAGCTACTAGCCTGCTGCCGGCGCCTACGGAAACTCGGTATTTTTGCTTAATCACTAGGGACGCCTGGTTTATCAGCCACTGCGATCAATGCTCGGAGACTCGCACGACCCTCTGCACGGTTGAATGAGGTCAGCACGTAATTCCCGCATTTCGTGGCTACCACCCAGAACCGCCCAATTCTCCACATCTCATAAATGGGCTTGGTTAACAGGGCGTGCCCCTTTGCATGCTGCTTGGAAGAGCCTTGAAAGGTCTGGCCAAATACAGTCCCTGCCGCGCATTCAGACGAAATCAGCACATCGCTCAGATAGGCAGTGATCGGCATAGGGTATTTCTGTGCCATGGCGCGAATGATCCGTTTGAGCTGAAAAGCCGACAGCTCCTTGCTTGAGTACTCAGTCACTTCATCTGTCATGTGTTCTTGCGCTCCTGCACCAAAAAAAGCATCTTCCCGGAGAGCCTGCCTCTCCCAGCAGTGCTTAAATTTCAATGGTGAAATCGGGTGAAAAGGCAGTGCTCTCGCCTGGATATCCTCTGGGATTCGAAACCATCCGACACCCCGAGATGACCGTGTCGACTGCATGATGGGTGTGACCGAAAATCCAAATATCTGATTGGGCTACTAGGTCGTGCCATTGATTGAAATACGCAGCGCCGAGATGGCCTTCGTGACCATGACCTGCCACCTCCTCGATCGGACAGTGGTGAGAAATGACGACGGTTTTTCCAGGAAACGGTTTGGCCAGTTCAGTGGCCAAAAATTGGCGAGCGGCAATGTTGAGACCAATGACGTCAGTCGTACGAAGCCTGCTATAACCTGTCCCAACGCGGATTCTTTTGAAGTCGTTCATCCACTCAGCGCAAACCCTCATCGCCGCTTTGTAGTCTCCCGTCGAGGTGAAATCCGTCCACGCTGTGGCAACCAGAAAACGAATGTCGCCGATCACCAAGCTTTGGTTCTCCAGTACGTGCACGTGCTGCGCTGCTGCCGCTTGCATCTTGATTAGCGTTTTCGGTAGGTGCCCCTTGTAGTACTCATGATTACCGCATGCATAAATCACTGGGCAGGCGAACGTTTCGTTTGCCCAAGCCACGCCGCGAGCACGCACCGAGATGTCGCCGGCTAGCACCACCAAATCGACATCCGCCGCAGGCGGCTGGAAGTCAGAAAACTCAAGGTGGAGATCCGAGTAGACGAGAACCTTCATTAGCTAGTAAGCGCCCCGCTCGTCTTTTTGGGAGTCGCCTCTTCAAGGCTTCCACGAAGGGAAGCCGGGCTAGCTCTATGGGTGTAGCGAGAAAACCACATCAAGGGTCGCTCCCTTCCTGTATCCATCGCCAAGGAGCAAATAGACGGTGCTCCTCGTTTCAAACATGCACTGATCTGGGTGAGAAACCGCATAGGTCGTTCGAACCCAATGCCCAGGATCGAAACGCCGCCTGCTGTCCTGAACCACCTCATGAGCAAAGAGCACCATTGGCGGGACTTTTGCCGGCGATAGCTCACCCTCATTGGCTACGACATCGATCAAGATCCACCGCTTGACTAAGCAGAAAGGTTTGCCAGGAAAACGCTGTTGAGCAGCGTGGACAAGATCTGCAGCATCACCTGCCCAGCCCTCTACCGAGTCACCGGCGCCGTAAAGAAACGACACGATCTCTTCCAGGGAAGCAGCCATCGCTCAACCCCTCGCGCTCGAGTAAACCTTTCCGTCCCGCGTGACAAACTCGTATATGGGATGCGGCTGACTGCCCTCTTGGATGCGAATCTCCGAGAGCACCTGCATGGAAAACTCGTTCTGCTTTGTCATCGATGGTGGTGCCATCAGATGAATCCTGTTCACGTTCAAGAATTCCACCGCGTCCCCTTTGCACAGTGAGTCGATCACTTCAACGCTCGAGACCAGGCGTACAGACGGGCCCAAAGCCCCATCTACTAGCCCGCACCCTTCGACCACGAAGTAATAGGAGTCAGGGTTGAGACTCGCCGAATTCCAGAATAAACGCAGGCTGTCCTCAGCCAGAAATTGCCCCTGTAACTCCGTCCGCTTAGTGACCAACACAGCTCTATCCGCCTATCAAACCAGGGCTCTCGGTAAGTACCGAGCCCTAATAACAATTCATATAAATTGACAACTTGCCTATTTGCCGGCGACTGTCCTATCACCCTCTTCTGTCCTTATGGAACGGCGAAGCAACCATACCACCAATCCACATTAGCTTACTATGTTTCGTAGATGGGGATCTTCGGTTATGGCCTTATCCTTCCCTTTGGGAAGCCCAGCCGTCATGCCATCGCGATACTCATTGGCTGCAGTACTCCGAACCACCAGGGCAGCGCGCGGCCTATCCCAAGACAAGCTCAGAAGCACCCTGGAAGCTCGCCACCTTCACAACATTGAGCACGCAAAATCCAACGCCACGCTGGAGATGTTGCAGGGCATCAGTGAGCAGTTGGATGTCGATCTCGTCGCCTTGATGGCTGCAGCAGCAAGCTATGAGCGTGGGGAAACGCTCGAGGAATTCATGACCTACCTGTGGTCAGAGCTCACCAAGCTGAGGGATTTAGGCGTCTTGGAAAACGTCCCCGATCAGTTCTCGGATGGCGAGTTAATAGCAGCAAAGGCAGGTAAGCCATCGATCCCAGCTGAGAAGATACGATCAGTATTGGACTGCAAAGCCGAGGGACTGACTCAGAAAGAGACCTCTGAAAAGCTCGGCATTCCGACGTCCACGGTGCACAAGATTTGGCACCGGAAGGACGTTCCTCAGTAGATGAGGACTCGCCACCCTTGGGAATGGATAGCGAGCATGGACGCATGCACTACGCCCCTTTCATTCACAGACCAGAACCCAAACGCGGGTACCGATGGAAAGGTGACTGGTTAACGCGTCGCCCTGGCTAGTGCCATCTTCCCCGGTATCCCGAGGTGGGGATTCTCAATAACAGTTTTCCCTTTCTCCAGCGGCCCCTTGATTTCCGACATCAGTTCCCGCGCTCCATCCGCAGCCTCAGTCATGCCTACAGAATCACAGGCAATAGCGATGTTGTTGAGCCGAACCCAAATCTCAGTCATGAGATTTTGATAGAGCTTGAGGTGCTCCATCACGAAGCTCAGTCCGGTCGCGAGGTAGTTTCGGATGGAGTTGTCGATGTTCAGGGCATGACGCTTCGCCAAGCTGTACTCTTTCTCAAGCTCTTGGATGATGAAGCCTTCAGGGTCGTCCGCAACCCTCAGTTCAAGCGTCATCAACTCTGGATGGTACCGGAACGGATTGACCTGCTGATCATGATCGTAAAAGGTGAGGTAGTCATTTTCGTGCAGGAAACTGACGACTTTCTCATCCAGCTGCGGCCGTTGAATTAGGAGGTCACCGACGTCATTGACGGTCTGGATGTCGAATGCCGCCTTGAGCGCAGGATCTGATTCGACCAGCCCTCTGACTTTCGCTAACCACTCAAACGTGTCGGTCGCATTCTTCTTGATAGGGTCGTCCGACAGTGCGAACTCAACCTCACCCGGAAGCGCCTCTCGAACGATCCCTGGTACTCGCTCAAATGCCTTGCATCTCGCAAGCTTGCCCGGTGTGCAGTAGTGAGGTGAGCCAAGGTTGATGAAGTCGAAGTCAATCTGCGTGTATGCCAGTGCCACCAGGCGGGAGCAGAACTGCTTCTTGGTGGACTCAAGCTTCATCATGCGCCGTGGAAGCACAAGCAACGCCTCATCCAACGCGTACAAAGATCCCACCTGCGTATGAGCGTAGAAACAGATCTGCTCGATCTCACGCTCGCTCAAGCGCTTCCGACACCTAAGCACTACACAGTGGCTCGGCTTGTCCAGCATCAGTCTCTGAGCGTTCTTCGAAAAGACGCCCTCTCTAACTGCTTCGATCATGGTGCCACCAACCCAGATCGCGGCATGAGAGTATCGAGATCCGGTACCCACCCTCACCCCTTTGCTCACAGCGGCTTTTTCAGCAGTAAGGATGATGTCGCCAGGCTTGAGCAGTGAGCGCTCGATCGTGTATTTCTTTTCCATCATTTCCATCTCAGGGATTGAGACCACGTTTCGGGCACATGACAGATCACTCGCACCCTTGATGACTAGAAAAGCGGACAGCTAAATCTGGAAGGTTAGCCATCCGCCTCAACATCATTTTGCAAAAGCGTGCTGGGCCATATCGAACATCCCGCCGGAAACAAGCAGGGTGATAAACATCTGCTTGTGCTCAGCAAAGAAGCTCCACTCCTCGAGCCCGATGCCTACACCGATCAGCAGCGTCGTCATGAGCACAAATCGCCAGGTTGGAGCAAAGAGCCTGATCAACGCTGGAAGTGAGATGAGCTTGAGGAACTCATCGACATGCTGGTTGTAAGCGCGCCCCAGAATGAAGGCGATCACCATCAGAACTGCACCCAGCCCGAGTGCCATCCACTGCGTCAGCGGCACTAAGAAAATGAAGCAATTGCCCCAAAAAAGCCCCTTTCCAATCGTTGCTAGATTGCTGCTGTACTTCTCAGCCAGGCTCACAAACCAAGGCATTCTCGGATCGATAAATGGAGCATTCAGCATGCGCTTCCTCGTAGGTATTCAGACCGTCATTCATCAGACCAGATAGCTGGGCCGACCAGAACGGCGCCAGGCTGACCGTAGTCATCCGCAAGTACTTTACTGTACGCATGCACAGCATGCTCGCGAAAAAAGTTACAGCTTTTGACGAATGCCACTATGGGATTGCTGAGGCTCAAGCACGGGCATACGCGGAGGAGCCATAGGTAGCACTCAGCTCCTCAAGCCGATAAGGTTGGTCATTTGCTGTAAGGACAACAGGATGTCGGCAAGGGGTGGTTTTTCGGGTCGTGAGTATCAGGCCGTAGACATTTTCGATTGGCAGCTTTACCCAAGGATGCGAGAGGAGCCTCTCCTCAATCAGTCGGACGAGCTTGTGGTTCCGGTCAGGAAAGAAGGTGGCCCTCATTTTCGCCGGATCGGGCGGGCCTCATTTGGTTCACGCTTAGGCAGAAGGGAGAACAATCCGACGCACAATGCTTGCGTAGAGCTTCTGCACAAGCGCTTGAGTAGTGAGGAAACGAAACGGGTCTCCATCTCAGTGTACGTCTTTGACGACGCTGGCTATGAGGCGCAGGTAATCTTCTCGACCCTAGCCGGCACAGAATACCGGTGGTTCATGGAGGGCACCGCTCGAATTGGATTCGACGATGCGAAGTACATCCAGCCAGATCTCGCTGGACGGGATGCCAACAAATTCTTCCCCACCTCGGCCTCTCCCAACGTGATCATTGAGGTCATCCGTACTCACATTCCGGATGAGCAGACTTTCGCACGCCTTTACAACCTGTCTCTGGCAAATACGCTCGTAATCTTCTATTTCATCAATGACCGCGTGACAGGAAGCAAGATCAATAACCAAAAAATGCAAGATGACCATCTAACCTTGCGCGTGTCGAGGTACATGATCGGAGGAGCAGTCCACGTTAATGGCGATGATGGCAAGACCAAAAAGCCAGAAGAGAGCATAGAGCACTGGTACAGCTATCTCGCTAATTCGTATTTCCAGGAAGCCCTCAAAAGCGCAAAGTGACTAAAACGTAAGCACTTTCATAGTGGAGAGTGCTTTTCGAGCAACCTTACCGACCGCCTTCCTCTCGTCAGCAACGCCCTCCCAGTAACCTTGGCGTTCCGCGAGTGTCATTGCGAGGGCGAAGTCTTTCTCCTTTATAGCCATCCGCGTGTATTTTCGCGCCAAACCTCGGTGCTCAGTGAAAAGCTTTTCCTCTGACCGGCGAATCGCTTCCTTTTCGTTTCGAATAAGAAATTCGCTGTAGTAACCATCGATGGTGTAGCACCAAATTTCGCGATGGTCACTGCAATCAATACCTTCAAGAAGTGCTAGCTGGTCAACCCAGATCCCAATTTCAATAAATGGTAGTCTAGGGTGTGGCCTGGCATCTCGCATAAGCATTGTCGAACACCTCGAACAGATCTTCTCAGATCAGTTTGCAGATGGAGCAATGACTTAAGCAAGCGGACGGCTGCATCGGCCTATGCAAATTCATCCATACCGTCCTATGAGACCAACTCGACCTCCGCCGCGCTCATAATGAAAACATCGCCAATCCGGCGCAGCCGGCTCTCGCTCTAGCCCTCAGTCATCTTGATGAGAGACCTCAGAAACGTCGGCGAGCGCTTCGCCTACGCTCCAATTGTCATCAGGGTGAAGGAGCGTAGTAACCGCTGTATCTACCGTGGTGTGCACCTCAAATTTTGGCTTATCCTTAAACTCTAGATCCGTATAGAAAATATATTCTACATTCGTAAATATCCTGGATAGGCGTGGTGCTTTAACTCCCTGACCAAACAGATTGAACTTCATCCCATCAGGCTCTGAAATTCGGATCATCGCAAAAATGCCCTGCTTTTCGAGAGATTCAAACGTACACCTAGGGGTGTAATCAAATTCTCCCTTGCAGAGTATTTTTGGCTCTCGAGGACTGATCACCGGCCCGTCGAGCAGCTTATTGTACTTTCTCAGAATCTGGTAAATATCAGGGCTCATCTCTGTATCGACCATCACAATAGGTGCATCGCAGTTCGCAGCAACCTTCCGCGCTAACTCAAGGTAGTGAATCATCCAGTCAATCTGCGAATGGAACTCCTCACTGCCCTCAGCAGAGCGCGAGTCGTAGGGTACAAGCTGATTGTTCATTTCGAGCTCAAAGACCAACCGACCTGTCGACAGGTGTTTTGCCGCCTTGACCAACCGCGAGAAGCGCGGGAACTCCAAGATATCCTTTCCGCGCCATGCATCGAGGGAGATCGAGATATCAAATTTGGTGTCTTGGCCATCATGGGAACAGTGCGCCCTGATATCCACTAGGCCCTCTAACGCAGCCCCCTCGAAAACCGTGCGCAACGTGCCGGAGGTGTAATAGAACGTGAAGGTATCTACGAGCGTCTCACTTCCATCCTCGGTTCGAACATACAAGGTACCGGGCAATTCGCGCTTAGGCGCCCCCATTGTTAGCGTGCCCTTTTGGCCACCCAGAACCTTGCCATGCAGTGCCTCAATCAGCCTGGATCCCTCCAACCTGAAGTGGTCACTCGGAATCACAAGCTCCCGGCCTTCCTCCAAGAGCGCTTTTTCCCCTGCAAGGTAGCCTTCGATCTTGTCCGTGCCTTCGATGATCAGCTGGAGACTGACCTCTTCCGCTACAGGCTGGATGAAGTACTCGAAGCGATCGCCATTCTTGTTCACTTCGACGCTGAAGCGCGGATCCAGGTTCGCGAGACTCAGCTCGTGTCCTCTCATCAACTCGGCGACAGGCGCGTTCACAGGATCGGCGGACATGTTCGAAAAGCGCTGCAGTAAGGCAATCGAGCCCTCGTCCACCGCGACCCTGACTTCCTTCTCCGTGAAGCTTTTCTGGTTGAGCTGCGCATTCGCTCTGATCTCAGCAGCGCGCTTCCATTCCTGGAGCTCCTCGACGCTGTAATTGCTCTGGTCTGCATCGATGAGCCTGGAGTGTGTCTGGCACATCCAGATTCCATTGTCGAAGTGCTTACGCTCATCTGAGGTCTGCTCAGGGTCATACCGGGGGCCTAGCGGTGCTGCAGCCTTGATATGACAAGCAACCCCTAGGTTCACAACTCCATCACCCGAGGCGTTGGCACCGTGGGTGTGCACGAAGCAGCCAGGAAAAGCGCATACGTTTCCAGCGCTATCCCGCAGGCGCTGAACCGTGGTGCCAGTGAAGTCGTCGCGAATTCGCGCCCCGCGCGGCTGCTTTTCTGATTTTGGCTTGCTCATGCACTTCCCTAGGTAGCAGAAAACGAACGCGCAAATGATGCTAGGAAATCACCCGGATTGCGATGGTTTGACTGGAGGAGAGAATTGAGATGGCTTGATGTCGTTTCGACCCATGGAGGGCCAACGCAGCCTCGGAGGCCGGCTCGGAGAGGATTTGGGAGCGTTGTGACTCTTCGCCTGGCCCCATCGCGGATGGGGCTGGCTTACTGACTTACTTTTCTTACTGACTTACATTCTTGCTGACTTACTAGGCCTTACTGGGGCTTACTTACGAAGATCTCGCAGTTATTCGCCAATACTCCAATTCGAAGTAATTGGATAACGACGATCCCTACCAAACCCTCTCTCAGTTACACGCGGGCCAACTGCAGCTTGACGTCGCTTGTACTCATTGAGGTCAACGAGCCTAATAACTTTGTACACGACCTCTTTATCGAAACCTTCTTCAATGATGGCATCCGCTGAGTAGTCATGCTCAACATAAAGG
>RCUU01001750.1_pt1 | contig 10015 bp, 6 predicted proteins | sample 2166211 | NCBI WGS metagenome assembly RCUU01 (sample SAMN09932620, study PRJNA488358) | compost metagenome | feature: garden; material: soil; isolation source: compost soil in phenylacetic acid-enriched culture | place: Germany: Experimental Botanical Garden Goettingen | collected 2016-01-27
CGCACATTGATGCGGCGGATATCACCCTCGACACCCGCCAGGCTGACCCAGTCGCCCACCTTGACGGGGCGCTCGGTGAGCAGGATCAGGCCGGAGATGAAGTTCTGCACGATCTGCTGCAAGCCAAAACCGATACCCACCGACAGGGCACTGACCACCCAGGTCAGGCTGGTCAGGTTGATGCGCAGGGTCGACATCACCAGCATGGCCAGGAACAGGAAGCCCAGGTAACCCACCAGGGTCACCAGCGAGGCACGCATGCCGGCGTCCATGTCGGTCTCGGGCAGCAGGCGATCGCTCAGCCAGCGCTTGACCACGCGGATGCCGAACAGGCCGCCGAAGAACATCGCCAGGGCAAGCAGGATGTCCTGCGGCACGATGTTCATGTTGCCGAGCATCTTGCCGCCGGTGTCGTCCCAGTCGCCCAGGCTCAACAGCAGCTCGCCAGGGCTGGTGCCGGAGGGGGTCAAGGCCAGCAGCGCGGCCAGGAACAGCAACACGGTACGGCCAATGCCCGCCAGCACTGTGCTGGCCTGGGCCTGATGACGCGGGGCCAGGCCCAGCGCCGAAGCCAGGGCCAGGCCACCGGGCTGGCGAGGCGACAGCAGGGTCTCGCAGAGATCGCCGAGGAAAGTGGTCAGCAGGTAGGCGCAGGTGGCCACCACACTGATCCACAGCAACTTGGCGGTGAGGAAATACGCCAAGGTCAGGAAACCGGCCAGCAGCGCCAGCAGGATCAGCCCGACCCACACCACGATCACGAACGGAATCAGCCCGGCAAGGCCGGTCGGCCGCTCCAGTTGATGCTTGCGCAGCGTGCGGCGGTAGCGCAACAGCGCCACCGAGAAGATCACCCCCACCACCAGTGCGGTCAGGCCGTTGGTGGCCACGGTCAGCGCCAGGCTGGTGCCGATCACGCTGTTGATGCGCTCTTGGGTCAGCAGCACCATCAGCGCCAGGGCCAGCAGTTTCGGGAACCAGCCCAGGGCGCTGGCCACTTCGTCGTGGATCGGCGGCAGCCGCCACGACGGGCGCTGCAGCATCAGCATGGCGCGGCCCAGGCCCGAGATGAAGGCGCTGAACACCACCAGGGTGAGTACATGATTGGTCAGGCTGGCCAGGTCCGAACCCAGTTCGGCGCTGCTTTCCAGGCCCCAACGCAGCAGCGACACGGAACCGGCGATGGTGCCGAGGGTGGCGAGGCTGACGCTCAGCGCCAAGGCGCTGCGGCGCAGGCGGCCTTCGGGCAGCCAGCGGATCATGGCGTCGGCCAGCAGGCGCTCAAGCAAGCGGCGCACGGCGGTCCAGACCAGTATCGCGGCCACCAGGCTGGCGATGAACCACCAGCGGTGCTCGGCGCTGAACGCACTGGCCAGGGCGTCGGCGGCCTCGCCACGCAGATCGCGCAGGCGCGCCACGTCGTCGTCGGTCGGGCGGATCAGCGACTGCCAGAACGCCGGGGTCAGCGGGCTGGTCGCGCGGCTGGTGATTTGCGAGTTGAACTGGCTGCGACGCAGGTTGACGATCTGCGTGGACAGGTCGCGAGCCGACTGGGTCAGCTTGACTGCGGCCTGCTGCTCGGCGAGCACGGCTTTTTTCTGGGCTTCGAGCTCACGGCGCTGGCGGGTAATGCTCTCGGCTTCATCCGGCTGCACCGGGCCCAGCACCTTGAGCTGATCGTCCAGGCGTTCGACATCGGTAGTGCGCACGGCACTCAGGGCATCAGCCTGGCGCTGGACGTGCACGGCGGCCTGACGCAACTGCGAGAGCAGGTCGTCGTTGGCGTTGTTGGTCACGCCCTGGCGGATCTGGTCGAGCCGATCGTTGAGCTGTTCGTAGCTGGCGCTCTCATCGAGCGCCGGCAGCTCGGCGACAGCGGCCAAGGTCGACACCGGCGTGGCCGGGGCCGACCAGGCCGGGGTGGCCAGGGCCACCATCAGGGCTAATACGCCCAGGCAATAACGGGCAAGGCAGACGCGCCTCATCGAATGTTTCCTCTTTTTCGCAACTCGATTTGGCGGGGGATTCTACGCGGCTTCAGGCAATCAGGAGAGTGCCGTCTCTCGCCTCAACAGTTGCTGCTTGCGCTCCACACCCCAGCGATAACCGCTGATGTCACCGTCCCGGCGCACCACGCGGTGGCACGGGATGGCCACGGCGATGCGGTTGGCCGCGCAGGCCATGGCCACGGCGCGTACGGCCTTGGGCGCGCCGATGCGCTCGGCGATGTCGGTGTAGCTGACCCGGCTGCCGGCCGGCACCTCGCGCAGGGCCTGCCACACCCGCTCCTGGAACGCAGTGCCTTGCACATCCAGGGGCAAGGCCAGGCCCAGCGCCGGGGCTTCGACGAAGCCCACCACCTCGGCGACCAACCGTTCGTAGGCACTGTCGCCACCGACCAGGTGGGCCTTGGGGAACTGGTCCTGCAGGTCGCGCAGCAGGGCCTCGGGGTCGTCGCCCAGCAGGATCGCGCAAATGCCCTTCTCGCTCTGGGCCACCAGGATCGCGCCCAGAGAGCACTGGCCGAGGGCGAAGTGGATGGTTGCCCCGGCGCCGCCGGCGCGGTATTGCCGCGGGCGCATGCCCAGGCGCTGGTCGGCGCTTTCGTAGAAACGGCTGTTGGAGTTGTAGCCAGCGTCGTAGATGGCATCGGTGACCGAGCGCTGCCCATCGTCCAGGTGCGCGCGCAGACGCCGGGCGCGGAATGCCGAGGCGTAGGCCTTGGGGGTCAGGCCGGTTTCGGCCTTGAACAGTCGGTGCAGATGAAAGGGGCTGACCGCCAGTTGCGCGGCAAGCTGATCGAGGTTGGGCGCGGTGTCGCTGGCTTCGATCAGGCGACAGGCCCGGGCGGCCAGGTCGGTGCGACGGGTGCTGCTGGCGGCCTTGGCGCTCGAGCAGCGGCGGCAGGCACGATAGCCGGCGGCCTCGGCGCCAGCGACGTCGTTGAAGAACTCGACGTTTTCGCGCTTGGCCATGCGTGATTTGCAGCCGGGCAGGCAATAGACGCCGGTCGTGCGCACGGCGTACACGAAGTGGCCGGCGGCGTGCTCGTCACGGGCTTGTACGGCTTGCCAGCGTTGGCTGTCGGTGGTGTAGGGCTTCATCGCCGTGCCTCGTCGAAATGCTCATTCCTGTTCGGCTGCGCAAGGCTCAAGCGCGCCACAGGTACCAGGCCGCCACCGTGCGGAACGGTGCCCAGCCACCACCCAGCGAACGCATCTGCGCGGGTGTCGGCGCTTTTTCCAGCCCCTTCATCCGACGATACCCCTCGCGCACCGCGAAGTCGTCCACCGGCAAGACATCCGAACGCTCAAGGCAGTAGATCAGCAACATTTCCACCGTCCAGCGCCCTACCCCACGCAACGCCACCAGGCGCTCGATCAAAACATCGTCGGTCAACGCCAGCGCCTCGATCCGACTGGGCACCAGCCCGTCGATGCGCGCCTGGGCAATGCCCTGGATCGTGGTCTGCTTGGTCGCCGAAAACCCGCACCCGCGCATCACCTCAGGGGTAACCGTGAGCAACTGCTCGGGCTCGGGAAACGCCTGCTCGGGAAACAACGCCAGCAACCGCCCCAGAATCGCCTCGGCAGCGCGCGCATGCAGTTGCTGATAGGCAATCGCCCGTACCAGTGCCTCATAGGGCTCGCGCCCAGGCGTCGCCCGGTGCAGGCATGGCCCGGTCGCGGCGATGTGCCGCGACCAGTCAGCGTCCAGCGAGGCCAAGTGTCGGGTCGCCTCGTCGAAGGCATCGGGTGAAAGATCAGCCAGGATCATTGCGCCTCCAGAGGCTCGGGTGCAGGTCCAGCTTAGCTCAGCCACTCATCGGCAAAACGCCGGATCTTGCGCGGCTAATTCCTGGCATACCATTGCCCCTGGCCATCATCCCCGCATAGAATTGAGAACAATTCACAATCGCAGTTCTCTTCCGGGACAGGCTTTCGCTACGATGCAGATGAACGACACGCTCAAGCCGACCGAGATCGCTCTGCTCTATCAGTCCCACCACGCCTGGTTGCGTGGCTGGCTACGCAGCCGGGTCGGTTGTCAGGAGCACGCCGCCGACCTGGCCCAGGATACCTTCGTCCGCCTGCTGCGCGCCCGTCAGCTGTCGCCGCTCAAAGAACCTCGCGCCTACCTCAGCAGCATCGCCCGCGGCCTGATGATCGACCAGTTCCGCCGCCGTGCCCTGGAGCGGGCCTATCTCGAAAGCCTGGCCAACCTGGCCGAAGCCGAAGCGCCCAGCGAAGAGCAGCGGCTGGTCATCCTCGATACCCTGGAACGTCTCGACCGCGCCCTGCACCAGCTCAAGCCACGAGCGCGACAGGCCTTCCTGATGGCCCAGCTCGATGGCCTGAGCCTCGCGCAGATCGCCCTGCGCCTGGATGTGTCACGGGCCACCGTGGAACGCGACCTGGCCAAGGCCTTGGGCGTCTGCTATCGGTTGCGCTATGCCGAGCTCTGACAACGCGCCCGCGCAGGCCCAGGTCGATCAAGCCATTGACTGGCTGGTGAAACTGCGCTTCGACAACCCAACCCCACGCACCGAGCAGCGGTTCCAGCAATGGCTGGCCAGCCATCCGCACAATGCGCAGGCCTGGCAACGGGTCAGCCACCTCAGTGACGAATTGGCCGGGCTGCCCAGGCAACTGAGCCGCAGCACCCTCGACGCCAGCCAGCGCCAGCGCATCAGTCGTCGCGATCAGCTCAAGCTGCTGGCGGTGCTGGCCGTCGGCGGCAGCCTCGGCTGGGCCGCGCGCGAACCGCTGGGCCTGCCCGAGCTACTGGCCGACAGCCGCACCGCCATCGGCGAACGCCGCCAGTTGCAAGGCAGCGATGGCAGCCGTATCCAGCTCAACACCGCCAGCGCTATCGACCTGCGCTACCACGCCGAACAACGTCAGCTCGAACTGATTCGCGGGGAGATCAGCCTGGACAGCAACGCCAACGACCCTCGTCCGTTTCGCATCGACACCCGTGTCGGTGCGTTGCGCACCCTCGATGGCCAACTGCTGCTGCGCGAGAATCAACACGGCCTGCTGCTGGCGGTACGCCGCGGCGAGGTCACGCTGTTCCCCGCTTACGCTGCGCCACACCGGGTGCATGCCGGCGAGACGTTGCAGGTGTCGGCCAACGGCAGTTTCCAGGCCGTGAGCCTGCGCAGCGACCCCTGGGGCTGGACCGACGGGGTGCTCAGTGTGCAGCAGATGCCGCTCGCAGAGTTCGTCAGCGAACTGTCGCGCTACCGCCCGGGACTACTCCGTTGTGCACCCGAGGTGGCCGATCTCAAGGTTTCCGGCACTTACCAACTGGCCGACAGCGAGCAGATCCTGCACCTGCTGGCCCGCAGCCTGCCGGTGCGCATCGACTACCGCACGCGCTATTGGGTCAGCATCGGCGCCGCCTGAAAAAACTTCTGAAAAAGAATGAGGTGGAATCTCATTCTCGTCCGGCCTGAAGGAACAAAACCCGAAAAGTGGTCTTCACAACCTTCAGGAGCGCTTCATGATTGCCCCGTGTTCCCCTCGCAACGACAGGCTGCGCCGTGCCGTGCGCGCGGCCGTGTTCGGCCTTGGCCTGGCAGCTGGCGGTGCCTTCCCGGCCATGGCCCAGGCTGCAGTGGCCAGCCAGAGCCAGCAGACCGACTGGAACATCCCGGCCGGCCCGCTGGCCCCGGCGCTGGACCAGTTGGCCCGCCAGGGCGGCCTGAGCCTGTCGTTCGACGCGAACAGCCTGCAGGGCAAGACCACCCGCGGCGTGCAGGGCCGGCATGACAGTGCAGGGGCGCTATCGATCCTGTTGCAGGGCAGCAACGTGCAGGTCCAGCAGGAAAGCGCAACCAGCTTCCTGCTGATCCCGGCGCTGGATGTGGGAAACGCCCTTGAGCTGGGCGCGACCAGCATTTCCAGCGACCGCCTGGGTGAAACCACCGAGCACACCGGCTCCTACACTACCGGCGAAGTGACCATCGGCAAGATGCCGCAAACCCTGCGCCATACCCCGCAATCGGTCAGTGTGATAACCCGCCAGCGCATCGATGACCAGAACATCACCAACCTGACCAACCTGCTGGAGCAGACACCCGGCGTGGTGGTCAACTACACCGACAGCGAGCGGGTGCAGTACTACTCGCGTGGCTTTGCCATCGATGCCATCCAGTACGACGGCGCCACCGTGGTGCAGAGCAGCGGTGGCGGTTCGTTCATCCAGACCGACTCGGCGTTCATCGACCGCGCCGAAGTGCTGCGCGGCGCCACCGGCATGCTGCGTGGCGCCGGCAACCCGTCGGGTACGGTGAACCTGGTGCGCAAGCGCCCGACCCATGACTTCCAGGCTACGGGCAGCGTGACCCTGGGCTCGTGGAATGCCCAGCGCTACGTGGCCGATATCTCCGGCCCGCTGACCGAAACCGGCAACGTGCGCGGGCGGGTGATCGCCGTGCATGACGACCGCGACCTGTTCCAGGACTCGCGCATGGAGCGCAAGGAAGCGTTCGGCGGCTCGCTGGCCTTCGACCTGGACGACAGCACCACGCTGACCACCGGTGTCGAGTGGACCAAGCTCGACGCCACCGGCGCCTGGGGCAACCTGCCCGCCGACGCCACCGGCGCCCCCCTGCCCTTCGGCCGCAGCACCTACCTGGGCGCCGACTGGAACCGCTGGGACCGCAGCAACCTGAACACCTACGCCGAGCTGGAGCACCGCTTCGACAACGACTGGACGCTCAGGCTGATGGCCCTGCGCAGCCACTTCGAGCTGGACGACCATGGCTTCAAGCAAACCTACATGGAGCGCGCACCGGCCAACCTGAACCCCACCGGCAACCCGTACCTGATGCGATACCAGGTTACCGAAGGCGACGGCGGCGAGAGCCTGCAGAACAACCTGAGCGCCACCCTCAACGGCCCGTTCGACCTGTTTGGCCGCACCCACGAGCTGATGGTCGGCGTCGAACGGATTCGCAACGACTCCTACGCTTCGGCCACCAACCGGGTGATTTCCGGGCTGTACGACATCCGCTACTGGGACCCGAAAACCAGCCTGCCCGAGCCGGACATCGACATCACCGCACACCCGGTGCGCACCCGTACCACCCAGCAAGCGGCGCACGCTACCTGGCGCATTTCGCTGGCCGAACCGCTGACCGCGATCATCGGCGCGCGGGCCAACTGGTACGACTACGAGCAGGAAAACAACACCGGTGCCAACGGCAAGTTCAGCGTCGACGAGAAGATCGTGCCGTACGCGGCGCTGATCTACGACCTGAATGACAACTTCAGCGTGTATGCCAGCTACACCGAGATATTCAGCCCGCAGACAGTGGTGGACAAGAACAACTCGGTGCTCGACCCGATCATCGGCGAAGCCTACGAAACGGGCATCAAGGGCGAATTCTACGAGGGCCGGCTGAACACCAGCCTGGCGCTATTCCGCATCAACCAGGTCGGTACTCCGGTGGATGACCTGTCCACGCCAATCGGCTGCAACGGCACCACCGGCTACTGCAAGATCGCCTCGGGCAAGAGCCGCAGCGAGGGCATCGACCTGGAGATTTCCGGCGAAGTGCTGCCGGGCTGGCAGGTCACCGGTGGCTACACCTACAACACCACCGAATACGTGAAGAACACCGCGGCCACCAATGGCAACGCGATCCGCACCACCGACCCCGAGCATCTGCTGCGGCTGTTCACCAGCTACCGCCTGCCGGACGCGCTGGAGGCCTGGACCGTTGGCGGCGGCGTGCAGGCGCAGAGCAACATCTACGCCGAGAGCGGCGCGGCGAAAGCGACCCAGGCGGGGTATGCGGTGTACAACGGCATGGTCAACTACCGCTTCAACGAGCACTACTCCGTGCAGTTGAACGCCAACAATATCTTCGACAAGAAGTACTACCGGCAGATTGGCACCACGGCGACCGGCTATTACTGGGGTGATCCGCGCAATGTGTCGGTGACCCTGCGCGGGACGTTCTGAACCGAAGTTGCCTGCTGCCGGCGATAGGGCTGCAGCAGGCAACTTCGGATCAGTCCGCCACCGCCCGCAGCCGCCCCGCGCGCCGATACGACTGCCGGGCAAAGCACACGAACAGCCCCGCCATCAGCGCCAGCGCCATGGGCAGTCCATGCGGCGCGACATCCATCGCCGCGCCACTGACCAACGGCCCGACCAGGCTGCCCACGCCCCACAGCAGGCCAACGCTGGCATTGGCGGTGACCAGGTCCTGCCCCTTGAAGCGCTGCCCGATCAGCACCAGCGCCAGGGTGTAGATCCCGCCGGCCACCGCGCCCAGTACCACCAGCAGCGGCCACAGCAGCCAGGTCAGCTGCAACAGCCACGGCAGGCCGATGCCAATCAGCATCGCCACCAGCCCGCACAGCAGGTGCAGCCCGGTGCGCTCGACCCGGTCCGCCAACCAGCCCAGCGGCAGTTGAAACAGCATGTCGCCGGCGAACACCACCGTCACCATCAGCGCCGCCACACCCACGGCAAAGCCATGGCTGGTGGCGTACACCGGCAGCAGCGACAGCACCACGGCATCGAAGAACGAGAAGAACAGCACCGCCACGCACAAAGCCGGCGCCACGCGGAAGAAGCCCGCCAGGCCAAAGCTCTTTTCGCCTTCATCGCCATGCTCGACATGATCGTTGGGCACGGTCAGCACGATGCACAGCAGGGCCAGGCCATAGCACAGGGTGACTACCCCGGTGATCCACGGGCTGTTGGCTCCCAGCACCGCCAGCATCGCTGGGCCGAGCACCTGGAAGCCGGTAAAACTGGTGGCGTACAGGGCCATGATCTTGCCGCGATTGTGCTCGGGGCACAGTTCGTTGACCCACGACTCGCCGAGGATGATGGCAACCCCCATGCCGATACCCAGCCCCAGGCGCAGCAGCGCCAGCAACCAGATCGAATCGAATGCCGACTCCAGCAAGGCAATGCTCACGGCACACAGGCTGAAGCACAGCAGGTAGATGGTGCGCCGGGTCAGGTGCCGGCAGCAGGCATCGACCATGAACGCCGAGAGCATCATCCCCGCAGCGGGAATGGCCGAGATCATGCCGATCTCCAGCGTACCGGCGCCTGCCTCATGCAGACGCAACGACACCAGCGGCAGGCTGGCCCCCAAACTGAAGCCCACCACCGACACGGCGAACAACAGGCCCGCCAGCAAACGCATGTTCATGTACCACTCCTTGCAAACCGAAAAGACGCGCAAACACAGGCGCCCATGCGCACGCCGGAAAAGCGGGCAACGCACGGACGCGAATCAGTTCAGGGCAAGGTGTGGCGAGAAGGTGAAGGCAAACAGGACGCTGCGTCGACGCTTGAGCACCGTGTCACTCGGCCACGCACGACGCATGGCCTGCAGAGCGGGCCGGCGGGCGGGCGGAAGAAACCGGGTGCGGCACATTGCTTTGACTACGCAGGGGGACGAAAAGAGGCGGCACTCTAGGCCAACGCCGGCCGAGTGGTCAAGCCCGCGCCCTCGGGGGCAGTGGGCCTGGCCGCGACCGGGCTGCCTGGCAGCGCCTCAACGCTTGCCGGTACTCGGCAAGAACACCGCCAGCAAGCCGAACAACGGCAGGAACGAGCACAGCCCGTAGACATACTCGATACCGCGCAAATCCGCGACGTAGCCCAGCAGCGCCGCGCCGATCCCGCCAAAGCCGAACATCAGGCCGAAGAAGATCCCGGCGATCATGCCCACGCTGCCCGGCACCAGCTCCTGTGCATAAACCACGATGGCCGAAAACGCCGAGGCCAGGATAAAGCCGATCACCACACTCAGGACCGTGGTCCAGAACAGGTCGGCATAGGGCAAGGCCAGGGTGAACGGCGCAACGCCCAGGATCGAGAACCAGATCACCGCCTTGCGCCCGATGCGGTCACCGATCGGCCCGCCAAAGAAGGTACCCGCCGCCACCGCACCGAGGAACAGGAACAGGTGCAGCTGCGAGCTGGCCACCGACACATCGAACTTCTCGATCAGGTAGAAGGTGAAGTAGCTGGTGAA
>RCUU01001751.1_pt1 | contig 10015 bp, 9 predicted proteins | sample 2166211 | NCBI WGS metagenome assembly RCUU01 (sample SAMN09932620, study PRJNA488358) | compost metagenome | feature: garden; material: soil; isolation source: compost soil in phenylacetic acid-enriched culture | place: Germany: Experimental Botanical Garden Goettingen | collected 2016-01-27
GAAGTTTCAATGGCGTGCGGCTGGTAGGTCTTATCCATGCGCGGCGGGACCCTATGGCATTAATTCAGGAAAGCCGACAAGTATAACGGGGAAGAGGCGCGGGGCGTAGAGCGAGGTGATGGCAGGTGGGATAAATGTTGATGCTGATGGCTCTATCGCGGGCAAGCCCGCTCCTACAGGGTATACGCAATCCATGTAGGAGCGGGCTTGCCCGCGATGCGGCCCAAAGGGCTTCTATTACTCCGGATACTGGCTAAGCAACCGCTCCATCCGCGCATCCAGGCGCCGCTTGATCTCGTTCTCGATATGCGGTGCGAAGTCGTCGATCACATCCTGCATGATCAATTGGGCCGCGGCGCGTAGCTCGATATCCAGGTGCAGCAGGGCCTCCTGGCGCTTGGCTTGCGGGTCGGGCTGGGCTTCGACCTTCGCGGGTGCAGGCGGCGCAGGAGGTTCTGGCGCGGTGATGACGGGCTCGTCGATCTGTTCGACGAGCATGGGAATCTGGTCGCTGCCCTCGACTGTTTCAGTCAGAAGCGGCGGCTGCAGGGTATCGTCGCCGAGCAGTTGGCGGATCGACTCGAGGTCGTCCAGCAATTGCACGGGCTTGGGCGTGGCCTTGTGATTGTCCATCTTCAACTCAGAGTCGCTGTAGGCGGTGATTTTGCAGAGGATAGCCCTGTTCGCGGTAGTAACGGTAACTCTCCCGCGCGGCCTGACGAATCGCCGGCTCTTCGACCACCACTTCGGCCACACGGGCAAAGTGTTTGAAGAACGGCGGCACATTAAGGGCCAGGTTGACCAGCAGGTCCTGATGGGCACCGGCTTCAGGGCCCAGGCCGAGGACGATGCAAGCATCCGGATCGTCTTCGGCGCAGTTGTGCGGGATGAAGCTTTCGCCCTTGAAGCGCCACAGCCGGGCATCGAGCTCGTCACGTTGGGTGGCATCGCTGCAGTGCAGGTAGATGCGGTGCCCCAGGCGCCAGGCCTTCTCGGTGAGCTTGCAAGCGAAGTCCAGACGCGCCGTGGGCGACGGGCTGGGGAGAATGTAGAAATCGACTTTGGTCATATCCTTTCCGCGAATCGGCGAGGCCCTCCCCACCACAGGGGAGGAGGGTCGCCGGGCCGTTCAGTTTCAGGCGTTGGCGCGATCGAGCAGGTATTGGGTGAGCAACGGTACCGGGCGGCCGGTGGCGCCCTTGTCCTTGCCACCGCTCAACCAGGCGGTGCCGGCAATATCCAGGTGCGCCCACTGGTAATCCTTGGTGAAGCGCGACAGGAAGCAACCGGCGGTGATGGCGCCGGCTTTCGGCCCGCCGATGTTGGCGATGTCGGCAAACGGGCTGTCCAGTTGTTCCTGGTACTCGTCGAACAGCGGCAGTTGCCAGGCACGGTCGTCGGCGCGCTTGCCGGCGCTGAGCAGTTGCTCGGCGAGGGCATCGTCGTTGCCCATCAGGCCGGTGGCGTGGCCACCCAGGGCAACCACGCAGGCACCGGTCAGGGTGGCGATGTCGATCACTGCCTGGGGCTTGAAGCGTGCGGCGTAGGTCAGGGTGTCGCACAGCACCAGGCGGCCTTCGGCGTCGGTGTTGAGGATTTCCACGGTCTGCCCGCTCATGGTGGTAACGATATCGCCCGGGCGAGCGGCATTACCGCTCGGCATGTTTTCGGCGCAGGCCAGCAGGCACACCAGGTTGACCGGCAGTTGCAGTTCCAGCACGGCAGTCAGGGTGCCGAGCACGCTGGCGGCGCCGCACATGTCGTATTTCATCTCGTCCATGCCGGCGCCCGGCTTGAGGCTGATACCGCCGGTGTCGAAGGTGATGCCCTTGCCGACCAGGACGAAAGGCTTCTCGCTCTTTTTGCCACCCTGGTAGTTGAGCACGATCAGGCGAGGCGGTTGTGCGCTGCCCTGGCCCACGGCCAGGAAGGAACCCATGCCCAGTTCCTTGAGCTTTTTCTCGTCGAGGACGTCGACCTTGAGGTTCTTGTTGGCCTTGCCCAGGTCCTTGGCCTGGTCGGCGAGGAAGCTGGGGTGGCAGATGTTCGGCGGCAGGTTGCCCAGATCGCGAGTGAAGCGCATGCCGTTTGCAATGGCTCGCGCATGTTTGATCGCGCGCTCGACGTCCGCCTGATTGGCCTTGGCCGACAGCAGGGTGATCTTTTTCAGGGTGCGGGCGTCGGCCTTCTGGCTCTTGAAACGATCGAACGCGTATTCACCGTCCACCAGGGTTTCGGCCAGCAGGCGCGCCTTGTCATAGGCTTCGCGACCCTTGACCGACAATTCATCGAGCGCCAGCACCGCATCGCTGCCACCCAGGCCTTTGAGTACGTTCAGTACCGAGGCGGCCAGCTTGCGCCAGGCGCGATCACCCAGTTCGTTGTCCTTGCCGGTACCGACCAGCAGCACGCGTTCGGCCTTGAGGTTGGGCAGGCTGTGCAGCAGCAGGGTCTGGCCGGCCTTGCCGGTGAGGTCGCCGCGCTTGAGCACGGCACTGATCGCGCCGCCACTGAGGTCATCGAGTGTGCTGGCCACGCCGCCCAGTTTGCGGCCTTCGCCGACCGGCACCACCAGGGTGGCGGTTTTCAACGATTCTGCAGCTACGCTTTTTACAACCAATTCCATTTCCGGATCCCCGAGTGAACTGTCAGTTTTCGCACTGTCTATTGATGCGCGTGAAACAGCCTGGCGTCGTCGTGATGCGCCAGCGGTAAAGCCGCCAGTTTGAGCCTTGTTTGCGGAGGCTGACAACCCTGTGTTGCAGGCTGTTGCAAAGGTATGAGAGTGCCAAGTGACAGGTAGGTGCAATCACAGGATAATGCGCCAACTTTTTCGGTGGCTCGTATCCACGCGCCGGTATCCATTGTGGCTGCTATGTTTTCCTTGTTTGGCCACCTGAGCCTGACAACCCTGGAGTGTCTGGTTTGATTGTCTTCCGTTATCTGTCCCGCGAGGTCCTGGTCACCTTGAGCGCTGTCAGCGCTGTATTGCTGGTGATCATCATGAGTGGGCGTTTCATCAAATACCTGGCCCAAGCTGCGCAAGGTTTGCTTGATCCAGGCGCGCTGTTTTTGATCATGGGCTATCGTTTGCCAGGCTTCCTGCAACTGATCCTGCCGCTGGGCCTGTTTCTCGGGATCCTGCTGGCGTACGGGCGCCTGTACCTGGAAAGTGAAATGACCGTGCTCTCGGCCACGGGCATGAGCCAGCAGCGCCTTTTGCGCATCACTATGTTCCCGGCGGCCCTGGTGGCCCTGCTGGTCGCCTGGCTGAGTTTCAGCCTGGCCCCGCAAGGGGTCACCCGGATGGCGCAGATCATCAACCAGCAGGATGCGCTGACCGAGTTCGACACGTTGGTGCCTGGGCGCTTCCAAACCCTGCGCGATGGTTCGCGGGTTACCTACACCGAACAATTGTCCGAAGACCGTGGGCAACTGGCCGGCGTGTTCATCTCGGAAAAGCGCGTTTCCGAGGATAAATCCAAGGATCACGGCATTTCGGTGCTGGTCGCTGAGAAAGGGCGCCAGGAAATCCACCCTGACGGTAACCGCTACCTGATTCTGGAAAACGGCTACCGCTACGACGGCAATCCTGGCCAGGCCGATTACCGCACCATCCAGTACGACACCTATGGCGTGTTGCTGCCCAAACCCGAGGTCAGCGAAGACATTACTGACCGTGAAGCCATTCCCACGTCGGAACTGTTCAAGAGCGACGCATTGCGCGAGCGCGCGGAGCTGCAATGGCGCCTGTCCTTGCCATTGCTGGTTTTCGTCGTGGCCCTGATGGCAGTGCCACTGTCCCGGGTCAACCCGCGCCAGGGGCGCTTCCTCAAGCTGCTGCCGGCGATTCTTCTGTATATGGCTTACTTGACGATGTTGATCGCGGCCCGTGGGGCCCTGGAAAAAGGCAAACTACCGATCGACCTGGGGCTGTGGTGGGTGCATGGCCTGTTCCTGCTCATCGGCTTCGGGATGATGTATTGGGAACCGTTGATGCTCAAGCGTGCCAGCCGTCGTGCGGAGGTGGCCCGTGGGTAAACTCGACCGGTACATCGGCAAGAGCGTTTTCCTGGCCATCCTCGCGGTGCTCGGCATCATTCTTGGGTTGGCGTCTCTATTCGCCTTCATCGACGAGATGAGCGAGATCAGCGATACCTATACCTTGATGGATGCCGGCAGTTTCGTGCTGCTGACCGCGCCACGTCGCCTGTACGACATGCTGCCAATGGCCGGGTTGATCGGTTGCCTGATCGGCCTGGGCAGCCTGGCCAGCCACAGCGAACTGACCATCATGCGTTCGGCAGGTGTATCCGTCGGCCGCATCGTCTGGGCAGTGATGAAGCCGATGCTGGTGCTGATGATCGCCGGGGTATTGATCGGCGAATATGTAGCCCCGGCGACCGAGAACCAGGCCCAGGCGGCCCGTTCGCTGGCCCAGGGCGGCGGTGAGGCGCAAACCTCCAAGCGCGGTGTCTGGCACCGTCAGGGCGATGAATATGTGCACATCAACTCCGTGCAACCGGGTGGCGTGCTTTATGGTGTTACGCGCTATCACTTTGATCACGAGCGCCGCCTGCAGACCTCAAGCTTTACCCGTTCGGCCCAGTTCGAGACCGATCACTGGAAACTGATCGACGTCACCACGACCCATTTCCGTGGAAACCGCACCGAGGTGGTCAAGGCCGCCGAGGAGCGTTGGGACGTAGCCCTGACGCCCGAGTTGTTGAGTACCGTGGTGATCGCGCCGGAGTCGTTGTCGATCAGTGGGTTGTGGACTTATATCAACTACCTGGCCGATCAGGACCTGAACAACGAGCGCTACTGGCTGGCATTCTGGACCAAGGTGCTGCAGCCGCTGGTGACTGCCGCGCTGGTGCTGATGGCGATCTCCTTCATCTTCGGTCCGCTGCGTTCGGTAACGTTGGGCCAGCGCGTATTCACCGGTGTACTGGTGGGCTTCGTATTCCGCATTATCCAGGACCTGCTCGGGCCATCGAGCCAGGTGTTCGGCTTCTCTCCGCTGCTGGCGGTGGCGCTACCGGCAACTGTTTGCGGGTTGGCCGGGATATGGATGTTGCGCCGAGCGGGTTGAGTGCGCACGCTATGAAAAAGCCGACCTCAGGGTCGGCTTTTTTTATTTGGTTTTCTTGGGGATCCGCACCAGTTGGCTGTCTGAGTAGATGTCATGCCAGCTGCGTTTTTTCTTGTCGATCAGGACCCAGAAGAACCCCAGGCCCACGCACAGCCAGGAAGCGATAGAGACGATAAAGCGCAGCAGGGCCTGCCACAGGCTGATGGCGCTGCCGTCGGCGTTCTGTACGCGAATACCCCACACTTGCATGCCCAGGGTCTGCCCGGCATGGGTCCAGAATTTGGCGAAGAAGCCGAACAATACGAACAGCAGGAGCGTCGACAAGAGTGGGTCGCCATCCAGCGCGCCGCTTTCAGAAAGCTCGCGCAAGCGCGCCTCGCCGATGAACGCCATCATGATCAACTTGTAGATCAGGGTGGTGACCATCAGCAGTGCAGTGCACAGCAGGAAATCATAGAACATCGCCGCCAGGCGACGGGGCAGGCCCACGGGAGGAAATTCGCCCTGGGGGCTCAACAGGTGTTTGGGCATGGCGGGGCAGCGCTCCAAGCGGTCAAAACACCTATTCTACGGAATCACGGGCACAAAAAAGCCCCTGCTGTTGCCAGCGGGGGCTTTTTTGTTGGGGACGAATCAGCCTTCGGCTTGAACTTCGTCAGCTTGCATGCCTTTTTGGCCCTGCACAGCAACGAAAGTCACTTTCTGACCTTCTTTCAGGCTCTTGAAGCCGTTACCCTGAATAGCGCGGAAATGCACGAACAGATCCGGACCGCTTTCTGGAGTGATAAAACCAAAACCTTTCTCGTCGTTAAACCACTTGACGGTACCGCTCTGACGTTGGGACATTTCTTATTTCCTTTGACGCAAAAATTAATGACAGTCTCCTTCTCATGAAAGAGTACTGGGGCTGGTTGCAGGAGAGTAAGAAGACGTCGAACGGGATGTAGCTAACTTGTAGGCTACTGCCCAGGTCACGATTCCAAGCGACCCATGCAAACACAGTGAACAAACTCTACGCCAACTACGGGAGAAAAAACAAGCCCTGTGAAGGCCCCGTATTTCCTCAGGTTGATGGCAAAGTCAGTCCACTAGTGGGGCCTTATACGCTGGCGCTGTTCAAATGTTTTCGATCGTTATAAGCAAAGTTCATAATCGAAGCTTAGAGCCAAACGATGCACTATTTTATGGCGGTTGCGTTACACATTAGTGCAGTGTAAGCGCAACCGCGTTACTTATAGGAACAGTCAATCAGCCGCGATAGTAGCGTTGTGGAACAAATGGCATTTTGCTTACAAGCAAAGGCACCTTTTTCCCACGAACGATCGCCCAAACGGGGGTGTCCAGTGCGATGTAGGCGCTGTCGACATAACCCATGGCCAGCGGACCGCCCAGGGTCGGTCCGAAACCGCCGCTGCAGACGCTACCGATGATGTCGCCGGCTTCGTTGACGATCTCGGCACCCTCGCGCACCGGCGTGCGTTCCTGCGGTAACAGACCGACGCGTTTGCGGCTGACACCTGCCTGTTGCTGGGCGAACACGGTTTCGGCGCCAGGGAAGCCGCCGGCCCGTGCGCCATCGGCGCGACGCGGCTTGGAGATCGCCCACAGCAGGCTCGCTTCGATCGGGCTGGTCTCGGTGTTCATGTCATGCCCGTACAGGCACAAGCCTGCCTCAAGGCGCAGGGAGTCGCGGGCGCCGAGGCCGATGGCGGCCACTTCCGGCTCGGCCAGCAGGGCGCGAGCCAGGGCTTCGGCGTTGGCGGCAGGTACGGAAATTTCGAAACCATCTTCACCGGTATAACCCGAGCGGCTGACAAAACAGTCCACGCCCAGCAGCTTCACGCGAGCGAACTGCATGAAGGTCATCTTCGCCACTTCCGGGGCCAGGCGTGCCAGCACGGTCACTGCAGCCGGGCCTTGCAGGGCAAGCAGGGCACGCTCTTCGAACAGCGGCTCGATCGTGCACTGCTCACCGATGTGCTTGCGCAGGTGGGCCAGGTCCTGGTCCTTGCAGGCGGCGTTGACCACCAGGAACAGTTCGTCATTGCCCAGGTTAGCGACCATCAAATCATCAAGGATGCCGCCTTGTTCGTTGGTGAACATGGCGTAGCGCTGCATGCCCACCGGCAGGTCGATGATATCCACCGGCACCAGGGCTTCCAGGGCCTTGGCGGCATTGGCGCCGCGCAGACGGATCTGGCCCATGTGCGAGACGTCGAACAGGCCGGCCTGTTCACGGGTGTGCAGGTGTTCCTTCATCACGCCCAAGGGGTATTGCACCGGCATGTCGTAGCCGGCGAAAGGGACCATGCGCGCGCCCAGTTCCAGGTGCAGGGCGTGGAGTGGGGTTTGCAGCAATTGTTCGGTGGACATTTATCGCTCCTTGTAATTGATGTCGGGCTTGGGATCTACCCCTCACCCCAGCCCTCTCCCCAAGGGGGAGAGGGAGCAGATGTGTGTGAGTTTCAGCAATTGTTGGAGACGCCCGAGATCAGTCCCCTCTCCCCCAGGGGGAGAGGGCTAGGGTGAGGGGGTGTCAGCATTCAATAATATTCACCGCCAAACCGCCGCGAGCCGTCTCCTTGTATTTGCTTTTCATGTCGGCGCCGGTCTGGCGCATGGTGCGGATAACCTTGTCGAGCGAGACGTAGTGCTGGCCATCGCCACGCAGGGCCATGCGCACGGCATTGATGGCCTTCACCGAGCCCATGGCGTTGCGTTCGATACAGGGCACCTGGACCAGCCCGCCGATGGGGTCGCAGGTCAGCCCCAGGTTGTGTTCCATGCCGATCTCGGCGGCGTTCTCCACTTGCTGCACGGTGCCACCGAGTACCTCGCACAAGGCGCCGGCGGCCATGGAGCAGGCCACGCCGACTTCACCCTGGCAGCCGACTTCGGCGCCGGAGATCGAAGCGTTTTCCTTATACAGAATGCCGATGGCCGCGGCAGTGAGCAGGAAGCGCACCACGCCGTCTTCGTTGGCTCCGGGGATAAAGCGCACGTAGTAATGCAGCACCGCCGGAATGATGCCGGCCGCGCCATTGGTGGGCGCCGTGACCACGCGTCCGCCGCTGGCGTTTTCTTCATTCACCGCCAAGGCATACAGGTTGACCCAGTCCAGTACCGACAGTGCATCGCGCAGCGCCGCTTCCGGGTGGGTGCACAGGTGCCGGTGCAGGGCCGGGGCGCGGCGCTTGACCTTCAAACCGCCGGGCAGGATGCCTTCGTTGCGACACCCCGCGGTAACGCAGTCCTGCATCACTTGCCAGATCTTCAGCAAGCCTGCACGGGTTTCGCCTTCAGGGCGCCAGGCGCTTTCGTTGGCCAGCATGACCTGGCTGATGGACAGGCCATAGGTGCTGCAATGGCCGAGCAGGTCCTTGGCACTTTTGAAGGGGAAGGTCAGCGGGGTGCTGTCTTCGACGATGCGGTCGGCTCCGGCGGCGTCTTCATCGACGACGAAACCACCGCCTACCGAATAGTATTCGCGGCCTCTGATTTGCAGGCCGGCGGCATCAAAGGCACGGAAAATCATGCCGTTGGGGTGATAGGCCAGCGGTTTGCGGATCATTGCCAGGTGGAGCTTTTCGTTGAAGTCGATGCTGTGCTCACCGAGCAGGTTCAAGCGCCCGCTGCCGCGGATTTCCTGCAGGCGTGCGGGAATGCTATCGGTGTTCACGGTATCGGGGTGTTCGCCTTCAAGGCCCAGAAGAATGGCCTTATCGCTGCCGTGGCCCTTGCCGGTGGCACCGAGGGAGCCGTACAGCTCGACTTTGACGCAGGTGGTGGTGGTCAGCATGCCGTCGCGGCGTAAGCCTTCGACGAATCGTGCTGCTGCACGCATTGGGCCGACGGTATGGGAACTGGAGGGGCCGATGCCGATTTTGAACAGGTCGAACACACTTAACGACATGGTTGTTCTCCGGTTTCTTGTTATGGCTGTCGCTTTGCGACAGATTGCGGGCAAGCCCGCTCCTACAGGTAACGCGTTGATCCTGTAGGAGCTGCGGTGCGACGACTCGACTTGCCAGCGATGAGGCCCTATCGATTAATACAGTCTAGTCGCTCAAACGTCCTGATAACTCTCGATCGACGGGCAAGCGCACACCAGGTTGCGGTCACCAAACACGTTGTCGACGCGACCGACCGGCGGCCAGTACTTGCCTTCGACCAGGGATGCCACCGGGTACACCGCCTGCTCGCGGCTGTAGGGGTGAGCCCACTCACCGGCCAGTTCAAGCGCGGTGTGCGGCGCGTTTTTCAGCGGGTTGTCGTCCTTGTCCAGGGTGCCGTTTTCCACCGCGCGGATTTCTTCGCGGATGCAGATCATGGCGTCGCAGAAGCGATCCAGTTCCTGCTTGGACTCACTCTCAGTCGGCTCGATCATCAGCGTGCCGGCGACCGGGAAGGACATGGTCGGGGCATGGAAGCCAAAGTCGATCAGGCGCTTGGCCACGTCGTCGACGCTGATGCCGCTGGTTTCCTTCAGTGGGCGCAGGTCGAGGATGCACTCGTGTGCGACCAGGCCGTTGCTGCCCGAGTACAGGATCGGGAAGTGTTCTTCGAGGCGACGGGCGATGTAGTTGGCATTGAGAATCGCCAGCTGCGAGGCGCGCTTGAGGCCTTCGCCGCCCATCATGCGGATGTACATCCAGGTGATCGGCAGGATGCTCGCGCTGCCGAACGGCGCGGCGCACACCGCGCCTTCCTTGCGCGCCATGTGCGCGTGGCCTGGCAGGAATGGCGCCAGGTGCGACTTGACGCCGATCGGGCCGACGCCCGGGCCGCCACCGCCGTGGGGGATGCAGAAGGTCTTGTGCAGGTTCAGGTGCGAGACGTCGCCGCCGAACTTGCCCGGGGCGCACAGGCCGACCATGGCGTTCATGTTGGCGCCGTCGATGTACACCTGGCCGCCGTGGT
>RCUU01001755.1_pt1 | contig 10002 bp, 11 predicted proteins | sample 2166211 | NCBI WGS metagenome assembly RCUU01 (sample SAMN09932620, study PRJNA488358) | compost metagenome | feature: garden; material: soil; isolation source: compost soil in phenylacetic acid-enriched culture | place: Germany: Experimental Botanical Garden Goettingen | collected 2016-01-27
TTTGGTGCCAACTTCGAGGACGAACAGAGAAAACTTAAATTAACAACAGAGGGGTAAGTCAATGAATACGGGAATTACCCCTTAAACCGCTGAAAAGTCAACGCAAATAAGTATTGCTTTAGAAATCGACTTCGGTAGGATGGCGCCACACAGAGCGATGACGGCCAACAGCAAGAAGACTATAAACCGCTCTATCAGACGCGACATAACAAGCGAAGAACCTTATATGCCGCCCTAGAAAGCCAACTATTGCTAAAGATAAAAACACAGGAGCAAAGATGACGACATAAGCATAAAGCGACCGCCACACACACTTTATATACCACCCCAGAGGAAAGTCACCATGAATTAGCCAACCACCTAAACGTCATACAGCAAGAAACACCAAACACACCTCCCGCTTAAATATGCTCACATACAGAGCACGGGAGAGCTTTGCGTCAAATAAGGTTACATCATGAATCACAAATATAGCATGCAACAAAACAGCCACTTCACCGCTCGCCATCATCGTCGTGCCACCACACAGCGCCAAAGCGATAGCGCATATGTACTACCGGTGAACGCTAACAATGAACTCAGCCAAGTGCTTGGAACGACCGTGTACAGCACGGAAGTGGCAATGCTAGCTGGAAAAACGCACCATCAGATCATGTCGGAAATCTACTCAGCTCTTAAAAATCTTAATCTCTGCCCAAGTAAATTCCTGACCGAATCCACCGACAGCTCCGGTAGGGTAGTACCTTGTTTTAAGCTGCGTCGCTGCGACCCAAGCATCATCATCTCAGGGCCTAATATGGTGCAGTCCATCTTGGAGCAGTTTGTGTTCGACCAGCAAGAGCAGGTGAGAGAACTTCAAGAGAGGCTCAGTGTAAATGCTGAGAAAACTGAGTTCTACGACTCCATGAAGGACACAAGGGGTGCATTTAACTTGGGCGTCGTTGCTAAGACGCTGGACACTGGGAAAACACGGCTTCTCCGTTACCTTCGTAAACACGGCATTCTCACAGCAGGTGGTTACAAGCAGAACCTTCCATACCAGCAACACTTGGACTGCGGACGCTTTAAAGTAGAGTGGGGCTTTTATAAAGATTCCGAAGGAAATCGCCATCTCAAGCCGATCACACTTGTGACAGGAAAAGGGTTGATCTGGCTCAAACAATTTATCGATAAGCATGGTCGCACCGGGCTGTAAATGAAAAAGTACTGATCAACTATAGACGTCTATTGCTGCACAGATAGCCTAGTAACAACAGAGCGCTAGAATAGTAGTTAAATACCGCCTAGACGATTTCATCAATCGATCTACACCACATATAGCTCAGGAGTTACTCGCACCTGAACAAACCACCCTCTAGCGCCTAAATCACGCACTACAAAGCAGTGCCTTACCTAGCAGAATGATATTTAGCAACCAAACAGCATCATTGCAGCAATCACGCCGGACTTAAAATTAACAAACGCAACACTAACCAAGCTCATTAAATATTTAATTCGAGCCACGACCACACATTATCTTAAGAAACTAAAATGAAAATTGTAAACATGAATTCCACCCAACCGCATAACCTTGTAACCATTCAGCCATCGATGAACATTCTCATAAAGCAACTGACGCACACTCAATACGTTGCCCCAATGACCGGACCTATTGGAGATATCGACGGATACGGCGAGCTGACCCAAATTTTCGCTAACGCAACAGCTATAGATGAAGTCCACATTCAACTGTCGTCACCTGGTGGCAGTCTTGAGACTTGCGATTATCTGTGCCGTCGCATGGATGAGTGCGAAGCGACGATTGTTGTAGAGATTGGCCTGACCTGTGCCAGTGCTGCTTCGGCTATTGCACTGCACGCTGATGAGTGGGTGATTCACGACAGCAGCACCATGATGGTTCATGCCTGTTCCTACTCGCCAGGCTACGGCAAAGAGTCTGATGTACGGCTGAGCGTTGCTTACACGGAGCGTGTCAACCGTGAATGGGTACAGCGTACTTACGCCGGTTTCCTGACTGACGAAGAGTTTGTAGCCATTCTGGACAACGGCAAGGATTTGTATTTCTTCGCTGATGATTTGCGTGAACGTCTGCCTAAGTACGCTGAGTACCGGGCAGAACGGGAAGCAGAGTATATGGCAGAGATGCAGCAGTACATTAACGATTTGAACAATGCAGCATAAACAATAATGTGCCTACAAAGGTAGCGCGCCAATTCATGCCTTGGAGGGTAACAGTTTTAATGAGTCAAGTCATACATATTACTGGCAAAACTCATGCACCGCTGACTATGAACAGCGTTGAGATTGCTGAGTTGACCGGAAAGCGGCCCGCTGACGTTAAGCGTGATATCCGCAACATGCTAGAGGCAATGGGTTCCACGACTGAGCAGTTTTGCTCACATATGCAAGTGCCTATGCAACGCGGAGGATACCGTAAGCTGGAGGTGTACGCCCTGCCCCGGCGAGAGCTAGACATCCTGCTCACGGGCTACAGCGTAACGCTCCGTGCCAAGGTTATCGACCGTTGGCGTGAGCTGGAAGCCGAGGTGGCCAAGCCGGCAACCGTGACCCTCAGCGATGCCTCTACTCTGCGTAGCCTGCTGCTGGGCTACACCGAACAGCTGATGCAGTTGGAACATAAAGCTGGTATCCAAGCAGAGAAAATCGCTGAAGACGAACCGAAGGTCGATTACTACGCCTAGGTTCGGGGTGCGAAGAACATACAGACTATTGGCGACTCCGCCAAGGTTCCTAGGATCAGTTGTACCAAGCTGTTCAAGTGGCTGCGTGAGCAGAACATCTTGATGGGTGATAACAAGCCTCAGCAGCGACATATTGACTAGGGACACTTCGTAGTCACAGGCCAGGTAGATGTAACGCTAGCGCTTTTACCGAGCCAATAGACTCTAGCAACTGGTAATAAAGTGAATTTACATCAGGGATCTGCTTCGCAAGCCTGACTGGCCGACGCAGACGCAGACGCAGGCGGCATGGTTAGTTTAAACCAAGTCGACAAACAATTATGGCTGAGGACAACAAATACAAGGCAAATCTAGTGGTATGTCGGTATCCTTTACTAATCGCAAGCGCCATGAGCTAGCCTACCCTGTTCCAGCCAATTACAAATCCGAGCAAGCAAATAAAATAACTCTAATGATTTTCTATACATAAGCCAGTTGCACCTAGCTCAAACCTATAGCCATCTAAAAAACAACAACTCAACAGCACACACCACATAACAAAACGATCTAATCACAACTATGAGTACTCTATGCATTAGCCCCACCACCCTCCAAAAATCACTTCGCTTCCGTATTTCTGAGGCGCACACCAGAGTAATCGAAGGAAACGTCTACGACAGAGTAACTGGAGAGTGGTATGGCGAGTACATCTCTGAGCCTTACACACCAGAGCCAACTAACTACGTTCCGGGCACACCGGCAATACTAGGCGAGAACTGGTTCGCAGAGGATGACGGCACCATATCCCCTTTGCAAACTATCGATATCCCTACCCAAGTACCCGTGCTTGCCCCTGTTATCGGGCTACTTCCACAAGAGACGTTATCAGAGTCCAGATCCAGCAGCACTCGCGGCCCCAAGCCACAAATAATTTACAACCCTATAGCTCCGGCACTTTGCATTCTCAACATTGAACAACGATCTACACCTTGGCTAGATGACATCGCATTCGGAGCGATATACACCGGACCGGGTGTGATTAACGGAAAGCAAAGCGTTTCTCTTGAAGACGTAATGCTCGTACTTCGATTACCTATAATTACAACAGCTGCTGCCGCTGAGAGATTGTTAAACCATGACCGGAAACCTATGTCCACCCGACAGATACAGCGAGTTGTCGAAGCCGCGAGAATAGCATTGAGAGGCCTAGCCCTCTATCTTGAGCGGCATCCACATATCGCTCAGGCGTTGGACATGACTATCGATTTCGACAAACTCTGGACCAATGACACTGATCACACTGAGCCGACCGAAAACGCAGAGCACCCCAAGAAACAGACGGCGTTAATGATGATTAGATCCAAAATACATAAAAAGACCATTGCGAAGGAGCTGGGCGTATCCAAGAACACGGTCAAGAAATGGTATCGTGAGATTGACATTGAGCTTGGTACAGGGGGGTCAACCAGCACCAATTAACGACAGATAATATAAGGAAGTGGCTAACTACCACGCACACACGCATCAGAACATACAATCTCTATTAAACAGGGGAAGAAGGGGCACAACCCCTTTCCCCCTCTTGATCTTTCTTTTAACTCTACAGGCATCAGTACGATATGACGCAGTAACGGTACGTTACATCTAAACCTACAGTTCAACCTGAGCAGGCCAGGGGCGTTCGCCTCTGCCCCCCGCTTCTATAGCTACCATACCGCAAGGCATTTTAAGAAAAACTAACCATGCAGGGCGGTGTGGTGCACCACCCCTCATCTCTACCTGACTGAATATAGAAGGAGCATTATCGCGTGACGAAGCGTCAAAACACTTTTGCAGTAAAGCTCAAAGCGCTGTAGCTACGCCTAGCTGTAGCCCATGTGGCGAGCAATACTGGACGTCGGCCTAGACACTAATTAACAGGTGCTTAATTTGCATGATGCCGTGCTGGTGAACCTCCTGAACACTGCAAGGAGGCCCGCGAGGATCATCCAACTAGCTCACACTTAAACCCGTTGTTCGGGCTTCATCACCTGAAGAACAACAGGGCTGATGGTGCATACAAGGGGGCCGCCCGGTTCGATGCTCACATCTACCAATTCGATCCAGCCGCCATCGACCAAGTGATTAAGTTCCTTGGATAGCCTGCGTAGGGTGATGTCGCACTCATGGGCGATGGCTGCCTGTGTGACCCGTACTGTTCCGCCCTCTCCCACGTTCGACCAGAGGGCGAGCATGATTGCACCAGCGGAGCGATCTGAAAGTACCAACCTCAAGACGGCCCTCATGGCGCCTGGCTTGAAGAATACGGAGCCCTGGGACGTAGGGGATTCTGATGCAAACTCGGTCATCGACGCATTCCTTAGGGCACCCTGCGAAGGTAGCCCCTTCAGCGGATGTCACGATTAGTGTGTTCACGATTAAATCACATGAACTCAGCATTGGGAAATGCCTGCACCACCACCTTCCCCAGCGCTTCAGCACCTCTTCGGCACCCGAGTCAGGGAGCTACGTATGGCTATGGGCATGAGCCAAGAAGCCTTTGCTGATCGTTGTGGCTTCGCCAGGACCTACATGTCCCGTATCGAGACGGGAGGCGCCAACCCGTCGATCAACGCCATCAAGGTGCTGGCCGACGCCTTGGGCGTCAGCATCGCGGACCTCTTCAAAGGCATGTGAGCATGCACATCCCACTTAAGAACCATACTTGAAGCTAATTGATAGCTATTTGACGGGCCGCCCTGAACGCCTCGGTCGAGTGGGTTACTCGCAGCACACTCCACGGGATTGCTGGGATTGAAGGCGAAGAGACTAAGCCAGGTCCCCGCCTGTACTATCACCCATCTGTTTTAGCATCACGCACGCCATGCGGGCACAGAATTCAGTGGCCAAATCCACCTGAGTTAGCGCTTTTAAGCACTCGATATCTGGTGCCTGCCCCATGAACTCAATCAAGGTATCTTTAGCGGTGTTCGAATAGGATTCCCATAGGAAGTTGAACCAGTCCAATTCAGTTCTCGGAGTAGAGCGAGCTGCATTCCTGTCAATGACACCAAAGAAGGTTGCAGGATGCTGAGCGTAGGCATGTAACTCTTCATCGGACAGCGGAATCTTGGTAATAAAACGCTTTTCATTACTGCACACAACACACCAAGCTTCTCTCTGCTCGGCCATGACAACGCCACTCTCCAGCCTTACCTCCACCAATGCTCCATCTGGGCCTGAAACCTTTAGCAGCTGACCAACCTGAAGCCTAGCTCTAGGGGGACCGCCAATGAATGCATCGGGCTCTCCATCGAACGTCACGGGAATGCGTCTGTGCTTCTGCATCGACTCTATCAAGGCGAAGACCGGGGCGTGTCGCCGCTGAATCTCAACCTGCTGAAGAAGGGTTTTAGCCCCAGGGTGCAGATCCGCAAAATGAAATCCCCACAGCAGCAGACCAGAAGGCAGGTCAACAGCATCAAGATGATGCTCGTGCGGGTCATACGTTACGATGATGTAAGCCTCTGGGAGCGCCTTCGCTAAGGGGTCCAGCTCAAACCTTTTAAGCATAGCTTCAGCCTCTACCAGAACCACAGGAGCGGGCTGCTTCCTCCCCTCCTCTAAGCGCCCGTCATTCGTGTCAATGAAGACTATGCGGGGATGATCCGAATGCTTACTTAAGGCTCGACTCATCTGCCTATTGATATTCATCCGCTTGCCTTCTCGGCGCTTCGCTTCAACAGCGTAAATTGCCCCTGATGATGTATGAGTCGCAATGAACTCAACGTGGGTACTACGCCTGTCAGTTTCATCTTGGTGATCCAAGCTAAAGCCCGCTCGAAGAAGAGCAGCGGCCACTCGCACCTCATAGAGCGCACCTGGGAAATTGTCAGAGCACCTGATACGGTCGATCAATAATCGCTGAACCTCCACAGCGTGCTCTAAGCTATAGAGATCGTAAGCCAATCGCATATACGACTCGATGGCCCCTGTCATCGGCTGAGCACTGCACGGCCCTACGGCTTCAACGTGTGCTCTGGATTGTTCATAGCTACGGGTCGCCCAGTGGAGGATTTTATGGCGCTGCTCCACTGGCTTATCAATTTCGGCATGCCACCAATCACGACCTAGAACCACCTTGGGATAGTCATATAGGAAGTCATGGAATGTCTGCCACTTGGCTGAATAATGAATCTTCCTACCAACGGCGACGAGCCTGTGATCATGGAATGTTGAAGAGATGATCGGCTTGCCAAGACCCTGCTGTTCGCGTCGCTGAAACTCTTGTGCCTGATGACGCGAGATCGCTGCTTCTAACGCGTCCCGCATATGTGATCCCTCTACCTGATGCTCTTGGCCTAGGCCATCAGCAGTGCCATGGCAGCGCTTGAACTTTAACCCGCTTCCGCAAGGGCATGGGGCGTTACGACCTGGCTTGGTAAGCATTCGGGCAGTCCTGAAAATCTGATCCGCAAGGAGCAGGGATCTGCCTGCGCCCATTATCGGAGAATAATAGACATGTGACGTATAAGCTGGAGGGACTGATGATGTATAGGATCCGAGTATTCTTTTACCTCTACCAGAAAAACTACACAGCATCATCGATCTGCGCCGCGAGACAAGTAGCGTCGGCTCAAGCGAGTCAGCACCGCCAGCAAGGCTGAGGATGAAAGCTCCCCCGCCTACCAGAAAAGTAGACGAGCCTGATAGCACGCCACCCCATTTCACATCACTCACTAGGCTATCGGGGATAGTCATACGAATAGGCTCTCACACAGCTTTGACTCCAGGGAGCAAATCAAAGCAGAGCCAAGAACCTTCCGATGCTTGACACCAACCTTCTTTCATCCACCACAAAGCGCGAGCCAACAAACTTAACATATCGTAGACGGTCGTTAGCAATATGTTATGATGATCGTACACCAGATGATGAGGCGAGAGCATGATGCAAGTAGTGGCCTATGCACGGATGAGTACAGACGACCAGTGCTTGTCGGTAGGTGGTCAGTTCGCAGCTATCAAAATTGCAGCCGAGACACACGGATGGGAGATTGTCGCCCAGTTCATTGATGAAGGTGTATCAGGTGCCGTCGATCCCCAAGATCGACCACAGTGCCGACTGGCTCTCGCTAAGGCGAAAGGGTTGGGCTGCCCAGTTGTCGTGCATCGAATCGACCGTCTCACACGCGACCATGCTCACTTCGTCACCTTGCAGAAGAAGTACACCTTCATCGAGGCAGAAGACGTACATAGCAGCGGCCTGCTGCGGAACATTAAGTCATTACTAGCTGAAGAAGAGCTGCTGAAAATCCGTGCCCGTACAAAGGCTGGCCTGGCCGAACTGAAGAAGCTCGCCGCCAGCGGTGATGCAGAAGCCCAAGACAAGATTGCCCGCCGTGACGCTGGCCGTGCGAAGGCGTGGGCAGTGGGCAATGGTGCCGCTGTAAAGGCTAAGCAGGTGAATGCAGACAACCGGGCTGATGCTATCGCTCACCACATCAAAGCGTGCCTGTACGATGGCTGCACTTCGTTTGCTACCATTGCCCAATGTCTCAACTCAAAAGGCGTGACCACAGCACGCGGCAGTGCATTTCAACCTATGACTGTATCCCGTCTGATGACTCGCCTTCAGTTGTCCTTTGACACTAATGGCCGATAGCACTACCAGCTCATGAGAAGAGATTACAACGACATTTAGGGGCAGATTCACCAGCCCCTGATATTCTGAAATTGTACTGTGCAGCTGACAGCAGGCCAGCCAGTAGCGTTAAACACCGATGCACTGATGGTCCCGATTTGGCTCATTTCACCAGATATTCCCGCCCCGGCTGGCAGATGATATTTGGCTGTCGGCGAAGGTTCGCCTAAAATTTTTGGTAGCGTCCAAATGGAAAACGGCGATTGAACCGTCAAAGGTGCTCGCACCAGCCGAGGTACACGTCATCGTTGTTCAGAAAGATGAACGGCTTCTGCGCCTCGTCTACGTATTCGTTGATCGTGAGGACGAATACGCTTGATCCCTGCCCAACCCCCTCATCCTTCCGCATGGTAGTCACAACCTTGTAACTGTTCTCGGTAGAGCCGAAGTCGATGACCTGGGGCGCTGTCAGGTACGAGTTCTTCAGAGCACCAGCCATCACGCCTGTCTTACGCTCGACCGTGAACTGCTTTCCGATGAAGATATGGCTTATCGATCTTTCGGAAGCAGATACGGTCCGGTCTACGGTACAGCGGTAATCGGTCAACGCCCAGGCGTTCCCCATCCCTGCCAGAGCGACAGCCGCCACTACTCCTGCTGATTTCATTGAAATGCTCTCCATGTGACATCACTAATGTTACCTGACGACTTTCAAAGCCGAACAGACAGTCTACCCACAGCAAGGAGTCGCTTAATGACCCCACATTCGACTTGGGTGCCCGAGGTAGCCGACGCCTACGCCAATAAATACGGTGAAGTGGTACAAGACTTTCTTTCACTTGTGATCACTCCATCGCTAGCCGCTCTGGCTCAGAGAGGGGTGGAGATTGCAGCACAATAAGATCAGGTGCATGCCGCGTTCCATCTTCATGACCACAGGAGCCTGGTTACCAAGACGAGAATGGCACTGTGCTTGGGCGTGCGTCGCTGTGGGAGCAGCAGTTACGCTAGTACCTCTGCAATTGCCCAAGGAAGAGTGGAAGGACATGGATGGACATTCATCGTGCCCACTGGGGCGCCTCGGGTAAAGTCCTCTCGCTCAACCAGCTATTCAGTGAAATACGTTGCTTACGCATTGAAGACTTTGAGTCTTATAGGCGCCTCGACAAGCTTCAATTATTGGAAATGTCTGTCGCCACGGTGAAGGGAAGTCAGCCGAAAAGCTTAGGGTGGAATACCCCGAGCTATGGCCACGCGCGATAGTCGATAGCAGGGAGTTCGGGCTAACCCCACCAGCTTTCGTGGTCCTAGAGACGATGCATGTTTCCACCACACTGCTACGCGACTTGGTCAATGCGGTCCAGTTGTTCTGGCTGGATATACGTATCGCGTGCAATGAAGCCTTGATCACCGAGAACACTGCTATGATCGAGGAAGTGGCAAGACTGCAAACCTTAAGGCCTGCCCTGCTATGACTCAGGCAACACCCAGCTGGAACTATCATTCCTCAACCGGGCGTGAAGCTTCACGTACTCAGCGCCAAAAGAATCAAATGCTACGCACTCACGCACATTCGAGGTATCACCACATGGATGACAAGGCCGCTGCAACCGCTGATGCGTTGGAACTGCTACACATGAACCAGGCCGCCCTGAGGGCAGCCATCGAAGAAGTAAGTACATGGATTAGGCAGCGTGGTTC
>RCUU01001758.1_pt1 | contig 9995 bp, 3 predicted proteins | sample 2166211 | NCBI WGS metagenome assembly RCUU01 (sample SAMN09932620, study PRJNA488358) | compost metagenome | feature: garden; material: soil; isolation source: compost soil in phenylacetic acid-enriched culture | place: Germany: Experimental Botanical Garden Goettingen | collected 2016-01-27
CAGCACCTCTTGGCCCTCCGCGCGGGCCAATCGGCTCTTAAAGGCTTCTTCCGCGCTACGCCATGCTTTCAGCGCGGGAAGCCTTGCCTCGGCCTCGTCAGCTTGGCCGAGCTTCCGTTCAAGGAGGAGAATGCCCTCCTCCTTGGCAAGCAGTCCCTGCCGCTGTAGCTCGCGGCGGGTCCGCTCCTCCTGGAGCTCGCGAATACGCGCGAAACGCTCCGCGACCTGCAGCGCCGCCTCCAGCTTCTGGCGGCATTCCGCAGCATAAAGGGCTGCCTGCTCAAGGCGCTCCGCCGCTGCCTCTACATCCCCTTTGCCTGCGCTGCCAAGACCCTGCTGCTCAGCGATGAGCGCGCGGAGCGCAGCCTCGTTCTCCTTCACCCGGCGGCTAAGCTTGATTGCCAGCTGATCGCCATACTGCTCCAGATGGAACAGGCGCTGCAGCATTTGCCGGCGGTCTACGCCACGAAGTGATAAGAATTCGGCAAATTTCCCCTGCGGCAATACAACCGCTCGCGTGAAGTCATCCATTTTTAGACCGATATGCTCCTCCACACAGCGCGTAACATCTGCGAGTTTATCCGCCATAACGTTATCTCCGTCAGGTGTGATTTCGATGAAACGGCTAATCGTGTTGCTGACGGTTTGCTCTCCTGTACGTTTGAACTTCCGTTCAACCCGGTAACGATGTGCCCCCGCGGAAGAAGTGAGCTCAAAGGTAAACGCTACACTGAGTGAATCCTCAGAGTGGTTCATAATCCCCTGTGTTCCGTTAACGGCGCGTTCCACTTTCCCGTACATCGCCAAAGTAATAGCATCCAGCAAGCTAGACTTGCCGCTGCCCGTAGGTCCAAAAATCCCAAACAGACCTGTCTCACACAGACTTTCAAAATCTATTTCTTGCATTTCTCTATAACTCTGTAATCCTGCTACTTTTAATAGAATAGGCTTCACCTTAGTTCTCCTCTCCTTCCTCTGGCTGACGCCGTTCTTCTTCGGTTAACTGTAGAAACAGCTCAATTAAGCTATCCTCTGGTTCTGCTCCGCCCGTCTGGCGCTGATAGAATTTACGGAACAATTCTTGTACAGGCATACGTGAACGAGAAATCTGTTCCAGCTCCATCTCCATTTGCGGGTAGATCGGACGAATATGAATGATCCCCTCACGTGACTTGCGCAGACGCTGAATATCATTCATCGACATGGCTTCACTAAGCCGAATCTCCAAATCTATAAAAGCAGAAGCATCCCTACCTTCATCCAGCCAGTTATATACCTCCTGCAAACCACCGGTCGAGCTCCATCTTACAAGTGGACGCCCGCAACGAAGATAGATTTCTTCGAAGGTCGGCTCACCGCCCGGTGCAACATCAATCAGCGTCACCGACTTGGCTTGTCCTGCTTCAGAAAAACTGTATGCCAGCGGGGACCCGCTGTAACGGATCATTCCTTCCCCTTTGACACGCTGAGCGCGATGAAGATGACCTAGTGCAGTATATTGCGCTCCACAAGCCAAAGCAGAAGGATCAACGGTATACGCTCCGCCCACTTGAATCGGACGTTCCGAATCACTTTCCACCCCACCAAGCACATAAATATGGCTCATCGCTAAATTTACGGTCTGCGGTGTGAATTCCCGTCCCAACAGCTGCATGAGCTTGCCTACCCGTGCGCTATAAGCCAGTCGAAGCTCCTCTTCTCCGCTATCCCCTGCAAGTAGCTCACCGAGACGTGCCTCTGAGGGATAGGGAAGGGCTGCGATTTTAGCTATCTCACCTGTGCGCGCAGCATGAACTGTCACTGGCTCAGAGGTAGGAAGTCCAACCAATGTAATCCCCTGTCTTAAAACAAGCGGGGAGACTGAAGATACGCGCTCCGGTTGGTCATGATTTCCGGCGATCACAACAAGTGGTCTGCCTCCTGAAGTCAGCCTTGCAGCTGCCTCATAGAATAGTTGTTCTGAAGCCGCTGGTGGATTAACGGAATCGTACACATCTCCCGCCATCATAATCAAATCCACGTTATGAAAATCGGCGATCTCCACCAATTCATCTATGAACTGCTCTTGCTCCTTCTGCCGGCTTCTTCCTTCCAGCGTACGGCCAAGGTGCCAATCCCCCGTATGCAATATCCGCATCTTCGTCCTCTTTCCCCGCTCCTATGCGGCAATGAATAGATTTATAATTTCACAGCATGATCGCCGTCAAAAAAGTACAGCCAAATCTCGCTGATCGGTTCTCCCAAAATATCATGTAATGCCTTGCTGTATAACTCTAGCTGAAAACGATATTTTTCCTTAAGCGCTTCTAAACCACCCTGATGTTCTAAAACTGAGTCCGTCTTATAGTCTAGCAGAATGATTCGGTCCTCTTCACGAAACAGGCAGTCAATTACCCCTTGGATCAACACAGCTTCACTAAAGCCCCCATTATTATTCTCAGGGGCTAGCTTTGAGACGGCTTTATCCATATAATCGAGCCCCCGGTAAGCTTCATCTGCGGGAACCATATAACTGAACGGCATTTCTCTAAGCTTCCAAGAAGAATCTATTAATCTACGACCCAGTTCATTCGTATAAAAAGCCTCTATTTGATCAGGAGCTACCGCCTCTACCTGCTCAGCAGTTAAAATAGCCACTCTCTGCAGGCGGGCTAATGTTTCTTCCACAACTTTAGGATCAACAGAACCTTCCAGTGGAATATGCTGCATAACCGTATGGTAGGCTGTCCCGCGTTCCGCTGGGGTTAAACTGCGTTTCTCCATAAATTTCGGACGACGCAAATGAAGACTGTCCGCTCTCGCTACATTTGGCCCTTTATTGTTGTCTATTGAAGTAGCAGGATGGGCTCCTTCCTCCAGAAGATCAAACGAAGGCTGGTCTTGCAGAGACAACAATGCTTTCAATTCCGTAACGGAAGTTTTTGCCGGAATACCAGAGGCCGTCGCATACGGATAAGGCCATTCTAGTCTTCTAGCAATTTCTTCGCTATTCTCTGATCCATAGACGCTTACAGATTCACCTTTTTGCAGCGCCTTGAGTACAGATTGACGTTCTTCTGCCTTGTCCTCTGAGTTATCCGAAGGAAGGAACGCCCCGGAATTCAGTTCGGAAGCATGCTGCACACTGATGCTCCAGTTCGAGACATCGCTGTGCAGCACTGTCGAGACGGTACCTTCAGAACCGCCAAGCTTGCGAAGAATAGCAGCAGCCGGATGACGGATCAAAGCCGGTCCAACCCAGTCCAAATAGGTGCGTCCTCGGGCTAGTAAATGATCGGCAAGCAACAACTCTTCCCGATTCTGCACACTGCTCCAGCTAGCGATTTTGCGTGGTAAATCTCTTACAGTACCGACTAGAATCATCTTATCTCTCGGACGAGTTAAAGCTACATATAATACCCGCATTTCCTCAGCCAATAATTCAAGTCGTGTACGACGATTAATAGCCAAATAAGGAAGCGTAGGGTAACTAACCCGTGTTTCCCGCTCGACAAAACGAGGCCCGAAGCCGAGCTCTTTGTGCATCAGGAAAGGAGAGTGCAAATCCTGCCGATTAAACTGCTTCGCCATACCCGCTATAAAAACAACGGGGAACTCCAAACCTTTGGATTTATGGATGGTCATAATTCTGACCCCATTGCCCTCTTCACCGCCACCACCAGCTACACCAAGATCTCCGCCATTCTCACGAAGCCGTGAAATGAATACCAGAAAACGGAACAACCCACGCGCCGCAGTATCATTCTCAAATTGAACAGCCCGATCATACAAAGCCTTAAGATTGTTCTGACGCTGCGAGCCTCCAGGCAGTCCTCCAACCCATTCCAGATAACCGCTCTCTCCATAAATACGCCAGATCAGCTCACTGAGACTGCCTTGTCTAGCCGCATCTCTCCAGCTTTCAAGCTGATCCAGAAAATTCTTAAGCTTAGACTTCAGTTTTGGGCTGATTTGCGGTGCGGCTTCACGTTCTGTCCCCACATCATGAATGCTGTCGTCGAATGTGGCTTTTTTAGAGAAAGCATTTATATCAGCGGTGCTTGCGGATTCAATCACATGGGCTGAGAACAGGTCATATTCTTCTTCAGCTTCCTTTATATCTCGCAAGCTCGCTGCCACCTGTACAGCACGATAGAAAGAACCATGGCTGCACATCCGCACCGTAGCCAGTTCCTCTTCAGTTAAACCAACAACAGGTGACCGAAGTACGCCAGCCAGTGGAATATCCTGTTGAGGATTATCGACTATTTTTAAAAGGGAGAGTGCAATTTCTACTTCTGTGGCTTCAAAATATCCTTTATTCAGATCTCCGTAAGCAGGAATCCCCTCCATACGAAGCTCTTCGATAATCAAAGGGGTCCATATTCTCGCCGAACGAAGCAAAATCACAATGTCGCCATAAATCACTGGGCGCATAATCTTAAGGCCCTTATCATAAATCAGCAGCGGCGATCCGCCATTCAGGCCGGTCATCTGTGAAATGCGGCGGGCAATCGCCCGTGCTTCCAGCTGCGCGGTCTCACTCTCCAAAGCTTCGCTTTCCTGAAGTGGCGTCTCACCGTCCTCAGAAGTCTCTTCTGCTTTACCCGCTGCCGCTCCGCGATCGATCAATAATAGCTCTGGTGCAAAAAAAGTATCTGGTCCCTTCTCTTGCGCACCCGGGAAATTCGCTCCATACACAAGCTCGGCGCGTTCATCATAATTAATCTCCGCCACTGTTTCATTCATAATCTGCCGAAAAATCATATTAACGGCATTTACAACCTCCATACGACTACGGAAATTACGGGCCAGATCAATAACCGAACCGCCACCTTCATCTTTATTTGCACCAAAGCTGCGGTATTTATCTAGGAACAACCCCGGCTCCGCCAGACGGAACCGATAAATACTTTGCTTCATATCTCCGACCATAAATCGGTTACCGGGTGTTTCACGGGAGATTAATCGTACAATCTCTTCTTGTACACTATTCGTATCCTGATATTCATCTAGCAGCACCTCGTCGAATTGAGCACGGTACTCCATCGCTGCATCAGAAGGTAGGGAATGGCCTGGTAGAGAATCTGGATGCCGTAAAATTTGCAGACAATAATGCTCCAAATCACTAAAGTCGACTAGACCTCGTCCTGCTTTTTCGATTCGATAACGTTCACCGAACGCTATCACCGTCTCCGCAAGCTCTGCCATAAGAGGTGCCGCCTCGTTCAGCTCTCTCAAAAAAACATCTGCCGGACGACCAAACAATGCCTTCTGAAGATCTAAAATACTTTTCTTCACACTATCGCGCAGTTCTTTAACCATTTCCTGCAGTCCTGGATCTGTCGAATCCTTCTTACAAGCTTTCAATTTTCCAAAGTATACTTCCATGAAAATATCATATAATTCTGCCCAAGGCCGTTCATTCACTGCCTCCTGCAATGCATTTACCATCTCAAGATCAGCCGTCAAATTCTCGGCATAAGGTGCCGGACCACCCGGCTGTAACGCGATCTCCCGACCCTGGATAAGCTGACTGGCTGCACCCGCAAGGGTCAGCTTCGCTTCTTCAAGAATACTTAGGACCCATGGTGTTCGGCCCAAGCTATCGGTATCTGGCAATGAAAAATCAGCTGCGGTATCACGAAGCCATTGCTCCGGCCAAGGATGGCTGCGGGCATAATCATGCAGACGCTGTATGAGCGCATGCACCGCATCATCACTGCGTTCACCACTGAACCAGTCAGCAAGCTGCACAAATACGCTATCCTCGCCATTTGCCCCTTCTTCACCGTATTTTTCCTCCAGTAGCTCTTGAAGCAGCTCCTGCCGCATCATCTCTGCTTCATGTTCGTTCAGAATACGGAAACCGGGATCTATCGGAATGATCTGATAATAACGCCGAATCACTTCCAGGCAGAAGGAGTGTAGTGTTGTAATCGACGCCTTCCCAAGCAGCGACAGCTGACGCCGCAAATGGTCATTCTCTCCATTCTCCTCCAGCTCCCGGTCGAGTGCTTCTCTGATCCGCTGGCGCATCTCGGCAGCAGCAGCTTTGGTAAACGTAGCTACCAGCAATCTGTCTACGCTAAAACCACTCTCTTCCTTGCTAATCTTGCGAATAATCCGTTCTACCAGCACCGCCGTCTTACCGGAACCTGCTGCCGCAGCTACGAGAATATCATCACCGCTCTCAGCAATGGCGCGCCACTGGTCATCACTCCATATGCTTCCTTCCGGTTTCGCTTCTATTTCAGACTTAATACTCACGGTGTAGTTCCTCCTTTTCGAGACAGCAGATCCCAAATGACGTCCTTCCCTGGCTTACCCAGATTGTTGTAACCATTGCCTTCCACGGCTTCATCGAACTGGCAGACGGGTCTAAAGGAACAGAATGTGCAAGCTGTCTCTTGCTGAATCCGGTATGGCTCAATCGCCACATCGCCCTCCGTAATACGTGTCCCGATATCCGAGATCGTTCCCCGAACGGAAGATAATAAATGCCCCCATTGCTCTGGTGTAGCTACAGAAGCACTACTATAAAAGCTGCCATCCGCTTTTACTGCTACAGGCACGATAGAAGAGTACCCTTTATCTAAGGTTGTATCCATCAGGGATACAACCTCACGGTCTGCCGTAAGCAGTCCTTTCATCTTAAATCGTTTCAGCAATTCTTGCTCTGCCTGTTCCTTGTTCATCCCATTAGATGAGCTTAACAGCGGGTCATGCACATGGAAATACAACGTCCCTGCCGGAAGTGCCGGCTGTCCGAGCCATTGTTCAGAATACGTAAGCAGCACATCCAGATAGGTCAGCATTTGCAGTGATAATCCATAGTACACCTCGTGCAGCTTAAGGTCTTTTTGACTCGATTTATAATCAATCACTCGCAGAAGAATTCCATTCTCTCCACGGGCCATGTCTACCCGGTCAATCCGTCCAACCACCTCCATCACACAGCCATTCGGCAACGTAATTCTTAAAGGTGGCAACTCCTTGTCCGGTCCAAAATCCAATTCCAGCCCTACTGGCTCAAAGCTGCCTCGGCGGGCATGCTCGCCGAGAATCACAGAAGCTCGTCCAACAATGTTTTTTAGCTTGCGGGAGATATATCCATAACGTTTAGAGCTCATCAGAATCTCACCCTGCAACATCGGTGACAGACGTTCTACCGTCTCACTTGCCTCACGCCGACATTCCTCTGGGGACAAGCTTCCCCAGCCCCGACCCTCTTGTTTCAGTCTTACCGCCATATCGCTTAACGCAGCATGAAACAGTTGTCCAATATCCGGTGCTTGCAGCTTATATAGCTGGCGTTCCTTCAGTCTTAATCCGTAGGATGCAAAATGAGAGAAGGAGCAAGCAACAAACTTCTCCATCCGCGAAACACTGCCTCGCAGTGTCGATCCACCGTACAGTCTGAGACTTGTTCCACGCTTTAACTTCGTTCCCACGTTACGATAGAACAGCGACCCAAGTAGACGGTTCAAATGGTGACTATGGTTGGCATCCGCAGCGAACCAGTTGTACACATCCCACCATAATTCTGGGATCTCCGTCCCCTGACGCCACTGCCGCAGTTGCATAATCAATGCACGAAGACTCTGTTCCGGATGACCGATGTAACCTAGGTGAATGGAATCCCTCACTTCTTCTGGCAGTCCTGCAGGGGGAAGTGCGGATAAGATATGCTCTTTAACCTTTGGAAACATCTTATGCAAATGACGGATTACCTCAGAGGGAAGAAGCGCCTTGCCCTCATCATCAGCGGTAGCATAGCTAATCCAGAGTTTTCGACTTCCTGTCGTTAGCGCATTATAAATCAAAAACCGCTCATCCAACAGTTTACGAGAAGCACCAGGAGCAAGCTCCATACCAGCGTTCTCAAGCACGGAGCGTTCGCCTTCCGAGAGAATTCCATCTTCCTTAAACTGCGCAGGCACAACACCTTCATTAAATCCAAGTAAAAAAGCGTATTTAACCCCCGTTGGGCGAGTCCGATCCATGTTTCCGACCAGTACTTGATCGAGCGCAGGAGGAACAAGTCCCATCTTTAGCTCAGCAAGCCCTGTCTCTAGAACTCCGGTGAACACATCAAATTCAAGTCTTTCATTGCCCATCATTTCAACGATCTGATCTAGGAGATCAAGCACTGCACCCCACAGCTGACTATGTTCTCTAGCCTTCTCGGGTTGCCCCTTCTCCATAGAATCAACGCTAAGCTTCTCCAGCTTTCGAGCAACCTCCGTTTCATTAAGCAGCTTGTATACAGCGGTACAAAGTTCAAGACCGCTTCTACTCTTCTGCACCCGTTTCTCAAAAGCAAACAGAGGACCTGTTATAGTAGCGCGGCATCGCTCCATCGTAGAAAGCAGCTCGTCATCCATCTGTCTGCCACCTTCCAGCGACAAGCTAGGAATCCCTTTCCAAGAGCGGCCATCCGTCCAGCGATAGCCTTGAATCCCGCAAGCCAGCACATAATTCTCTAAAGCATCCATATCCTCACGTGTAATACTGCCGTCCAGCGGTAGCAACAGCTCTGTCTTTACGCAGCGGAATACATCCTCGAAGCGCCAGCGCCGACGCACTATATCCAATGCGGAACGTACAAACTCTACCAATGGATGATGCAGCTCATTTACCTTCTGGTCCAGAAAAAATGGCACGCCATAATCTTGAAACAACGGTTTAATCAGCTGTTCGTAATCTCCAATATTACGCATCAATACGGCCATTTCGCCATATTTTGCACCTTCATCTCGCGCCAGCCTGATCATTTCGCGCAGCGCTCCCTCAACCTCTGCTCTGTGAGATACTGCCGCACCTATAGATATCGCTTCATAGGCCAGATCATCTGAACTGCTCCAGACCCTTCGGCGGTCATATCCTCTTTCGAGATGAGCAAGAACAGGACTTTCTTCGAACCGCGGAAGAACCGCTGGCTCGAGAAGCTCATCCCACACATCTATGCCTAGCTCTTCAGCAATTCCGCGTAATTTAATGTAGGTAACCGCAGTTGGATGAAATAGTTCAAGCTCATTCAACTGATCTCCATACGGATACGAACGATCAAGTGTAAGTGAGAGGGTCAGCTTCGATGCTTGCTGCATTAATTCTCGAAGCACTACAAATTCCTGGGGGGTAAAGCCGTGGAACCCATCCACCCAAATCTCCGCTCCACGAATGTAGGAGGAATCAGGAATATGCTCAGCCAGTTCTGCTAAACGATCCTCTTCATCGATGTAGAGACGGGACATCTCCTTCTCTAAATCGCTGAATACCAGCTGTAAATCATCCAGCTTGCCTTCAAGAATAGGACTTCTTCCAATAGCGCCTCGCATTGCAGTCAACTGCTCCTCTAAATCAGAGGAAGCCAAACAGCAACGCTTCATTTCCGTATGCAATTGATTCAGTCGTTCCACAAAACCCGGCCTGTCAGCCGAGGCACCGAACAATTTCAGCTCCTCTTTACGACGACTGATGATTTTGTAGATTAACATCTTTTTACCTTCTTCACTGATAGGCAGACTAGCGCTACCCCCAGTTTCCTGTTTCACTCGATAGGCAAGCCGAGAAAAACTCAGTGTCTGTGCCCGAATGCTTCCCTTCACATTCCCTACGGTCAGAAGCCCCCGTTCTGCTCCAAAGGAACCTTGTTCCGGTACAAGAATAATGATCGGTGCGCCAAGAGGCTCCTTCTTTAATGAAGAAGAGATAGACTTCCATATTTTTGTTGTCTTGCCGCTGCCCGAGCGGCCTAGTAAAAAGGTTACCGACATAAATGATAGACTCCTTCCGTAGCGGAGAAAATATATAGAATACAGGGTGAAATATCCACCCATTGATTACACTCCAATTAAAAAAGTTCAGTGATTCCTCGTCCCCTCAGTATATCATAACCACACTAATCGGAACATGTGTTTGCTAGTATTTTCTAATGTTTTACAAAGGATAAACAGCTACGAGTACAAATAAAAAAAGCAAACCTCCGAATTTTGGCGGCTTGCTTTTTAGAG
>RCUU01001759.1_pt1 | contig 9992 bp, 3 predicted proteins | sample 2166211 | NCBI WGS metagenome assembly RCUU01 (sample SAMN09932620, study PRJNA488358) | compost metagenome | feature: garden; material: soil; isolation source: compost soil in phenylacetic acid-enriched culture | place: Germany: Experimental Botanical Garden Goettingen | collected 2016-01-27
AACGGATTGACGTATAACAGCTCGACCGCCATGACCGCAGGGATTAGCGAGGTCAGCAGCGTAGCTTCAGGCAGCAATTTCACAGCAACGTTAAAGAGTGACGGTACAGTATGGAGCTGGGGGAATAACGCGAGTGGCCAGTTAGGGAACAATACGTTAACTAGTAGCTTAACCCCCGTGCAGGCTACCGGAATGGACTCAGTGCTGCAGATTGCAGCAGGTAAAGAACATGTGGTGGCACTGAAGAGTGATGGAACCGTCTGGTCTTGGGGACTTAACGGAAATGGTCAACTGGGGAACGGTTCAACTGTTACCCAGAAGAGTGCGGTGCAAATAAGTAGTTTAAGCGGCGTAATTTCCGTAGCGGCAGGAGACACCCACAGCCTAGCGATAAAGGGAGACGGAAGCGTATGGGCATGGGGTTATAACTTCGGCAATAGCCCGAGGCAAATCAATGGCTTGACAAATGTGGTCAGCATAGCTGGAGGAAACAGCCTGTCTTCTGTAGCAGTAAAGAGCGATGGCACGGTATGGAGTATAAGCAACACCGGAGTTGTCACCCCAGTTAGTGGTTTGAACCAAGTGGTGAAAGCAGTGACGAGTGGGGGCCATAGCCTAGCTCTGAAAGCAGATGGCAGTGTATGGAGCTGGGGAAATAACCATTATGGTCAGCTGGGAGATGGTAGTCTCAGCAACCGGAGTACGCCGGTACAAGTCATCGGTTTAAACGATGTGGTGAGCATTGCTGTAGGTAGTGATGGACACAGCGTAGCGATGAAGAGCGACGGCAGCGTATGGAGCTGGGGATATAACCATTACGGTCAGCTAGGAGATGGAAGCCTCAGCAACCGAAGCCAACCAGTGCAAATGCTGGTAAATACAGCCCCAGAGGTCAGCTTAAGTTGGCCGCTGGGCACGAAGGATGCACCAGCCCCAAGCAACGTGACCAAGCCACTTATTACGTGGAATGTCACGGATGGAGCGGGTACAACCTTTACGACACTGCAGGTGCAGATACTAGATGCGAGCAGCACGGTAGTCCTGGATTCGGGCGAAGTGGAGGTAGTCACGCAGTCCACAAGTCAAAGCTGGCAGGTCAACGCGGCACTCCCCGAAAACCAGAACTTGCAAGTCCGCGTGAAGGTGAAAGACGGAGTGCTGTGGTCGGAGTGGTCTGAAGCAGGCTGGATGAAAGTGGAACAGGGTAGCGGAGGCCAAGGAGTATCGGCTAATAACGGCATAACTCTGGTAGTGAAGAGCGACGGCACCGTCCAAGGTATGGGTCTCAATAGTAGCGGTCAATTAGGTAACGGATTGACGTATAACAGCTCGACCGCCATGACCGCAGGGATTAGCGAGGTCAGCAGCGTAGCTTCAGGCAGCAATTTCACAGCAACGTTAAAGAGTGACGGTACAGTATGGAGCTGGGGGAATAACGCGAGTGGCCAGTTAGGGAACAATACGTTAACTAGTAGCTTAACCCCCGTGCAGGCTACCGGAATGGACTCAGTGCTGCAGATTGCAGCAGGTAAAGAACATGTGGTGGCACTGAAGAGTGATGGAACCGTCTGGTCTTGGGGACTTAACGGAAATGGTCAACTGGGGAACGGTTCAACTGTTACCCAGAAGAGTGCGGTGCAAATAAGTAGTTTAAGCGGCGTAATTTCCGTAGCGGCAGGAGACACCCACAGCCTAGCGATAAAGGGAGACGGAAGCGTATGGGCATGGGGTTATAACTTCGGCAATAGCCCGAGGCAAATCAATGGCTTGACAAATGTGGTCAGCATAGCTGGAGGAAACAGCCTGTCTTCTGTAGCAGTAAAGAGCGATGGCACGGTATGGAGTATAAGCAACACCGGAGTTGTCACCCCAGTTAGTGGTTTGAACCAAGTGGTGAAAGCAGTGACGAGTGGGGGCCATAGCCTAGCTCTGAAAGCAGATGGCAGTGTATGGAGCTGGGGAAATAACCATTATGGTCAGCTGGGAGATGGTAGTCTCAGCAACCGGAGTACGCCGGTACAAGTCATCGGTTTAAACGATGTGGTGAGCATTGCTGTAGGTAGTGATGGACACAGCGTAGCGATGAAGAGCGACGGCAGCGTATGGAGCTGGGGATATAACCATTACGGTCAGCTAGGAGATGGAAGCCTCAGCAACCGAAGCCAACCAGTGCAAATGCTGGTAAATACAGCCCCAGAGGTCAGCTTAAGTTGGCCGCTGGGCACGAAGGATGCACCAGCCCCAAGCAACGTGACCAAGCCACTTATTACGTGGAATGTCACGGATGGAGCGGGTACAACCTTTACGACAATCCAAGTACAGATTCAGGATGCAAGCGGAACGGTGATTTTGAATTCGAGTGAAGTGAACTTGGTAACGCAGTCCACAAGTCAAAGCTGGCAGGTAGGAACACAGTTGCCAACCTTCCAGAAACTTAAAGTGCGTGTGAAAGTAAAAGATGGTGCGTTGTGGTCTGAATGGTCTGATTTTGGATGGTTCATTATTCAAAACTAGTTTAGAGTTAGTGCCTGAAAAACGTATTCGCTAACTTATATTAGCGAGTACGTTTGAGGGTACGAAGAAAAGGAGCATAAAATTATGAAATATGGTCGAATTTTTCGTAAGATTACTTTACTTACTAGTTTATTAGCATTAATTTTCGTGTATCCGTTATCCGTTTTTGCTCAACCTGAGATATCTTCTACAAACAATAAAAGGGATGAGCAAAATTCAAACGGAAAAAAGAACTATATCATTGTCCTCAAAGATAGAGTAGATGGAGATCAATTTATTCAAAAGAAAAAGTTAGGTAGAAAAAAAATAAAAAAGGCAACTCTTACAAATATGATTTCTACGGATCTTGATGCTACCGAATTAAAAAATGTACAGCAAGATGAGAATGTTGCCTATGTTGAGATAGACTCTGTAGTTGAAATTGCTTCTATTAATAAAGTGAACAAACAAAGTAAAGAAGTAAAAAATATGAAGAAGAATGACCAGACGATACCTTGGGGGGTTAAAGCAATTGGGGCAGACCTTACCCATAACAAGAATATCAAAGGCAATAAAATAAAAATTGCGGTTCTTGATACAGGGGTCTCAAACCAAAAGGATTTGAATGTAAAAAGTGGAGTCTCTTTTATTGAAGGGAATACTTCATACCAGGATGATAATGGGCACGGCACTCATGTTGCAGGTACTATTGCTGCACTAGATAATAAAACAGGTGTCATAGGGGTTGCGCCAAGCGCAGACTTGTATGCGGTTAAAGTATTAGATAACCGAGGCATGGGTTCTTATAGTCAAGTCATTCAAGGTGTCGAATGGGCAATTCAAAATAAGATGAACGTTATCTCTATGAGTTTTGGTGGGCTATCGCCGAGCCAAGCATTACATGATGTTATTAAGAAAGCCAATGACAACGGAATATTAGTTGTGGCAGCAGCAGGAAATAGAGGAGCAGGTGAAGAGACTGAACTGTACCCTGCCTTATATTCAGAGGTCATCTCAGTTGGAGCAACATCTGCATCGAATCAAATTGCTCATTTTTCAAGTACTGGAAAAGAACTAGATATCGTGGCGCCGGGTGTGGAGATTCTGAGTACACTTAATGATGGTGAATATGGGATACTTTCCGGAACCTCAATGGCTGTACCACATGTCACAGGGGCTGCAGCATTGTTGTGGTCTAACAACAAAAAAATGACAAATGAACAAATTAAAAACAAATTATATGAAACGGCAACCCCTTTGGGAGAACAACAGGTATATGGTCATGGGCTACTGAATATTGCAAAAGCTCTTGGTTATATAGACACTGAAATTCCACCAGTTCAGCAAGATCCAATAGATGCTGGTAATGAAGACACAATTCTAGAATTACCAAAATTTGATATTACCAAGATAGATAATGAATTATTAATTCAGAGTGAACAACTCGTAGCGTTACAGAGGAAGGCATATGATGATGGAAATATTCCGTTAGCCAAACAAATATTTCAAAGCTACAATGAGTTGATGCAACAAAGTAAAGAATTACACCATGTTCCAACAGAATTAGATGTTAAAGTGCCAACGGATCCTAATGCACAATCAATGGATATGCAAATGAATACTTATTTTGAGTTAAAAGAATCTGACTTTAAAGAACTAATCAATACATACAAACAAACTATTGCAACTTTCCAAAGTCGGTTTTCTGATAGGCAATCCGAGGATGGCTCAGAGGAAATTAGTGCATCTGCTTATGATTTAAGAGGAAATAATCAGATGATTACTGCTGGTCAGAGTGCTACCGTATCATTAAAACTTGCAGATCCAAAATCAATAATAGTGGTAACTGTCTATCCTTTATCCAATCCTAATAATATAGTTGCCACTACAACTATGTACAATAAGCCAGCAGATACATCAATCCCTTATACTTGGGTATCTAGTTCAAGCACAGTTCCAGGTGAGTATAAAATTAAATTCCATTACCCAGAGAACTCTACAAGTGCTTCTGATAATTATTGGTCGATATTCGTAGAAGCGCCAGAACCAACAATCAATGATACTTATGAACCAAATAATAATATGGGAACAGCTTACACAGCACAATTTGGCAATTTTTACAACTCATATATTTCAAGCCGCAGCGATAAAGATTATTATAAAATTACCGCCAATACAGATGGAGTTTTAGATATTTCATTATCAGTGCCATTTGGAGTAGACTATGATTTCTTTGTATATGATAGATATAGTAATGTTATCGGTAGCGGGAGTACAAGCTCAAATTTTGAGCAAGCAAGAATAAGTGTGGGAGCAGGAGCGACCTACTATATATTAGTTGAAGGATACAATGGAGCATATAGTGCAAATCCGTACATTCTCTCAATTGGTAATATTATTCTATTGCCACCAACGGAGCCTACGGGGTTATCTGCTACTTCGAAAGGTAATAGCATTAAGGTTAATTGGAATACTGTTCAGGGTGCTTCAATGTATTATGTGAAGTTAAATGGAAATCTAGTGACTACTACATCTAATACTAGCTATAGTTTTACCGGTTTAAGCCCAGGAACATCTTACAATATAGAGATTGCTGCTGCAAATAATGCGGGATTAAGTTCTTATTCTCTTATTAGAATGTCGACTATTAATGAGACATACGAGCCAAATAATTCAACTAGTACTGCATATACTATTTCACCAGGAAATTCTTACATATCTTATATCTCTTCTGAAACAGATATTGATTATTATAAATTCTCATCTCCTGGAACAGGTGTAATGCATCTACAACTAGAAGTACCAAACTGGTCTGATTATGACGTTGAAATCACAGAATCTAATGGGACAGTTGTAGGAAAGGGAGCACTTGGTATCGGTATTCATGAATCGGTTAGTTTTTCATCTAAGGCTGGAACTGTATATTATGTTAAAATCTCAGGTTTTCGTTCATCTTACTCGCATACTAATTACACCTTAACTTTAAGCAATTTATTAACCAGTGTACCCACAGCACCGACAGGATTAGTTGCAACGGCTACTGACATGAGTATTACATTAACTTGGAACCGTGTTTCTTCGGCTACATCTTACAAAATACTGAAAGATGGGGTAGCCATTGGAAGCTTATCAAGTAATAGTTATACGATAACAGGCTTAAAGCCAAATACAACATATAGTTTCAGTGTAGCTGCTAGTAATCCGTTAGGAACTAGTTCTTATACAAACATAGTTAAATCAACTACTAATATACAAATTCGTGACATTCTATTAAATAGTCCGATAGATGTCGACTTACCTAAAGGCCAATATCAGATTTTTAAATTTACTCCTCAAGTTAGCGGAGAATACCAAATATCTACAGGTCGATTTGCTGGGGTAGGTGCAGTGAATGATACAGTTCTCTCATTGTCTACAAATAGTGCCATGAGTAATATAATTGCTCATAACGATGATGTTGACACCCTCAAAAATAGATTCAGCCAAATTAGATATAATCTAACGGCTGGTACGAGCTATTATATCAGACTAAAACCTTATTCTGATTTAGGTATTGTTCATGCTAGACTGTCTGTTACAAAGGTGTCAGCTCAAGAAATTAGATCATTGAGTTTGAATACCCCAATAGATTTTGATACTGCTGAAAACGAGCCTGGTTTATTTGTGTTTAAGCCTAGTATTTCTGGAAATTACACGTTCCGAACAGGATATTATGGTAATGATTTCAATCAAGAACCAAGTGATACTATTCTGTATGTATATAGTGATTCTTCATTTTTACACCAAATTGATATGAATGATGATTTTGATCCGGATAATGGCAACTACTTCTCGGGATTAACTCTATCTTTGATCGGGGGAACGAATTACTATTTTAAGGTTACTGGATTTATGGATGGACCTATTCATGCTAGGTTTATAGTTAATAAGGCGGAAATTGGAAGCGATATAGGGAATGATTTTGATTCAGCTTACTCTATTAGTTTAGGAAGCTTAACAGATACATTAATTGATTACCCAGGTGATATTGACGTTTTCCGATTCCGCGCACCTTATAATGGCGTCTATACGTTTGAAACATTAGGAAGTGCTGATACGATAATGGAGCTGTATGACCAAAGTCTCATACAATTTGATTACAATGATGATTCAGCGGGAGCATCGTCAAAAATTACTAATGAATTATATGCTGGACGTACCTACTATTTAAAAATATATCACTATGACATGTATGCTATTGGATCGTACTCATTGAGAGTTCAAAAAGAGGAAGATAATATTGATGGGGAAATCCTAGCAATTAATGCACCTATTACTAGGATGATTAATTATGAAGGAGACGAGGATATGTATATGTTTATTCCTCGTACTTCGGGTGTGTATGTATTTAGAACTACTGGTAATACGGATACAGTGGGTCTTCTATTGGATCAGAATGAAAACCCTATATTAGGTAATGATGACAGTATTGATAGAAACTTCAGTATTACAGTGAATCTGTCAGCTAACGTTATGTACTATCTTAGAGTTAAACATTTTGATGAAACGAAAAAAGATGCAGCCTATACTTTGATTGTAAGTAATTAATATGAGGTGAAGAGCATGCGGAAAATAATTAAAATAGTTACTGTCTGGATGATAATAGTATGTTTAGTTTTAACATCTAGCGAGATTCAAGCTGAAAGGAAAATAGATGTCGTTCCGAGTTCCGAGTTAAATAACCCCTCTAACGAAGAACCAATTGGAGTAACAGATTCAGTTTATCAAGAACAAGGTGGAGAGAATTTTCCAGAACAGAAACTTGAGGATGTTAATTTAAATCGAAATCAACCATATTCTTCCTTCTTTGAGTTTGAGGAAGGAAGAATAACAAAGCAAATAAACTTATTTTCAGATGGGTACGAAGAGATAATAAGCTACATTTACGATATTGATGGATCTGTGAGAACATCATCAAGCGTTTTTCCACCTTCTGATGACTATCTTTTCACCAATGAATCTATAAATATTCAAGGAGAGCCAGAAGATAGTTATATTTATGATTTAACAGTCAAAGCAAAGTTAAATGCACTCACTGATTCGGCAGGACAAGCAGAACAACAGTACAAGCGTGGATTAATAAGCCAAGAGCAGAAAATAATCATCCATGAAAATCTCGGTGACGAAGCTGATGAATTAAGAGTGAGTTATATAATTAGCAATCCCCATTCCGAATATGCAAAAAGAAAACTCGGAGGATCTAGCAGGCAGTATCCTTTAATAAGAGCCCTTCGTTATAATGCGAGTAATCCTTATGAAGGGATGGATGTTAAAGTTATTCAACGTGTTCTGGAGCTGTATGAATATATCGATTCACTGGATGGATCTTCATATGGAATTTATGATGAGGAAACAGAAGATGCGGTTAAAAGGTACCAAAGAGTAGTTATGGGTCAAATTAATCCTGATGGTATAGTTGGAGAGCAAACTTATAATTCTTTATTTTCTTCGACTAGCAATAATATGAGAACCTCGTTTAATATAATGCAACTTCGGCTCGCTAGGTCTCAACATAACTTAGTTCAAAGCATTACTCAGAAAATGCTGGAGTCTAAAAATCACTATGGTCCATGTAATAAATCTACTAGTTATGGAGTATGTACTGAAGTTTATATTCCTGGAGGAGGTAGATCAGGTGGGAGAGGTTATGGTGATATTGTTGATCTTTCTCAGCGTAAGATATGGGAAGTTAAGCCGGATACTCAAAACTGGATTGAAAGATCAAGACAGGGGAGACAAAAAGGGGTCGCGCAACTCGAAAGATATATTAATACTAGTAAATCAAGCACCCAATATATCCCTTACTTTCCACTGAATGCAGGAGACAGTATTCAATCTTATAGGATCAGATGGAATCAGGATGAGGATATTGCCGTTAGGCCTGGAGACTTATTACCGTATAATAGCATCAATGAAAGTGGAATGATATATTATAAACGTGTTACGAAGAAACACTCGCCTAATACACCAATTATTGTTCCAGAACCGGCTAAACAAAAGCAAAGTAATCCTGATCCTAAAACAATAGCCGAAGCTGCGGGCGTAGTAGGGGTTCTTGTTGTGATTTATAATGTTGGAAAAGCTGTCGTTACAGTAGCAGTAACCCGACCTGCAGTGTTTTTGAATATTTCGCCTCCGAATCCTAATGAGATAGAGATATAATCATATATTGAGATATTAGTGATCGCTTTGATAATTAGGGGGACGCTATTTAATGAGAAGAGAGAGAGGAGTTATCCCTCTTTCTCTTTTTCATTAATATGAGGCATCCCAGTTTAGAGCGGTGGCTGGAAGTTAAGAAGATGACGCAATGAAAGTTACCGGCTTACCTAGTACGGAGGCTCAACTAATCTAGCTATATAACCGGGTGTAAATTCTCTAAAACGCGGTTCCCCGTTATAAGCTTCAAACTTAATAGATTCAACATCTAACAAAGGCCAGAAATAGTTCCTAAGTTTTACTAACTGATCATCTGAATAACTGTTGATATTATCTGTTAACTGAAGGAATACACCGGGTTTATTGGAATGAATAACTGGCTCTATAATATCGCAAGGAGCAGAATCTTTAATTAACTCTAAACCGCCAAGTGTGGCGATATGTTGCTTGCTAAGGTAATTGGCCCAGAAATAACCATGCAGTCTTGTTGAAAAGTGATGTAGAATAATATCAATTCCCCAGTAATCTTCAAAAGTGGATTTCATAGTAGGTCTCACTACTTTAGATTCATAAGTAATATATCCAGTGTCTGCCTCAAGTAGGTGAACTGCATTTTGAAATAGTAATACAAATTTACGTTGAACATCCGCAGGTATATAGCCACCAAATAATTGATCACTTAAAGATATACATAAATCATTTGGAAAGAAAACATTGTTTGAGGGAGGATAAGTTGCTGCGAGATTACACACAACAGCAAGCGTACACCCAGAAGGAATATGTAACAGAATTTCTTCTTCAGAATATGAAGATTTATCTGGATATTCAACGTCAGGAGGACTAGCTATTTGCAAGCAATGTACTTTTCCCTGTAAAAATAAATCATAAATTTTACTTAGATTTTTATTGTTTAAATTCATAATTTTCTCTCTACCGTTCATCAATTCAAGATCTATTTCTGTATCAGTATGTATGTATTCTTGAAAATAATTAAAGAAATCTTCTAATAAGGAAACAAGCTCCTTCCCTTTACTGTTTAATTCTTTGTATGTTGTTATTTTTAAAGTAATAGCTTTGTGAGAAATACACTTATACATCGAATGACCTCCATTTTCCATTTGAATATATTATATTTGATTGAATTTTCTGTATCAATTAAAAACTGCTTGAGTAACGTCAGGTGTTAGACAATGATGTAATTATTTCAATTTCTCGTGCATTGACATCGTTTCGTGTCCACAACCTCAAAAAATTTGATAACACAGGCGAGGATTTGGAGGATCTGATCTCTATCGGTACGA
>RCUU01001761.1_pt1 | contig 9987 bp, 6 predicted proteins | sample 2166211 | NCBI WGS metagenome assembly RCUU01 (sample SAMN09932620, study PRJNA488358) | compost metagenome | feature: garden; material: soil; isolation source: compost soil in phenylacetic acid-enriched culture | place: Germany: Experimental Botanical Garden Goettingen | collected 2016-01-27
GGGTGTTGTTCCACTCACTAAAGTCTCGGTCATCATCGTCATGCGGCCACCCCTTTTCCGTCCCCTGTCACCAGGCTCTCGTAACGTTCGCTGAAGAACTGGCGAACGTTGGCGCACTGCGCTTCCGTATCTTCCAAACGATTGAAGTGGGCGCGAAACTCCCTGGCACCAGGCAGGGTGGCCAGATACCAGCCGACATGCTTGCGGGCGATTCGTACGCCCATCACATCGCCATAGAAGGCGTGCAACGCAGCCAGGTGTTCCAGCAGAATTCGTTCCACTTCACTCAATTGCGGTGCCGGCAGTGTTTCGCCGGTCCGCAGGTAATGCTCGATCTCGCGAAAGATCCATGGCCGCCCTTGGGCGGCCCGGCCGATCAACAGGCCATCGGCGCCGGTCGCTTGCAGCACGTACCGGGCTTTTTGCGCACTGTCGATGTCGCCGTTGGCAAAAACCGGTATCGACACCGCCTGCTTGATGGCAGCGATGGTGTCGTACTCGGCTTCACCGGTGTACAGGTCGGCCCGGGTCCTGCCATGGACCGCAAGCGCTTGAATCCCGGCTTCTTCGGCGATCTTCGCCACCGTGATGCCATTTTTGTTCGACCGGTCCCAACCGGTGCGAATCTTCAAGGTGACCGGCACCTCGACAGCGGCAACCACGGCGTGAAGGATTTCACGCACCAGGTCTTCGTCTTTCAATAAAGCAGAGCCGGCAGCCTTGTTACATACTTTTTTGGCTGGACAACCCATGTTGATATCTATGATCTGTGCACCCAGCTCGACATTCGCCCTGGCGGCTGCCGCGAGCATCTGTGCATCGCCACCGGCGATCTGTACCGAGCGTGGCTCGGGATCACCTTCGTGAATCATGCGCAGACGCGACTTGCGGCTGTTCCACAGGCTCATGTCGCTGCTGACCATCTCCGACACCACCATGCCCGCGCCCAGGCGCTGGCAAAGTGTACGGAAAGGCTGGTCCGTGACCCCGGCCATGGGCGCGAGGATCAGGTTGTTACGTAGTGTGTATGGGCCGATGCGTACCGCCGACATAGGTGATCCCTGTTGTGGGGCCGAATCTTGGAGTTCGAAAAAGGGTTGGCATGATACCCGCTCTCGGTGACCGGATAAAGATGGATTTGGATAAAATCTGAACAGTTGTCGGCTTATGACATTTGGTATGGGGGGAGGATCCTGGACCTTGCGCGGCCCCTGTGGGAGCGGGCGTGCCCGCGAAGCAGGCGGCGCAATGGATGGCACGGGCTTCGCCCGTGTTCGCGGGCACGCCCGCTCCCACGGGGTTGGTGGTTATTCCGGCGAGCGGAAGCTCAGGCTGTAATTAACGGCCTTCGGCCCCGGGTCGAGGATGTCCAGGGCGATGTGGATCGGGGTCTGGCTGGGCATTTCGCCGCGCCCGGCCAGTTCGCCGGACAGGTACTCGCTGGGCTTGAAGCGCCGGCTGGCGATCAGCTGGCCATTGAGGTCGGCGAAGCGCAGTTCCAGCAGCGGGAACGGCTGGGCGAACGGCGCGCGGTTGTAGATGATCGCATCGACGATCAGTGCGCCCTTGAAGTCCGGGTGGCTGCGTACCACCAGGTTGCTGCTCTTGATTCGGGCGATATCGACGCGGGTCGGCACTTCGCAGCCGACCAACGGGCAGACTTGCTGGAAGAGCGGGCGGTACTGGTCCTGGCGGGCCATTTCATCGAAGTGGAACCACACGTACTGGAACGCCAGCAAGCCAGCGGCCAGCAGGGTCAGGAAGCCCCACAGCAGGCGCTTGCCCCAGTTGGGTGCGGGCTTTTCCCAGCCCAGTTGCAGCGGGTCATCGACCACGTCGACCAGCGGCTCCTTGCGCGCCGGGCGCTCGGCTTTGCCGGCAAGGCCTGGTTCCAGGCGTTCGCCGGGCAGCGGCTCGACAGGCTCGTCATCGCGCGCCGACAGGTGCAGCTCCAGCGGCTCGTCGTCGCGGGCGCTCAGGCCCTGTTCCGGGGCTTCATCATCGCTGGCACGCAGCGGTTCGTTGAATTCGGGGTGGTCATCGATCTCGACGGCACGGTGTACCGGTGGCTCGTCGTCGATGTCCAGGTCCAGATTGCCACCTAGCGTCGGCTCGGTACGCTCGCCCGGGGCGGGCTCCAGGTCCAGCTCCAAGGGCTCCGGCTCCCGCAGCACGGGCGCGGTTTCTATCGCCGGTTGCGGTTCGAACGGTTCATCGGTAGCCGTACCGAACAGGTCGTCGGCATGTTCGTCCGGGTGCAGTTCGTCACGCCGGGCCTGCAGGCCGTCATCCTGGCTGGCCGGGCGAGCCGTGGCCGGTTGGCCGCGGCGCTCCAGGCGCTCCAGTTCCATGTCGAGGTCGAGCGCGTCCAGCGCCTGGCTGGTGAGCGCCCAGTCCTCGTCCGGGGTGGTGCTGCGCTCGCTGGCGACAGGCTCGGGTGCGATCTCCGGTTCGACCAGCGGCTCGGCAGGGGCGGCAGGCATCGGCGCTGCAGGTGCGCTGGCTCCGCCGGCGCGGTTCTGCTCCAGCAGCTGCCTGGCGGCGTTGAACACCTGCAGGCAGTGGCCGCAGCGCACTACGCCGCGGGCCACGCTCAACTGGTGATGGGTGACGCGAAAGCTGGTCTGGCAATGCGGGCACTGGGTGACGAAACTGTCGGTCATGCGGCGATCCGGGAGCTGTGCAGAAAAGTATTCTAGGCCCGCTTAGCGGCGGCGACCACTGATGCGCACCCAGCCGTCGCGCACGACGATCGGGTCCAGCTCGAAGTCGGCGGCATAGGCCGCGGCCACTTCCTCACCCTGCTCGGCGAGGATGCCCGACAGCGCCAGCAGGCCACCTGGGCGGACCAGGCCGGACAGTTGCGGTGCCAGCGACACCAGCGGGCCGGCGAGGATGTTGGCGACCAGCACGTCGGCCTGCATGGCCGGCATGTGCTCGGGCAGGTACAGCGCCAGCTTCTCATCGGCGATGCCGTTGCGCTGGGCGTTGTCGCGCGAAGCCTCGATGGCCTGCACGTCGATGTCGGTACCGACCGCCTCACGGGCGCCCAGCAGCAGCGCGGCGATGGCCAGAATGCCCGAGCCGCAGCCGAAGTCCAGCACCTGGGTGCCTTCGAGTTGCTGGCCGTCGAGCCATTCCAGGCACAGGGCGGTGGTCGGGTGGGTGCCGGTGCCGAACGCCAGGCCCGGGTCGAGCAGCAGGTTGACTGCGTCAGGCTCGGGGGCGGCGTGCCAGCTCGGCACGATCCACAGGCGCTGGCCGAAGCGCATGGGCTGGAAGTTGTCCATCCAGCTGCGTTCCCAGTCCTGGTCTTCGATGACCTCGCTGTGATGTTCCGGCAGCGGGCTGCCAGTCAGCAGTTCCAGGTGGGCCAGGACGCTTGCAGCCTCGGTGCCACCTTCGAACAGGGCCAGCAGATGGGTGTGTGACCACAACGGCGTGGTGTTGAGTTCGGGTTCGAAAATCGGCTGGTCTTCGGCGTCCATGAAGGTAACCGAAACAGCGCCGACTTCGAGGAAGGCGTCTTCGTAGGTTTCGGCTTGTTCCGGGCTGATGGCCAGACGTACTTGCAGCCAAGGCATGGCGGGCACCTTTGAATAGTCGACAGAGGCAGCCCAAGGCTGCGAAAGCGCGCAGTGTACGCCAGGTCGGCAGCAAAGTGGATAAACCGAACGCGCAATGGGGCTCGGCCAAGCCAGCATTATGTAGTGCGCCGGGTCTGATTCGGCGTGACATCGTCCAGCCCTTGTCGACAAGGAGCAGGACTATGAATCAACTCAACCAACAGGCGCCAAAGGCCGAAGCGGAGAGTGGCGAGGCGACCGTGGTTTCCAATATTGAGCGTTTGACCCAATGGGGCAAGGCGTTCGAGGCCAAGCTCAAGGCGCAGTCAACGCTTCTGGAAATGCTTGAAAAGCACGTACTTATCGAGCTGCGTACTTACTACAAACAAGGGAGTATCGCCCCCCAATACATCAATGTTCTGGTGGATGCCGTGTTGCAGCGGATCATCGACCAGAAGCCGCTGGTTTATGACCCATCTTTGCATGGCCCCTACCGCTGGGAAGGGCTCGTTCGGCAGGAAATCCCCCGGCAGCGACAGGAGAACGTGGCGAGCGTGATCGAAAGCTGTGCGACGGGACTGCCCGATAGTTACAGGGATTACTTGGCCAGGCACTGGAGTGATGAGGCCAATGGCTTGCCTGCAAGCGCCGAATATGACCAAGCGGTGAGCAAGCTGATCGACAATCATCTGTCCGAAATGGAAAAGGTGTTCCATCCGGATGCAACCGCCGGTACGAACCTTGAGGGGCTGCGCGCGAAGATCGAGCAATTACAGGACGGCTGGCATCAACAGACCTTGCGTGCATTGGCAACGTCGCAAGAGCTTGTGGGCATCGACAAGCTGATAAGAAAGCAGTTGCCGGATTGGCTCTTAATGCTCGATGACAGCAACCGCTTGTTGCTTGATGCCAGCAAGGAGCGGTTGGCCGATGCACAAGGCCGGCTGGATTTGTTGCTCGAGGATGTTCAGGACCTTGCCGCGTATGCCCGCCGTCGTGCCAAGGATTACATCCGGCAAGAACTGGATAAGGCGGTGGAGCCGGCGGCAATAAAAATACAGCGAAAATTTGCCAGGGATTATGGGCTTCAGGCCCAGACCCGCAGTTTGATTGAGTTGGTTGTGCTGGGCCCAATCCGCCCGAACACGCTGTTCAGCATCTCAAGCGTGAGCGGTTCGGCACTGCTGGATCCTCCGCCATCAGCGGCACTTATCGAGCAATTGCTCAACGATGTGGATGCGCCTGCAGGTTACCTGCAGGCACTTGGCCAGTGTTATGGACAGGCCGACGTGATCGCGGCCATGTTCGACTGGTGCGGGGCTCGATTGCAGCACAGTGCCTTGATGGCCCGCTGCGCAGGACATTTGAGCGTCGAGCAATACCATAAAGTCAGTGCACTGTGGCAGGGTACAAGTGGCAACAGCGGTTTTGCCGTGACTGGGGTGCTTGTTGGCTCCAACAAGTGCAGTGATCTTTTGCTCTTTTACAGCGAGGACGACTCAGGCAGTCTGGGCGATTTTGTGCTTTATGCGCCGGCAAAGTTCGATGGGCAGGAGTGGATTGCGTTGCCGTCTCTTCAGCGAGTCTGCGCGGAAATCGGCGGTTGGCTCAAGTCAGAAGAGGGGTGCCAGTACCTTTTGCGGCAGCTGGCGCCAACCGCCCGCAAAAAGGCCAAGGCATTCTTCGCGAAGGTGCAGTCCAAACCCACTTCGTGGGATTTGAAAGCGGACCCAAGGGGATTGGTCAGAAGCTACAAAAGTTGTCTCGAAGATTGCGTCGCGATGATTCAAGCCAATCATCAAGCGCAAGTCGAGCGTGATAACTCGCCGCACTGGTATACCGCGCAATCCATAGAAGAACGACGCGTGATCACTGACCTCAACCAGCGTGTGCGATGGCTGGAGCGAGCATTCGAAGCGGAGTTGGCTTCTTACGAAACCTTTGCGGTATTTGCCAAGCGCACAGTAACTGAGGCAATCAAGCCCTACTTGCGTGACAAGGGCGTGAAGGAGCCGGTCGACCCGCAAACCATACTGATCGACTACAACCCGGAGCTTCGTGGTTCGACCCAGCTGCAGGAAATCAATTTGCTCGACATGGCCATCTATGGCTATGACGACAATTGGGGTATCGACCATCCCGATAAGGGCGTGCGCTCTTCGGTGGAGCAGGACCTGAAATCCGTCCGCAGCGCTGAGTTGGCGTATTTTGCTCGTCGGGCTTACCTGGGTGAGAAATTCGTCAAAAAAATTCGAGCCGAGTTTCTTGATACAGGCTCGGTGACTTACGAGAAACGTCGGCGGCTTTTTTCTTCGCTGGTTCTTGCCAGGCTGGACCGTGACCTGCGTATCGCCCTGTGCAAAAGACAAATAAGTGATGGTCAATTTAAGGCGCTGGTCAAAGTGGCAGGGAGCGTTGGCGACACCGCTGCTGAAAGGAATGATGGGTTAACCCCCGGCAACGTTGCGCAACACGCCGGGCTCTTCAAGTGCACGCTTGGTGGTCATTCGATGCTGGGCGTTTATGTGCTGCGTTACTTCGACAAAGAAATGGCGAGTGATTGGCTGTACACGCCTGAAGCCGAAGACGGCATTCTCTTTCGCAAGTATGGCGAAGTCGGCAATGCGCTCGATGATGAGCTGCGAGACTACTTGCTGGCCAGGGTTGCGCAGGTTTCGCGAGCGCCGGTGACCAGGTATGTGAAAAGCCTGGCCGATGGCAGTGAACACCTTGATGCATTGCGTGAGTTCAATCGCGTGATGATTCTGGATGACCAGTTCGATGTATTTATCGAACATGCGCTCAGCGACGTTGAGAACATCACCCAAACTCGGGCCGATGTCATAAAGAGTCAGGTCATCAAAGGTGTGCTCTTTGCTGCCGCGCCCGTTGCCCTGGTATTCCCGCCTTTCGCGTTAGTTCTGGATGTAGTTTTCGTTGCCGAAAGTACCCGTCAGGCCGTTCTCGCCCATGGCAAGGGGAATACTCCGGCGGCGCTCATGCACTGGATGGAGGTGTCCTGGGGGGCATTGTTTGCAGGCCTGGGTGGTATCGGTCAATTGCTGGTGCGTGGTGCGTGGCTGGTCAAGTCACTGCCCCTCGCACTGAAGCCAGTGTTGCGTTCAGGTCGGGCCACAATCGGGCGGGCAACTGCAACCGCAAAGGAGGTGCGAGAGGCGAGCAGCCCCTTGCGTTTCGAGCCGCGTCAGGCGGCCAAAGTGCATGCCGCCGACCTACAGGAGGTGACGGAGCCGGGCGTGTGGGAGGGCACGTATTTCAAAGCCCCGGGGGCGACGGAGCTCGAGGGAAGCCACTACATCCGGGATAGAGGCAAATACTTTGGGGTCATCAAAGACCCGCACAACGACGGATTGCGGCTGGTGGATGCTCGCTGGCCGGTCAGCGCCTACAAACTGCCGATCCGCAGAAACGCGGGTGGCCGTTGGATCTACAACAATGCCGGGCTGCGGGGCGGTGGTCATGCGCAGGATCTTGGCCACATCGATGATCTGGCTCAGGCGTTTCCAGGCCACGGCGAGCCCCCCAGCATGGCCAGGGGGGCATTTCAAGGTGAGGCGGTAGTCGCCAGCTACACTCAGAACGGGCCTGAAAATTACCTGTTTTCAATCAATGCACAGTCGTGTGTGGTGGTTTCTCTATACAACCCGGCGAACAGGGCGGGGGCGGTCATCCACTTTGATCATAATATCCGCCACCTGATCGAGGGTGTGGTGACCGATGTGCTGGGGCGTTTGCAGATCAATCCCAATACGCAGGGGGTCAGGGCGATCATGGCGGGTGGCGATTGGCTGACAGGTGCCGACATTGGCGGGCCGGTGAGGCAAGTTCTGAGAGGAAAGGGCGTGCAGCCGGCGTGGGACCATTGGTCGTACTCCTCATGCTTCGGCAACAACTTCGGCCTGGCGCTGGACTTGGACACGGGCGTCACGCGGATTTTCAAGCACTCCATGGACTTGATGGGGCGGAGCTATGATGACGTACTGAAGAACGCCACAAGAGCCAGAGACTCGAATAGGTTGTTGGAACCATTGGACACGCGGGCCGTATCTTTCATGAGTCGTACCCGAACCAAGCCATTGAAAGATAATGGCAACGGCGTGGTGACCGACCTGGAGGGGCGGCGAGTGACAGATGAAGCTATCGGGGATCAGGCGTTTTCGTTGATAGCGCTATAGTTCCAAGCAGCGGTCGTCCCAGCTGGTGTGAGTGGCCGCGGGCCATGGAAAGCGCGCCATGAAAGCCAGGCAAAAAAAGACCCCGGCCAATGGGTCGGGGTCTTTTTACACTACGTTGCGATCACTCCTGGCTAGCCAGTTTGTGTTCCAGGTAGTGGATGTTGACGCCACCCTTGCAGAAGCCTTCGTCGCGAACCAGGTCGCGGTGCAGCGGGATGTTGGTCTTGATCCCGTCGACCACGATTTCGTCCAGCGCATTGCGCATGCGCGCCATGGCTTCGTCACGGTCCTTGCCGTAAGTGATCAGCTTGCCGATCAACGAGTCGTAGTTCGGTGGTACCGCATAGCCGCTGTACAGGTGCGAATCGACGCGAACGCCGTTGCCGCCCGGTGCGTGGAAGTGCTTGACCGTGCCTGGGCTCGGGATGAACTTCTTCGGGTCTTCGGCGTTGATCCGGCACTCCAGGGAGTGACCACGAATCACCACGTCATCCTGGGTGAACGACAGCTTGTTGCCAGCGGCGATGCTGAGCATCTCCTTGACGATGTCGATACCGGTAACCATCTCCGATACCGGGTGCTCCACTTGCACGCGAGTGTTCATCTCGATGAAGTAGAAGTGGCCGTTCTCGTAGAGGAACTCGAAGGTTCCGGCGCCACGGTAGCCGATCTCGATGCAGGCGCGAACGCAGCGGTCGAAGACTTCCTGGCGGGCTTTTTCATCGATACCCGGTGCCGGTGCTTCTTCCAGGACCTTCTGGTGACGGCGCTGCAGGGAGCAGTCACGGTCGCCCAGGTGAATGGCATGGCCCTGGCCGTCGGAAAGTACCTGAACTTCCACGTGGCGTGGGTTGGTCAGGAATTTTTCCAGGTAGACCATCGGGTTGCCGAACGCCGCGCCGGCTTCGTTGCGGGTCAGCTTGGCCGAAGAGATCAGGTCTTCTTCCTTGTGCACCACGCGCATGCCGCGACCACCGCCGCCACCGGCGGCCTTGATGATCACCGGGTAGCCGACCTGGCGACCGATCGCCAAGGCAGTTTCTTCGTCTTCAGGCAGCGGGCCGTCGGAGCCCGGCACGGTCGGAACGCCTGCTTTGATCATCGCGTCCTTGGCCGATACCTTGTCGCCCATCAGGCGAATGGTGTCGGCTTTCGGGCCGATGAAGGCAAAGCCGGATTTCTCGACCTGCTCGGCGAAGTCGGCGTTTTCCGCGAGGAAGCCGTAACCGGGGTGGATCGCCGTGGCACCAGTGACTTCGGCGGCCGCGATGATCGACGGGATGTGCAGGTAGGACTGGGCAGCTTGTGCCGGGCCGATGCAGACCGATTCGTCAGCCAGGCCAAGGTGCATCAGCTCCTTGTCGGCCTTGGAGTAAACGGCAACGGTCTTGATGCCCAGTTCTTTGCAGGCGCGCAGAATCCGCAGGGCAATTTCACCGCGGTTGGCGATCAGGACTTTTTCCAACTTCGCAGTCATCAAAGGCTCTCCGCGGTTCAAACGATGGTGAACAACGGCTGGTCGTACTCAACCGGCTGGCCGTCTTCGACGAGGATGGACTCGATCACGCCGCTGGTTTCAGCTTCGATGTGGTTCATCATTTTCATCGCTTCGACGATGCACAGGGTGTCGCCTTTCTTCACGCTCTGGCCGACTTCAACGAAGGCTGGCGAGGTTGGCGATGCCTTGCGGTAGAAAGTACCGACCATCGGCGAACGGGCAACGGTGCCGTTGAGCTTTGGCGCGGCAGCAGGGGCTTCGGCAGCAGCGACGGGGGCAGCGGCAACAGGTGCAGGTGCGGCGGCAACCGGAGCTGGCGCGTAGTACTGCTGGGCTGGGGTCTTGCTGTGGCGGCTGATCCGTACGGATTCTTCGCCTTCACGGATCTCGAGCTCGTCGATGCCGGATTCTTCCAGCAGTTCGATCAATTTCTTAACTTTACGAATATCCATTAATCATCAACTCCCAAGGGTCGGTCAGGGGCGCATATGCTGTTCATTCAAACTTTCTAAAGGCCTCGTCTTTCGACCAGGCTCTCGAAATCAGGGTTTTGCAGTGGCGGCCAATTGCTCCAGGGCGGCTTCCAGGGCCAGTCGATAACCACTGGCGCCAAGGCCGCAGATCACACCTACCGCGACATCCGAAAAGTAGGAGTGATGGCGAAATGGCTCGCGCTTGTGCACGTTGGACAGGTGCACTTCGATGAATGGGATGCTCACCGCCAGCA
>RCUU01001762.1_pt1 | contig 9986 bp, 7 predicted proteins | sample 2166211 | NCBI WGS metagenome assembly RCUU01 (sample SAMN09932620, study PRJNA488358) | compost metagenome | feature: garden; material: soil; isolation source: compost soil in phenylacetic acid-enriched culture | place: Germany: Experimental Botanical Garden Goettingen | collected 2016-01-27
GCCGGGAACTGGGAGCAGGAGGGTGTCGATCAGCGCCTGCTGGATGAAGCGGCCGCGGCACATGGCCTGGCGGCCAGTCGTTACGGGCAATACCGCCTGTCCCACACCCGCCCGGACAGCGCCGCTGAACCGGACACCTGCCCGCTGCACGTCGAGTTGCGAGTGCCTCAGGGCACGGCGGTCGAAGCGCCGTTTGCCGGGGTGGTGCACCAGCCATCGGCGGGCGTGCTGCAACTGGATGGCCCGCAACTGAGTGTGCGGCTTTGGGGTGTCACGCCGTCGCTGCACAGCGGCGCGGCCCTGGTCAAAGGCCAGGTGCTGGGTTCTGTCAGCGGGCCATTGATCGTGCAGTTGTGCCGTGGCGCGTCGATCGATGCGCCGTTGTTCTGCACGCCATCGCGCGCCGCCGCCTGGCAGGCGTTGTGCCCGTCACCTGCGGCGCTGCTGGGGCTGGCCTGTGATGCCGAAGCCGAGCTCGACGGAGTGACCTTGCTGGCCCGGCGCGATGCCAGCTTCGCCCGCACACAAAAACACTATTACGTTGATCCACCGCGCATCGAACGCGGCTGGCGCAACCATTTGATCGACATGCAGGGTCGCTCCTACCTCGACATGCTCAACAACGTAGCGGTATTGGGCCACGGCCATCCACGCATGGCGGCAGTCGCCAGCCGCCAGTGGTCGTTGCTCAACACCAACTCGCGCTTCAACTACGCAGCCGTGGCCGAGTTCTCCGAACGTTTGCTGAAGCTGTCCCCTGACGGCATGGACCGCGTGTTCCTGGTCAACAGCGGCAGCGAGGCCAACGACCTGGCGATTCGCCTGGCGTGGGCCTACAGCGGCGGTCGCGACATGCTCAGCGTGCTGGAGGCCTATCACGGCTGGACGGTGGGCGCGGATTCGGTGTCGACCTCGATCGCCGACAACCCCAAGGCCTTGAGCAGCCGCCCGGACTGGGTGCACCCGGTGACCGCGCCAAACACCTATCGCGGTGAATTCCGTGGCCCCGACAGTGCGCCGGATTATGTGCGCAGCGTCGAGCACAACCTGGCGAAAATCGCCGAGCAGAAACGCCAACTGGCCGGTTTCATCTGCGAACCGGTGTACGGCAATGCCGGCGGTATCTCGCTGCCACCAGGTTATTTGAAACAAGTCTATGCCATGGTCCGGGCCAGGGGCGGTGTGTGCATCGCCGACGAAGTGCAGGTCGGCTACGGGCGCATGGGCGATTTCTTCTGGGGCTTCGAAGAGCAGGGCGTCGTGCCGGACATCATCACCATGGCCAAGGGCATGGGCAACGGCCAGCCACTGGGCGCGGTCATCACCCGTCGGGAAATCGCCGAGGCGCTGGAGGCCGAGGGCTACTTCTTCTCCTCCGCCGGCGGTAGCCCCGTCAGCTGCCAGGTCGGCATGGCCGTGCTGGATGTGATGCAAGAGGAAAAACTCTGGGAGAACGCCCAGGTCGTTGGCGGGCACTTCAAGGAGCGCCTCGAAGCGTTGATCGATATTCATCCGTTAGTGGGCGCGGTGCACGGTTCCGGTTTCTACCTGGGCGTCGAGTTGATCCGCAACCGCGACACCCTGGAGCCGGCCACCGAGGAAACCACCGCGCTGTGCGATCGCTTGCGCGAGCTGGGGATCTTCATGCAACCGACTGGCGATTTCCTCAACGTACTGAAGATCAAGCCGCCGATGGTCACTTCGCGCCAGAGCGTGGATTTCTTCGTGGACATGCTGTCGAAGGTGCTCGCAGAAGGGCTGTAAACACATCCCCCTGTAAGTGCGGGCCAATGTGGGAGCGGGCTTGCTCGCGAAAGCGGTGTGTCATGCAGCATTGAACTCGACTGATACACCGCCTTCGCGAGCAAGCCCGCTCCCACATGGGGTGTGGTGTTAATTCGATTGATATCGGCTTTTAATCGATTGTTTTTGTAACGGTGGATGTAAGGTGCTTTAAAAGCCGATATTTATCGGATATAAAGTCGCCACAGCCCACGGCGTTTACACATACGCTTCCATTTCTGTCAGGTATCAATGTCACTCCGGAGTCCTGAGCCATGACCACGTTGAACAGCACCCCTCGCGCCGACGGCTTCTATATGCCAGCCGAATGGGCACCGCAAACCCAGACCTGGATGATCTGGCCCGAGCGCCCGGACAACTGGCGCCTGGGTGGCAAACCGGCACAAGCCGCTCACGTGGCAGTGGCCAAGGCCATCGCCCGTTTCGAACCGGTGACCGTGGCGGTTTCCGCCGGCCAGTACGAAAACGCCCGTGCCCGTCTGGACGTGCCGAATATTCGTGTGGTGGAAATGTCCAGCGACGACGCCTGGGTTCGCGACTCCGGTCCTACCTTCGTCATCAACAACAGTGGCGAAGTCCGTGGCGTGAACTGGGACTTCAATGCCTGGGGCGGTTTTGACGGCGGCCTGTATTCGCCGTGGAACCGTGACTCGCAGGTCGGCGGCAAGATCCTCGAGATCGAGCGCAGCCCGCGCTACCGCACCGAAGGTTTCGTGCTGGAAGGCGGTTCGATTCACGTCGACGGCGAAGGCACCCTGATCACCACCGAAGAATGCCTGCTCAACCGCAATCGCAACCCGCACATGAATCGAGCGGAAATCGAAGCGGTCCTGAGTGCAAACCTGGCTGTGGATAAGATCATCTGGCTGCCGGATGGCTTGTTCAACGACGAAACCGATGGCCATGTGGATAACTTCTGCTGCTACGTGCGCCCGGGTGAAGTGCTGCTGGCCTGGACCGATGATCCGCAGGACCCGAACTACCCGCGCTGTCAGGCGGCGATGAAAGCGCTGCAAAGCAGCACCGATGCCAAGGGGCGCCCGTTCACGGTGCACAAGATGCCGATCCCGGGTCCGCTGTTTGCGACCGAGGAAGAATGCGCCGGTGTCGATCCGGTGGATGGTACGCAGGAGCGTAATCCGACTGTTCGTCTGGCCGGTTCCTACGTGAACTTCCTGATCGTCAACGGCGGCATCATCGCGCCGAGCTTTGACGACCCGCAGGATGGTCCGGCAAAGGAAATCTTGCAGAACCTGTTCCCACAGCATGAAGTGGTAATGGTGCCTGGTCGCGAACTGTTACTGGGGGGCGGCAATATTCACTGTCTTACCCAGCAACAACCCGCGCCACACAAGGAGTGAGTGAGGTCGTAACAGCTTGAGTTGATTACGAAATCCCTCAGGCTGTCGATCAGCCTCCCGCGATGCACGGAGCCCGCGGCCCTACAGGCCTGCGGGCTTTTTTGTATCTGCCAGGCCACACTTCAGAAACCTTGGCACAGCTCTTGTATCTCCGCTGTTGTAACTCGGGGGAGGGAGGACTTCTATGTTCTGTCATAAACCTTGGATAAGTTAGCCGCTCACAAACCGGGAGAGAGCGCTGAAATGAACGCCGAAGTGAACGTAGTGAGCGACAAGGCGTTGCATCCCCTGGCCGTAAATAGCGAATCGCTCCAGATCCTGGCGCACTGGTTCAAGTCCAATGGAATGCGTCAGATCAGCGATACTGATCCGCGCCGGACAATGATCGAGCGTTACCCTGCTGGTTTATTCAGCGAAGCGGAACTGGATGCGTTGTGGGATGTGATGGAAGGATAAGAAGAACAACAACGGATTGAACAAAAAAAGCGCTGCCGGGATGGCAGCGTTTTTTTTTGCGCGCAGATTCATGCAATCACCGCGATCCCCTGTGGGAGCGAGCTTGCTCGCGATGGCGCCCGACCAGTCAGCATTTATATTGACTGACCCACCGCTATCGCGAGCAAGCTCGCTCCCACAAGGGAATGGTGTGAACCAGTGTTATTGGTTCACACCGGGATAAATGCTGTTTAGAAACTGTAGGTCCCCGTCACCACCAGACTACGCGGTGCCCCCGGCTGGATCTGGAATGCACTGGTCGCCGACGAGTAATACGTCTTGTCGCTGATATTGTTCAGCGCCGCGCGCAAATCCCAATCCTTCTGGCGGAAGCCTGCCAAGGCGTCCCAGCGACCATAACCCGGCAACACGGTGGTGTTGAGGTTATCGGCATAGCGGTCGCCAACCAGAGTCAAGCCGGTTTCGGCGTACCAGCCCATTTCCGGTTTCCAGGTCAGGAACAGGCTGCCGTTGTGCTTGGCCACGTTGTTGATGCGCTTGCCTTCCAGGCCGTTGTTGTCCTTTTCGATGGTTGCGTCCTGCAGACCCACGCCACCGCGCATGTACCAGTTGCCGGTAATCCTGCCAGCGGCGGTCAGCTCGATCCCGCGAGAGCGTTGCAGCCCTGAAAGCAGGGTAATGGTCGGGTTGTTCGGGTCGCTGGTGCGACGGTTGTAGAGCTCCAGCTCATAGATGGCCAGCGTGGTGCTCAGGCGATCGTCGAGCCAGTCGCTCTTCACCCCGATTTCCTTCTGCCTGGTCCGCTCCGGGCTCAGGTCATTGCTGTTACCTGCCGCGCCCGGGGTGATGCCGATCAAGCCACCGCCGACCGGCGAGAACGTCTTGCTCCAGGAGGCGTAGAAGGAGTGATTTTGCAGCGGCGTCCAGACCACGCCAACGCGAGGGCTGGTGCTATGACTGTCACTGTCTTCGGAAATGTTGCGCACCTTGTTGGTCGATTCGATATCGAACGTGTCGTAACGCAGGCCGGCGAGCAATTGCCATTGATCGTTCAGGCGCAATTGATCCTGCACATACACCGCACGGCTCTCGACCTCGGTGTGGGTGTTGCTCGACACCACCATGCGCCCGGTATGACGCAAATTGCGGTCCGGGTTGTTCAGGTCCAGCGCCGGCACCGGTGAACTGCCCGGTCCGGAAGTGGCGGCGGTGTACAGCAACGGGTCGCGGCGCTGGCTGCCGATTTCGATGCCAGTGAGCAAGCGGTGCTCCAGGCCGAAGGTATCGAAACCACCTTCCAGCTCGACGTTGTTGTAGACATTGCGGGTGTTCAGGTCCTGCTGCCAGTGCTGGCGCGTGACCTTGTTGGTGGCCGGGACATAGCCGGTCAAGTAAGTATTGTCGAAATCGCTGTCGAGCTTGAACACACCCAGGGTCTGGCGCAGTTGCCAGTTGTCGCTCAGTTCATACGTGAGTTTCGAGCGCAGGGACTGCGCCTTGTCGTCGATGAAATCGTTTTCGCTGCCGTAGGTCGTATCGCGTCCCACGTCTGCCGGGCGACCGTTTACGCCGGGGATGCCACGATCCGGCGTGCGGTTGTAGCGGCTGTATTCGTACTGCACCAACCAGTTCAGGTCGGGTGTCAGCTGCCAGCTCATCGAGGGCGCGAACAACTGGCGATTGCCACTCACGCCATCACGGAAGCTGTTCTCGTCCATGTTGCCCATGTTCAGGCGCAGGCTGATGTTCTCGGAAGGGTCGGTGCTGAGGTCGGCATAGAGGCTGCGCAAGTCCTCGCTACCGCCCTGGGCTTCAATGGTCGAGCGGCGACCGAACTCGGGCAGTTTGCTCACCCGGTTGACGATGCCGCCCTGGCTGCCACGGCCATACAACACGGCAGCGGGGCCTTTTAACACGTCGATGCGTTCGATGTTGTGCAGGTCGCGAACGTACTGGCTGTCGTCGCGGATGCCATCGAGATAGAAGTCGTTGCTGGCGTCGAAACCGCGGATGCGCAGGCTGTCGAAGCGTGTGTCGGCGCCGCTGCTGACGTTGGGGATACCGCTGAGCGCCGTGCCCAGGTCGTTGGTGCCGTAATCCATGACGTTCGAGGTTTTGATCGAGTCGATGGCTTGTGGCACGTAGCGCACCGGTGTCGCGGTCCGGGTTGCTGTACTGGTTTGGGTTACGCGCGGGTCGTCGGCTTCAGCTTCGGCGCTGATCGATGTGGCAGGCAAGGTAGTCGGTGCAGCGTAGGAAAAACCGGCAGACAACAAGGCAGAAAGCCCAAGGCTGTAGGGCGCAAGGCGAAAAGGGGCAGGCATTGAAAAGCGCATCCGTAGAATTTTCAGGTTGAAGCGTGCAAGGGGCGCGAATAGTAATGCTTGTCATTTGCTGCTGTTAGATGTAATTGAGAATCTATATCATTTGATTGTTTCGAGTTGTGTCTGAGTTGATACAGAGGACTTGCGCAACCATTCGACCGATTCAAGCAACAGACTGAAAGCCAATCCGGCGTTTTTCCGGAGCCGCTGGGGCACTAACCTGCCGACATCGAATTTTCCTGAATTTCTGTCGGAGCCTTCCCATGATCCTGCATTACATCTACGACCCGTTGTGCGGTTGGTGCTACGGCGCCAAACCGCTGGTGCAGGCCGCCCAGGCTGTGCTGCCCGTGATTGCCCACGGCGGCGGCATGATGACGGGTGCCAATCGGCAAAAGGTATCGCCACAACTGCGCAGTTACGTCATGCCCCATGATCGGCGCATTGCCGAATACAGCGGACAGCCGTTCGGTGAGGCCTATTTCGAAGGTTTGCTGCGTGATCACACCGCCGTGTTCGACTCGGCGCCACCCATCGCTGCGGTGCTGGCTGCCGAGCAAATGGGAGGTCGTGGGCTGGAGTTGTTGGGACGTTTGCAAAGTGCTCACTACGTGGAGGGGCGCCGCATCGCCGACGAATCGGTACTGTTTGAACTGGCCCACGGCATGGGGCTGGACCGTCAAACCTTCGAAAGAGCCTTCAGGGCGGCCGACACCGAAGGCCATATCAGGAACAGCCGGGCGCTTTTGGCCAAGGTCGGCGGGCAGGGCTTTCCGACCCTGGCGCTTGAGCACAATGAACAATTCACCCTGATCGATATCGGGCCGTGGCTGGGCAAACCCCAGGCATTTGCGCAGTGGCTGAGTCAGTCGCTGCCCGATCAGGGATCATCCATTTCCGTAGCAGCCTGCGGCCTCGATGGCTGCAGTGATTGAATATTCCTGCTGCGTAAAGCAATTTCTTAGACGATTTTCGCCTATTTTTAGAAGATTCATGAAATTGACACATCGTTAAGGGCGCAGCTACGATTCGGCCCAACGCCTGTGGCCAACCGCCACGATCAAAAATTATAAAAAGGCCCGCCGCGAGAAATCGTGGGCGGGCCTTTTTGTTTTCGTCATGAAAAAAGAGCGCGATAGCGCCGTTTCGGCCGTTCGGCACAGCGCGTATCAACCGGAAATAAGGAAAAGAACAAAATGTTGAACAAGCGAATCAGCCTGATCGCTCTGGGGATGTTGAGTGCGACACAGGCCATGGCGAACGACCAGGCCGAATCCAAGGGTTTTGTTGAAGACAGCAGCCTCAAAGTGCTGCTGCGCAATGCTTACATCAATCGTGACTACAAAGACGGCAACCCGGATAAATCCGAGTGGGGCCAGGCGGCCATCGGCACGTTCTCGTCCGGCTTCACCCAAGGCACCGTGGGCGTGGGTGTGGACGCTTTCGGGTTATACGCTCTGAACCTGGAGCGCAACGAAGACCGTAGCGGCGCGCAAGGCATCGATTTCTTCAAAAAGGGCGACAGCGGCCAGCCGGCTGACGATCTGTCCAAGGGCGGCGCGGCGATCAAGTTCCGCCTGTCCAGCACCACCCTGACCTACGGCGACCAGATGCCGGCCCTGCCGGTGCTGAGCTACGACAACTCGCGCCTGCTGCCGGAAAGCTACACCGGCACCCTGATCACCTCCAAAGAGATCAAAGGCCTGCAACTGGACGCCGGCCGCTTCACCGCCGAATCGCGCAAAAGCGCCGAAGGCCGTGACAGCGGTGGCTTGAAGTCGATCAACGTATTGGGCGGTAGCTACCAGTTCACCGAGCAATTCAAGGCCGCGCTCTACGCTTCCGACGTCGAAGACGTGCTGAAGAAGCAATACGTGAACGCCAACTACGTGTTCCCGATCGACAAGGATCAGTCCCTGACCCTGGACTTCAACGGCTACCGCACCAAGCTGGAAGATTCCTACGTCCGCGAAAACGGTATCACCGGCGACGACAACAAGATCTGGAGCCTGGCGGCCACCTTCATCACCGGCCCGCACTCGTTCACCCTCGCGCACCAGCGCAGCACTGGCGACAGCAACCTGGGCTACGCCTACGGCGGCTACCAGAAAGACCAGGGTCGCATCGGCGACGGTGGCAACACCATCTACCTGGCGAACTCCTACTGGTCCGACTTCAACGCCGAAGACGAACGCAGCTGGCAACTGGGCTACGGCCTGGACTTCAGCACCTTCGGTGTACCGGGCCTGAGCTACAACTTCGCCTACGTGCGCGGTGACAACATCACCACCTCCACCAGCGAAGGCGGCACCGAGCGCGAGATCTTCAACCAGATCAAATACGTCGTCCAAAGCGGCCCGGCCAAAGACCTCAGCGTGAAACTGCGCAGCTCGGTCCTGCGCGTGTCGCAGAAGTCGAGCGAGTACAACGTCAGCGGCAACGAAGTGCGTGTGTTTGTGGATTACCCGATCAACATCTTCTGATGATGGGTTGTGGTCTCGAGGTCTGATGCAAGGCTGAGAAAAAAGAAGAAGCCCCGACTGGTTCGGGGCTTTTTGTGACTAATTGGAATTTTCCAAACGGCTCTTTCAATGGCAATGGCGATGCCCTTCAAGATTGTCGGAAGTCTCTGAGGGAAAAAGAGGATCCACCTGATTTCTCGTGACGATTCAACAGGCTGAAATAGCAGTTGTTACCGTGAGAGATCACCGAATGAAAGCTCCAGGGGTAAAGGAAGCTCCTGATCAGGAAAGCTGGAAGGATCTAGGTTTGCCGGATCTGCGAGACATATCAATACTCTTGGAAACCAAGGTGGTTCGAGAGCTACCAGGGGCCGTTGATGTCTGCTCCGCTCTAAGGCAGGTAGCGCTAGGTTTTGGATTGCATGAAGGGACTGACACGGTGCTGATCGAAACGCCATATTTACCCGTGACGGTTCGGCGTGAGCATCTACGTCACATAGTGGAAAAACGCCCTAACGCCCGAGAGCGTTTCACTGAATTTGCTGTAGATACGCTGAAGAATCCATTAGAAATCTGGCGGGTTTCCTACAGCGATGACTCCTATCGTCTCGCCTTCATTGGCGCATACCACACAAAGTACCAAATGTTGGTAGTAATCCATGTTGACCGTGGGTATGTACTTTGGAACTTCATGAACTGTGACAAAAAGGCGCTGAACAAGCACCGACACGGCGGGTTGGTTTATCAACGTTACCTATTATCCAAACAAAAAAAGCAGCCTGAGTAGGCTGCTTTTTTTGAGAAGCTTGCTTGATATTGTGCTCCCTCAAGCAAGGGAGAAGAGGTCTCACCCGAGCGCTGATTTTCAGGTCATCAACGGGGTTCCTAACGCCGACTATTGCCACCTGAAGGCAGTCGGTTTCGCGCTCTTGGGCAAATTCTCTGTCACAGATGATGTTTGTGTCAACCCGAGCGGTAGCCTTGTGGTGGTGTTGGTCAGATCGGCGAAGTCGCGCACATCGACATCTGACTTTTTTACGATGGGGACCATTACAAAATGGAGAAATTGATCGAAACAACAAGGGGTAATGATTCCTCGGCGGAAATGCGGATAGCTGGTGTGCGCAGTGAAACGGGCTTGCGCAATGCTTGATGCTCAAACCATTCGCAGGAATATCGACTCGGTTGACGAGGTGATCGAGGTTGCTGTGGGAGGTAACAGAAGGGGATATCGAACAAATCAGTTTCAGAAGGACTTGCTGGAGTTTGTTCGCGATATGAATGAGAGCCGCATCAGCTCTATCGCGCGGGGTAAGCCTTAACAAATGCATTCGCGATTCATCGCGAACGTGTCGTCCGCAGCGACATGTCCCGAAGACGTGTCGCAAAAAGTGGAAAATTGCGACACGTAAGTAATTGGATGACAGAAAAAACGGTATAGAGTCCTACTGTACTCATTACACCGCGTAACGAATGAAGTTCCCGCTCCCACCTTTATCCCTTCCAGCAAACTCCATAAATTGAGCTCCAACGCCTCTCCCATCATCCCGACGGGAAGGTCACTGGAGTTTCCCTCATGC
>RCUU01001763.1_pt1 | contig 9983 bp, 8 predicted proteins | sample 2166211 | NCBI WGS metagenome assembly RCUU01 (sample SAMN09932620, study PRJNA488358) | compost metagenome | feature: garden; material: soil; isolation source: compost soil in phenylacetic acid-enriched culture | place: Germany: Experimental Botanical Garden Goettingen | collected 2016-01-27
AGAAACCTATGTGGCGTTGCCTTCGGACAGGGGTTCGACTCCCCTCGCCTCCATAAAATTTAGAAGAGACACCTGATGAAGGTGTCTCTTCTTATAACTCAATAAACTGCTTAGTTTTATGATTCAGATACAATAATTTGCTCTTAAAGTAAAATTCTCAGCCATTTCTTAGTGAGGTATCATAATGAACAATCGCCTGAGGGAGTCTTTGAAGAAGTAATCATTTGAGGTGGAATATCATATATAAGTAAACAACTTGAAAATAAGTACATAATAATTACCTTAATTATAATGATAATTTTCTTGATAAAGGGCATTAGTACAAAGGAATAATGTTTTTTTTGTCGAATAATTTAATTGATTGTAACTCTTTCTTTGATAACGCGTGTATATATAGTTTAGGGGAGATTTGAATGACTCGTAATATAATGCAATGGGATAACTTATTATGCGAACAACGTTTTAGAGAGCACAGTCAAAAGGTATCTAATACGGATGGGCGAAACGCATTTGAGAATGACTATTCTAGAGTTGTGTTTAGTTCGGCAGTTCGGAGACTACAAGATAAAGCTCAAGTTTTTCCGCTTGATAACAGTGATTTTATAAGAACACGTTTAACTCACTCTATAGAAGTTTCAGCGCTTGGAAGATCAATTGGTGTTAGTGTTGAAAACGAGTTAATAAATAAAAGAAGTTATTTGTTTAATGAAAAACATCGTGGAAAATTAGGACCAATATTGTCCACAGTAGGGCTCCTTCATGATTTAGGTAATCCCCCATTCGGACACTTTGGAGAATCTATAATTCAACAGTTTTTTAAGAACTGGTTTACGGATGGTTACGGTGAGGGATTAACTGTGGAAGAAAAAGGGGACTTAATAAATTTTGAAGGTAACGCACAAAGTTTCCGCTTAGCTCATAAATTACAATATTTAATCGATGAAAATGGATTTAATCTCACCTTTGCTACGTTATCGAGTCTTTTGAAGTATCCACGTTCGTCTATCGAAGGCAATCAGAAAAGCGGAACAGCTAGTTATAAAAAATTCGGCTACTTTCAAGCTGAGAAAAACTCTTTTGAAACTATTAGAGAATGTACGGGTACTGGTAAATACCGACATCCATTGGCGTTTTTACTAGAAGCAGCGGATGATATAGCATACTCTGCTGCTGACATTGAGGACGGTCTTAAGAAAAACGCTCTTACTTATACTATTATTAGAGAGACGCTTGGCAAATTTTTAGATTTCTCAAACAAAAAAGAAAAGGAAATATTTGAAAAGCTAGATCAATTTTATACGGATGTTCACAGCAATTATGAAGATAAAGCAGAGATTGCAGTACAGAGATTTAGAACATTTGCTCAAGGATTTATGATTGAGTCGGTTGTTAGGACGTTCAATGAGCGACAAAGACAGATTCTTGATGGAACGTTTGATGAGGATATCGTATTAGCGTCTGATGCAAGGAACTTACGTCTTGCATTTAAACATATGGCAAACAACCATATATTTAAAGATAAAAGTATTATCCTAAAAGAACTCGTGGGGCAACAGGTTATCTCGGGATTACTGGAACTTTTTGTAGAAGCTATAACTTCACCTGATAGATCTAAATCTAATACTAAGGAAGGTAAGTTATATTCCCTTATTTCGCCTAATTATCGTTTTATATCGGAGAACTATCCATCCAAAAGGGATGAAAGTGGAAATGTTAGTTTATATGATAGGTTGCTATTGGTTACCGACTTTATTTGTGGTATGACAGATTCATATGCATTTGAACTTTATCAGAAGCTAACAGGTGTTAAGCTATAACCATTGGGGTGAGGATATGTCTATAACAATGACTCACATGGACTGGGAGCGAGTTGCGGATTATATTAGAGAGATACGAAAACATGAAACGATTAACAATTTTTTCTATAAATTGGAATCTTATGGGGATATTGTGATTATTGGTGGTAGTATAAGGGATATTGTCGTTAATGGTAAAAATCCTCGGGACATTGATATAATATTAGATACAGAAGCCGCCCAAATAGACGATGTATTTGAAGGTATGGAATACACAAAAAACCGTTTCGGCGGTTACAAAGCAGTATTTAATCAGCAAGAATTTGATGTTTGGAGCATTACTAATAACTGGGCTTTTAAAAGAAATATTCTAGATGCAACTATTGAAAATATTCCTAAAGGCTGTTTTTATAATTTAGATGCAACATATTTTAATCTATCTACTGGATTAGGGGATGCTCAATATTTTAGTGAAGCACTTTTTAGGAAGCAGTTGGATATAGTGTTAGATGATGAGTTTATATACACTAATCCATTTCCCGAAATAAATATTGTTAGGGCAATTGTTTTGAAGAAAGAATACGATGTGACGTATTCTAAGAAAGTTGAAACATATATAAAATGGTGGCTAGATAAGTCAACTGATCCATTCTATGAGTTGAAGAACGCTGGATATAAGCATTACAAAAAGAGGGGTAAGGTATCGACTAATGAGATTCGGAGCTTAATCGATCTGTATGGCGGTAACTTAGCTACAGTTTGATTTCCAAACTTAAATTATATTTATTAGGAAAAAGGTCACCTAAATTGGTGGCCTTTTTCCTAATAAATATAGTATTGTAGTGAGTAGATACTCTATTAAACGCAAGGACCTGATATAGGAATAATAGAGGAGATTGGGCTGCTTGTAGACTCTTCTAGATATAATGTGGAATTATTATTATAAAACCAATGCTGGGGAGTATTAAGTATGAATAAATCAAAGCCAACTGCTATCGACTTGTTTGCAGGTTGTGGTGGTGTTACTGAAGGATTAAAACAAGCAAATTTTAAAGTATTAGCAGCTGTTGATATAGATCCAATCGCTACTGAGACTTATCGGTTGAATCATAAAAATGTGAAGTTATATAAAAAGGATATAAGACAGGTTGATGTATTTGAACTAAAAAAATTAATTCCTGAGGGTAAGGAATTAGATTTATTAACTGTATGTGCGCCATGCCAACCGTTTAGCTCCCAAAATAGGCATAGAACGAATGATCAGCGCTCAACATTGATTCTTGAGTCGTTAAGGTTTGTAAAAGAACTCCAACCTAAAGTTATTTTCTTTGAAAATGTGCCCGGTTTAGCCGATAGTTCTGTATTCACAAGCCTTCAAAAGGAATTGTTTGAAGCAGGATATTCGACAATTGATCCGACCGTCATTGACGCAGCTGACTATGGTGTACCTCAAAGAAGACCAAGATTTATATATCTAGCTACTAGATTGACAAAAGAGATAGTAATACCTAAGCCAAGTACACCAGGAAAAGAACGTATAACAGTACGAAAAGTCATCGGAGATTTGCCAAAATTAAACTCTGGGGAAAGGGATCCCAATGATGAACTTCATGCAGCAAGAAAACATAGGCCAATTGCATTGAAGAGGTTAAGCTACATCCCACAAGATGGAGGTAGTAGAAGTTCTTTGCCAGATGATCTGCAACTAGAATGTCATAAGTCTCACAACGGTCACAAGGATGTATATGGTCGTATGGCTTGGGATTCCGTGGCCCCAACACTTACGACTGGTTGTACTAACATTACACGTGGTAGATTTGCGCATCCAAGTGAGGATCGTGGTATTACTGTACGTGAGGCGGCAAGACTCCAGACTTTCCCCGATAAATATAAGTTTTATGGAAATCTTGAACAAATCGCGACTCAAATTGGGAATGCGGTCCCAGTCGCAATGATGAAAAATATTGCTGTGTATATAAAAAAACATGTTAGGGGCGAATAGATATGCAGTGGGTATACACACCTAGTCAAAAGGAAGCTATTGGATACCGTGGCGGGCATTTACTTATCATTGCTTGTGCAGGTTCTGGTAAAACAGAAGTGATATCAAAACGTATTGCAGAGCTAGTAGTGGAAGGGACAAAGAAGGAAGAAATAGTCGCATTCACTTTTACTGAAAAAGCAGCGGATGAATTAAAAACACGTATTCGCAAACACTTAGAAAACCTAATTCCCCATGATCCAGAGCTTGGTGGGATGTACGTGGGCACTATACATAGCTTCTGTCTACAACTACTCAAGGAATTAGATCCAAATTTCCGTAACTACGAGGTCATTGATGAAATAGCACAGGCAGCATTCATTTCTTCTAACTTTAGACAAATCGGATTAGATCGATTGCAAGAGGGGAATGGATACTTTCTTACCATAAATCGTTTTATTAACACTCTGAAAGTTCTTCATATTGAGGGGACTTCTATCGAAAATTTAAGTGATCCCCGTATCTCAGATTGTGTGAAAAATTATCGTACTTTATTAACAAGCCGGCCAAGACTCTATTTAGATTTCAATATGATTATAGATGAACTGTTAAAAATGCTAAAAAACGATAGATCAAAAATAGAAATAGTTCAATCACGTTTTAGACATGTGGTCGTTGACGAGTACCAAGATGTAGACCCACGACAAGAAGATTTAATTAGACATATTGTTGGTCCAAGCACTAGTTTGTGTGTGGTAGGAGATGATGATCAAGCTATTTATGGGTGGAGAGGAGCTTCTGTTGAAAATATTCTTACATTTGAATCTCGTTACCCCAATGTGAAAAGGATAGATATGACCGATAATTTTCGGTCGACCCATGCGATTGTAGAGGTGGCAGATGCAGCTATTAGAAAACTACCACCTACTAGAAGGTTAAACAAAAGTATGATTGCTAGAGAATGGGTTGAAGAGTCCCAGTCATTCCGTGAAAAAATGGCCGAAAGAGGCGATATACATAGAAGGAGTTTTAGTTCAGAAAAAGAAGAGGCAGTATTCATTGCGGATCAGGTTGAATACCTACGTGGGGTCAGCGTTACAGGAGAAAATGGAAAAGGCTTAAATTGGGGGGATATGGCTGTTTTATTAAGGAGTGTTAAATCTGGGGCGGGGCCAATTATTGAAGAATTCCGTAGGAGAGGTATCCCTTTTGTAGTTCGTGGCATTGGAGGACTCTTTGATAGTGACGAAGTGAGGCTAGTACAAGCGTCATTTTGTCAGTTGGCTAACAAAGAATTTAGCTACATTGATGAAGAAGGGCAGAGGGTTACATACGACGAAGCAGCCACAAGGGAATTTATCAGACAAACTGTCACTGCTTTAAGGACAACAAATGATATGCCTAATGCCGACGAAATAGCCTTTCTTGAATGGATGGCAGGAAAAAAGAGGGAATTAGAAATAGCTTCGATGCACAAATCTGTAAGGCCGAAGAATGTTAGTCGAAGAATATTTCCACAACAATTGTTTCATGAAATGCTAGAAGTGTTAGGTGCAAATCATGGGCCTGATACAATGCCGGATAGAATAATGTACAACTTGGGGCAATTCAGTAAATTAATTGCTCAATATGAATCTATCCACCAGTGGATAACCCCATATGACCTCTTTTGGTTTAACATTTTTTTGGAGAATTGGGCCTCAGAGCGTATAGATCAAGGTGGTTTAGATGACCCAAGTGTGATAAATGCAATTCAGATTCTAACCGTTCATGGGGCGAAGGGGCTTGAGTGGCCTGTTGTCTTCCTCCCCGAAATATCTAGTAGAATCTTTCCTAGTGGGCAGAGGAATCGAGGTATAGAGGTATTTTTGCATCCTAATGAATGTAACCTCCAAGCTTATAAAAGTGGTGACGAAGGCGAAAGACGTTTATGGTATGTTGCACTAACAAGGAGTAAAAAGTTTCTCCACATTACTAGTATAGATCGACGTGGAAAAAAGCCAACGGATTATTATAAGGAAATAAACCATGTTTATGTCGAGGATAGCGGAAATGATCCAACACCTAGGTATAGATCAGATCCTTCAACAATTAGTTTGAAGATGGAATTGTTTCCAACAAATTATTCGGATCTAAATTATTATTGGCAGTGTCCACAAGATTACAGATTAAGGAGACTGATGGGGTTTGGTCCGACTATTGGTCAAGAATTTGGTTATGGTCAACAAGTTCATAATTTACTAACGGCGATCCATGAACAGGCGCAAACAAGTGGTGTTACAATTCAATGGTTAGAAAATTTGGTTGACGAGCGATTTAATCTTCGCTATACAACAGGTGAGCCATACGAACTAATGAAGAATGCAGCAAAGCGAACATTAACCAATTATATAGAAAGGATTCATAATCTAGATAAACTTGTCTACCACCCTGAAAAACCGTTTGAATTTGTAATGGATGAAGCGTTGATAAGCGGTACTATTGATCTCCTTGAGGAGCTAAATAGTATCACTACGGAAGACCCTACTGTTAGAGTAGTCGAGTTTAAAACTGGTAGTACAGAGGCTGACAATTTTGAAGAGCGCCTGGATAATGTCGAAAGACAGCTTGGGCTTTACGCTTTAGCTACAAAGCAAGCTTTAAGGATGGAGCCAATAAGCGCACAAACGCATTTTTTATCTCCTGAGAAACTTGAGGACCTTGAAATTGATATATCACAAGGGGTACAAAACCGCGTAAGAGAAGATGTGCGAACTGCTGTTTTGGGTATTAGAAATGGACGTTTTGAGCGTAGACCTAAGGACATATCACGTTGTAGCCGATGTGATTTGAACCAAATATGCCCAGGGTATGAAAGTTGATCTGGACCAAATGATGAAATGATTTTAGTTTAGAGGAAAGCTGCAAGAAGAATACAAAAAAGTACTTTAGATTTCCCTGTGTTCTTTCTTCATGCACAAACTAATCAACTGTAAAGTGTGCTTTAACAGGAAAGTATTTATTGGGTATAGGGAGGCTCTTGTTTGGGGACTCTATTACTTAACTGCAAGAAGGTAATGAAAGAACTCAACACTAGTTTGTAAGTTTCTTAGCCCTAAAATGGGATGGGCTAATGTAGAACCTTCGAAATATAAAGACCCGCTCCTTGGTATTATCCCCTACAAGTAGACACTCGTAAAAAACCTCATGTGTAAACATGAGGAAATGGAGTGAACTTGGAGGGGATTTTTGTACAGCGAAAAAGAGGAGAGTATTTCAATCGTACACAGAGGGATTCGAAATAGAGGCCGTTCAAACCTATCTCATTGAAGTAGAGGGTTACAAGGACATCGCAGAGTTGTTAGGAACTATGAACTGTGCCCAATGAAACGTCTGTTCCCAAAATTGGGATTGAGTTAACTTACCTAGCGTAGTAAGCTAAGTATATCAAACATTATTAAGATCATAGCATTCGGAATGAGTTTAAAGATAACGCCTGTAAATATTGCAATATTAACTATAAGTAAAAGGAATCGAGAAGGCAATTGTGGAACTATGTTATTAGTTCATCATGGAGAGGAGGAACCGTTTATGGCAAGGTCTTCGGTAGAATTATTTGTAGGTGGGGGAGGACTAGCGTTAGGAATATCTTCAGCTGGTTTCAAACCACAGCTATTGGTCGAATGGGACAGGGATGCGTGTAACACGATAGCGCACAATAAAGATAGCTGGAATATTGTTCAAAGCGATGTGCGAACAGTTTCTTTCCGTGATTATGAGGGAGTTGATTTGCTGGCCGGCGGTCCACCATGCCAGCCATTTTCATTGGGAGGGCGCCATAAAGGAGATAACGACCAAAGAAACATGTTCCCGGATATGATTCGCGCAGTTCGAGAGATTAGACCGAAGGTAGTCATTATTGAGAATGTTAAAGGGCTGCTGCGTGAAAAGTTTAGCAGCTACTTTGGATATATTTTACTTCAATTGCAATATCCTGAAGTGATCCAAAAGCCAAACGAGGAATGGTACGAGCATTTGGCTCGTTTGGAGAAGTGCCATACCAAGGGGAATTATAAAGGCCTCATGTATCGAACGGTATTCAGACTTGTGAATGCTGCTGACTACGGTGTCCCACAGAAGCGGGAGCGTGTGATAATCGTTGCGCTCCGATCTGATCTCAAACAAGAATGGTCATTTCCTAACCCTACGCATTCCCAAGAGGCTCTTCTATTTAGCCAGTGGGTGACAGGCGAGTACTGGGACAGACATGGCATAGCTTTAAAAGATCGGCCTGAGATTCCGGACAAGCTAGTAAATAAGGTTAATAAACTCAGACAGTTGAAGTTATATGAGACAGCACCTTGGCAGACCGTCCGGGATGCTATATTTGATCTACCTGACCCGGAATTTGAACCATCTGATGTTCCCGAACATCTGTTCAACCCCGGTGCTCGCATTTACCCTGGGCACACAGGGAGTCCACTCGATGAACCTGCTAAGACGATTAAAGCAGGAAATCATGGTGTGCCTGGTGGGGAGAACATGCTTGTTCGATTGGACGGAAGTGTCCGTTACTTTTCCGTTCGCGAGAGTGCGAGGATTCAGACTTTTCCAGATGATTACCAATTACTAGGTTCTTGGTCGGAGAGCATGAGGCAACTGGGGAATGCTGTTCCGGTACGTCTTGCAAATATTGTGGCTAGCAGCATCTACACATACTTGGATAACACTGCTGGCTGATGGAGGTCTTTGAATGTCAGAAATACCATATAACCCTCTTGATAAGAGGAGTTTGGCAGATAGCGTAATGAAAGCGATGCTGGAGCGTCCTGTAAGTATGCTCCCACCTTCTGATCAATTCATTGGTGCTGGGATTTACGCAATATATTATGTTGGTGATTATCCGTTGTACTCCTACATTACGGAGAGAAACAAAGGTGAACAGTATAATCAGCCTATATATGTGGGGAAAGCTGTACCAGCTGGAGCGCGGAAGGGGGGATTCAATCTTGAGACAGGTTCAGTGCTTTATAAACGGTTGACGGAGCATGCTGAGTCTGTTAGACAAGTCGAGAATCTTGATTTAAATGATTTTCGCTGTCGGTATTTAGTTGTAGACGATATATGGATTCCACTTGGAGAATCCTTGCTAATAGATATGTTCCAACCGATTTGGAACAAAATCATTGATGGTTTTGGGAACCACGATCCTGGGAGCGGGCGATCCAATCAGCAGGTATCTCGCTGGGATGTTCTTCATCCAGGCAGAGGTTGGGCTACGCGATTACGTTCTCGAAATGAATCTAAGGAAGAGATGATTAATAAAATCCAGGCCTATATAGAAGAAGTTCAATCCTAAGGCTAACGGTGGCTCAGAGTGGTTTATTCTTGCTTCTTCCTAACTACATAGCAATTGAAAAAGTTTATGCGGCGGAATGCTGCGTTATCGCAGCATTTTATTTTTTGCCGAACATATCAAATGACTAATGGGTGCTCACTAATGAGAAGAAAACGGTTAGGATAATATATACAAAATGAATCGACTACACCTATAGTTCGCGGACTTCTGATGTCCGTTTTGTGTTTCTTACTATTTTAATACTTGGGTACCTAAAACTATAAAGAACATTAAAGCTTATGGTTGAGATACTGGGGCGACTCTCTTTGCCCCCGTGCTTTTTATGAAAACCCGCTCACTGAGCGGGTTTTTGCTTTCAAAAACTTATATATTTATGGCATCACACGCTCCTGGCGATACCCTCAGCAAAGACCCATTTATACAGAAACTTAATCGTTTGTAGAATCGATAAACTTTACATTCTTAAGGGCATATTCCAACGCCATGTTAATGATTTCGTTTCGGGAACGATTGCTCTTTCGGGCAAGCTCATCTAATTGTTCTTGAAGGATTTTTTCAATGCGGATCGACATCGTTACCGTCTTATCTTCCCTTGGAGTTATGATGAACTCGTCATTACTCATATGAATCACCTCACGTATCAGTATAGAAAGAAAGTGAGGGAATATAACATAACACAAATTCTGTTGTAAAACTAATACAAATTGTAATATTATTATGATACAATTATAAACACAAACAGTTGATGCGCTGACTGAGAAAGTACACCTCGTTGCACTAAGACTTATCTTTGGTTACGAGTCGGTATATTTTGTATAGGAGGGCAGCATTGATGGAGATTGTTGTAGATTCCATTCCAGGTGGAGCC
>RCUU01001765.1_pt1 | contig 9973 bp, 5 predicted proteins | sample 2166211 | NCBI WGS metagenome assembly RCUU01 (sample SAMN09932620, study PRJNA488358) | compost metagenome | feature: garden; material: soil; isolation source: compost soil in phenylacetic acid-enriched culture | place: Germany: Experimental Botanical Garden Goettingen | collected 2016-01-27
GCGGCATCAGCTGGCTCGGCAACGAGGGCTTCTTCTACTCGAGCTACGACAAGCCCGATGGCAGCGAGCTGTCGGCAAAGACAGATCAGCACAAGCTCTATTTCCACCGCCTCGGCACGGCGCAGCAGGATGACCGGCTGGTGTTCGGCGCCATTCCGGCGCAAAAGCACCGCTACGTGGGGGCCAGCGTCACCGAGGATGACCGCTTCCTGCTCATCTCGGCGGCGAACTCCACCTCCGGCAACCGCCTCTACGTGAAGGATCTGAGCCGGGAGAGCGCACCGCTGCTGACGGTGCAGGGGGATCTGGATGCGGACGTGAGCCTGGTGGACAACAAGGGCGGCACGCTCTACCTGCAGACCAACCGGGACGCCCCCAACGGCCGGCTGGTGACGGTAGATGCCGCCAACCCGGGCCCCGAACAGTGGCGCGACCTCATCCCCGAGCGCCAGCAGGTGCTGAGGGTGCACAGCGGCAGCGGCTACCTGTTCGCCGAGTACATGGTGGATGCCACCGCCCGGGTCGAGCAGTTCGACTACGAAGGCAAGCGGGTGCGCGAGGTGGCGCTGCCCGGCCTTGGCAGCGTCAGCGGCTTCAACGGCAAGCACGACGATCCCGCCCTCTACTTCGGCTTCGAGAACTATGCCCAGCCGCCCACCCTCTACCAGTTCGAGCCAAGGAGCGGGGCCATCAGCCTCTATCGCGCCTCGGCGGCGCCGTTCAAGCCAGAGGATTATGTCTGTGAGCAGCGTTTCTACCGGAGCAAGGACGGTACCCGGGTGCCGCTCATCATCAGCTACCGCAAGGGGCTGAAACTCGATGGCAGCAACCCGACCATCCTCTACGGCTATGGCGGCTTCGACGTGAGTCTGACCCCGAGCTTCAGCGTGTCGGTGGCGAACTGGCTGGATCTGGGGGGCGTCTATGCGGTGGCGAACCTGCGCGGGGGCGGCGAGTACGGCCAGGCCTGGCACCTGGCGGGCACCAGGATGAACAAGCAGAACGTGTTCGACGACTTCATCGCGGCGGCCGAGTACCTCAAGGCCGAGGGCTACACCCGCACCGATCGACTGGCGATCCGCGGTGGCTCCAACGGCGGCCTGCTGGTGGGGGCCGTGATGACCCAGCGGCCGGATCTGGTGCGGGTCGCGCTGCCGGCGGTGGGGGTGCTCGACATGCTGCGCTACCACAGCTTCACCGCCGGGGCGGGCTGGGCCTATGACTACGGCACCAGCGCCGACGATGAGGCCATGTTCGCGTATCTGAAGGGTTACTCGCCCCTGCACCAGGTGCGGCCCGGGGTCAGCTACCCCTCGACTATGGTGACCACGGCGGATCACGACGATCGCGTGGTGCCGGCCCACTCCTTCAAGTTCGCCGCCACCCTGCAGGCGGACGACGCCGGCCCCCATCCCCAGCTCATCCGCATCGAGACCAATGCGGGGCACGGGGCGGGCACGCCGGTGACCAAGCTTATCGAGCAGAGCGCGGACCTCTATGCCTTCACCTTGTACGAGATGGGCTACCGGCAACTGCCGACCGTCCAGTGAGACCAGGGCCCTGCGGGGCCCTTTTTTGTGGTGGGACAGGCGGGCGCGACCATCCCTGTCTCGCCATTTGCCCGTTTTGGGGCCGGTACAGCCTGCGCCGCGCCCCCGGTGGTATAGTCAGCCACAGGATCTGCATTGAGGAGTTCGTCGTGAAGAAGATCATCTACATACTGCTGGGGTTGGCGCTGGCGGCCGTGGTGGCCATCGCCGCCCTGGTGTCTCTGGTTGACCCCAACCAGTTCAAGCCCCAGCTGGCGGAGCAGGTGCGCAAGAGCACGGGCCGCGAGCTGGTGATGGAGGGGGATATCGGCTGGCGCTTCTGGCCGAGCCTCGGCCTCTCTCTCGAGAAGGTGCAACTTCGCAACCCCGCGGGCTTTGCCGAGCCGGATCTGCTGCGCTTCGCGCAGGGTGACGCCTCTGTCGCCCTGCTGCCGCTGCTCTCCCACCGGCTGGAGATTGGCAAGGTGACCCTCAGTGGCGCTCATCTCTTTATCCAGACCAGGGCCGACGGCAGCTCCAACCTGAGCGGCCTGGTCAAGACAGCCACCGCCGACAAGGGCGATGGCGCTCAATCCCCTGCCGGCGATGGCCAGCCCGCCGCCCCTGCCGCCAGTGAAGAACAACCCTGGCAGATCAGCCTGCAAGGGGTGGCATTGGTCGAGGCCAGCGCCCTGGTGCGGGACGATCGCAGCGGCGCCGTCTCCCGCCTCGATAGGCTGGATCTCGATCTGGGTCAGCTGACCCCGGGTGAATGGGTGCCGGTGACCCTGGCCGCCAAGGGGGCGCAAGGGGATCTGGGGTTTGATCTCAAGGGAGAGGCCCAGCTCAAACCGGCCCAGGAGGCAATGAAGAGCGAGCTCAAGGATCTCAGCCTCAGCGGCAGCCTGAGCCAGCCATCGCAGCGGCTCGATGCCTTCACCCTCAAGGCCGATCGGCTGGCGCTGGGGCAGTGGAGCAGCCTGACCCTTAACCTGAGCGGCGCCCAAGGGGCGGCGGACAAGCCGACCCTGGCAGGCACCCTGGAGGGCACCCTCAAGGCGCGGCTCGATCAGGGGCTGCAACTGGTGGAGGTGTCGGATGCGGTGCTGGCCGCCAAGCTCAGTGGCGATGGCCTGCCACGCCCGCAGATGCAACTGAAGCTGGCAGGCTTTGCCCGCGCGGAGCTCGACAAGCAGAGCGTCACCCTGAGCAACCTGGTGCTGGGGGCGGACGAGGCCCTGCTCAGCGGCAACGGCACCGTGCGGCTGGGGAGCGTGCCCAGAGGGGAGTTCGATCTCAAGGGGGAAAAACTCGATCTTGATGCCTGGCTCGGTCAGCCGGCCAAGGCTGCCCCGACTGCGGCGGCCTCAGGGGCTGTTGCTCCGGCAGGGGCGAAGGCGCAGGCTGCCGCCACCAAGGCGCTCTCCACCATGGAGCCCGATCTCGCCGCCCTCAAGACGGTGGATCTGGCCGGTCGGCTGCAACTGGGCAGCCTGCGGGTGAAGGGGCTGGATCTCAACGCCGTGGATCTGCAGCTCGCCCTGGCCGGTGGCCAGCTCAACCTCAAGCAGTTCAGCGCCGCAGTGGCTGGTGGTCAGGTGACGGCGAGCGGTGTGCTCGATGCCCGCCAGCAACCCGCCCGCTATCAGGTGCACAAGCGGATACAGGGGGTGGATATTCGCCCCCTGCTGCAGACCCTGGCCCAGAACGATCGACTGGAAGGCAAGGGGGATCTTGAGGTGCAGGTGCAGGGCACCGGTCTCTCCGAGCAGGCGCTGCGCAGCCAGATGCAGGGCAAGGTGAGCCTCAGGCTGAGCGACGGTGCCCTGCACGGCATCAACCTGGCGGAGATGATCCGCGAGGCGCGGGCCACCCTGACCGGCAAGGGGGCGGATCAGGTGAAGGAGGCGCGCAAGACCGACTTCAGCGCCCTGACCGCCAGCTTCCAGATCGCCAATGGCGTGGCGCGCAGCGACGACATCCAGCTGCTCGCCCCCGCCCTGCGGGTGAAGGGCCAGGGCCAGACCGCCCTGGTGCCCGAGACCCTCGACTTCCTGTTCCTCACCTCAGTGGTGGAGAGCAGCAAGGGGCAGGGGGGCAAGAGCGTGGACGAGCTCAAGGACGTCACCATACCGGTGCGCATCGGCGGCCACTGGCAGTCACCCAGCTACCGGCTCGATGTGAAGGAGCTGCTCGGCAACAACAAGGTGCTGGAGGAGAAGGCCCGCAAGGAGGCCGAGCGCGGTCTCAAGAAGTTGCTGGGAGACAAGGGCGACGACGAGCAGATCAAGGGGGTGGCGGATCAGCTGCTCAAGGGCCTGTTCAAATAGCCTGGACCTTGCGTTTTATCGCCATGCAGAGCCCGCCCCGTGCGGGCTCTTTGCTGCCGAATATAGGGGGATGGGGCCAGGCGTTGCCCCCGAGGATGGGGTAATATCCGGGTCGAGACGAGAGACAAGGAACAGGGAGCGTCCATGAGCAAACGGGTGTTGATCACAGGTGGCAGCAGGGGGATAGGGGCGGCGACGGCCCGTTATCTGGCGGGGCTGGGCTATCATCTGTGCCTCAACTATCGTCATGACAAGGCCAGTGCCGAGGCGCTGGTGGCCGAGATCCGGGCCCGGTATCCGGTCTCCTGCATAGCAGTGCAGGCGGATATCGGGGTGGAGGCCGAGGTGGTGCGCCTGTTCGAGGAGATGGACGCGCGGCTCGGGGTGATCACCCATCTGGTGAACAACGCAGGCATACTCCAGCCCCAGATGAAGGTGCTGGAGATGAGCGCCGAGCGCATCAACAAGACCCTGACCACCAATGTGACCGGCTATTTTCTCTGCTGCCGGGAGGCGGTGCGCCGCATGACGAGCGGGGGCGCCATCGTCAACGTCTCCTCCGCCGCCGCGCGCCTGGGCTCCCCCGGGGAGTATGTGGACTACGCCGCCTCCAAGGGGGCCATAGACGTGCTGACCAGGGGCTTGTCCCTGGAGGTGGCGGCCCAGGGGATCCGGGTCAACGGGGTGCGCCCGGGCTTTATCTATACCGAGATGCACGGGGACGGCGGCGAACCCGGTCGGGTGGACAGGATCAAGGGCAATATTCCGCTGCAACGGGGCGGTCAGCCGGTGGAGGTGGCCGCCGCCATCGCCTGGCTGCTGTCGGACGAAGCCTCCTATGCCACCGGCACCTTTATCGATCTGGCCGGGGGGCGCTAGGGGCGGAGTCACACTCTCCCGACAACAAGGGGCGCCATGGCGCCCCTTGTTGTGGATGCGGCAAGAGCCTTACTCCCCCAGCAGCTGTTGCCAGACCGCCAGCACATGGCCCCGCTCGGTCAGCAGCTGATCGTCCCCCACCTTGCGGGAAACCTCGGAGAGGTTGAGACGATGGCCAAGGTTGCGGATCTCCAGATAGGCGTGCTTGAGCCCCTCCGCCTGCTCCAGGGTCAATACCCCCGCCATCACGCACTCGTCGAAGATGCGCACGTTGTCCGACCAGCGGGTCAGGGCCTCGGGCTCGCCGCAGGCGTGGGCCAGCACCAGGTACTGGGCGATGAACTCTATGTCCACCATGCCGCCGGGGGACTGCTTGAGATCGAACTCCCCCTCGCCGGCCTTGAGCAGGTGATCCCGCATCTTGTGGCGCATCTCCCGCACCTCGCGGGCCAGGGTCGGCAGGTCGCGATCCTTGGCCAGCACGTCGCGGCGGATGCGGGCAAATTCGGCGACCACGGCATCATCGCCATAGATGGGGCGCGCCCGCACCAGGGCCTGATGCTCCCAGGTCCAGGCTTCCTGCTGCTGGTACTGCTCGTAGGCGGCGAGGGAGGAGACCAGCAGGCCGGCGTCGCCGGAGGGGCGCAGCCGCATGTCGATCTCGTAGAGGATGCCGGACGGGGTGCGGGTGCTGAACAGGTGCAGGATCCGCTGGGCCAGGCGCAGGTAGAACTGGCGGCTGTCGATGGGCTTGCGCCCGTCGGTGTAACTGTTGGGGTCGCCGCCGTGCAGGAACACCAGGTCGAGATCCGAGCCGTAGCCGAGCTCGATGCCACCGAGCTTGCCGTAGGCCACCACCGCGAAGCCGCGCTGGCCGCTCAGCGCCACCTCGGGGGGCACCCCGTAGCGTTCGCTCATCTGGGCCCATGCCTGATTGACCACCTCTTCGGTGATCGCCTCCGCCAGCCAGGTGAGGTGGTCGCTCACCTTCATCAGCGGCAGGGCGCCGGCGATGTCGGCGGCGACGATGCGCAGCAGCTGCACCTGCTTGAACTGGCGCAGCGCCTCCATCTGCTGCTCCACGTCCTCCTCGGGGATGCGCAGCAGGAACTGGCGCAACTGGGGCTTGTACTGATCCAGTGGGGTGGGGTGGTAGAGGTGCTGGGGATCCAGCAGCTCGTCCAGCAGTATGGGGTAGCGGGCGAGCTGTTCGCTCACCAGGTTGCTCTCGTCGCACAGACGCACCAGCTGGCGCAGGGCGGCGGGGTTCTCCGCCAGCAGCTGCAGATAGGCGCTGCGGGTGAAGATGCGGGTCAGCAGGGTGCAGACCCGCTCGAACAAGCGGGCGGGCTCACGGCTCGCCACCACCAGTCGCAGCAGCTCGGGCATCAGCCAGTCCAGGGCGATACGCCCCTGGGGCCCGACCTGGCGGCGCTTGTACTCCTCCTTGAAGCGCAGCAGGGCGGCGCAGAGCGGAACCGGATCGCCCACCCCCTGGGTGGTGAGCAGCTTCTCCAGCTCGGCGGCATCGAGCTCGGTGCGCCAGAGATCGAGCCAGAGCTGTTCCAGGTGGGCGGGGGCCTCCTTCTCTTCCCCCACCACGGCGACGAACTCCTGATGGACTATGGCCATCTCCTCGTCGAGGTGCGTCATGAAGCGCCCCCAGTCGGCGAACCCGGTGGCGGCGATCAGTCGCTGGCGATCCCGCTCCTCGGTGGGCAGGGTCTGGGTCTGCTGATCCCCTATCTCCTGCAAGATGTTCTCGACCCGGCGCAGGAAGCGATAGGCCTGGAGCAGGCGCGCGCAGCGCTCCTCGTCGAGGGCGCCGCTCTGGGCGATGGCCGCCAGCGCCTCGGGCAGGTGGCGCACCCGCAGGGCGGGCTCGCGGCCGCCACGAATGAGCTGCAGCGCCTGGGCGATGAACTCCACCTCGCGGATGCCGCCGGCCCCCAGCTTGATATTGCCCTCCAGCCCCTTGCGGCGCACCTCGGCGGCTATCATCGCCTTCATCTGACGCAGGCCGTCGATGACGCCAAAGTCGATGTAGCGGCGGAACACGAAGGGGCGCAGCAGCTCGGTGAGGGCCTGGGCGTGTTCGCACTGGGGCCCCAGCACCCGCGCCTTGACCATGGCGTAGCGCTCCCAGTTGCGGCCATGGTGCTGGTAGTAATCCTCCATGGCGGCAAACGAGATGGCGAGCGGCCCCGCCTCGCCGAAGGGACGCAGCCGCATGTCGACCCGAAACACCTGACCATCCTGGGTGGGCTGGTGGAGGGCGTTGATCAGGCGCTGCCCCAGCTTGATGAAGAACTGCTGGTTCGCGAGCTCCCGCCGCCCGCCGACCGTGTAGCCGTTGTCGGGGAAGGTGAAGATGAGGTCGATGTCCGAGGAGAAATTCAGCTCGCCGCCACCCAGCTTGCCCATGCCGAGGATGAGCAGGGGTTGGGGGTCGCCGTTGCCGTCCATTGGCATGCCGAGCTCGGCGCACTGTTTGGCGTAGAGCCAGTCCCGGGCGCCGCAGATCAGCGCGTCCGCGAGCCTGGTGAGATGGATAAAGCTCTCTTCGACCTCTGACTCCCCGAGCAGCTCGCGCCAGGCGATCACCAGCATGCGGCTGCGCCTGAACTGGCGCAGCACGCGCTTGAGCGCCTCCTCGTCATGGACTTCGGCGAGCAGGGCCGCGAGATCGCCCTCGTAGGCGGGCCAGCGCTCGGACAGCGCCAGATCCCCGGCGGCCAGGGTCTGCGCCAGCAGCTCGGGCTGCTTGATGAGGGAGTCGGCGACGAAATCGGAGAGGCCAAACAGGGTCCGCAGGGTCTGCTGCTCCATCGCTGGCAAATTGCCATATTCGGGGGCCAGCTCGACCAGCCGTTGCCACTGGCGCTCGGCCTGATCCTGCAGCAGGGGTGACAGCGCGGGGAGGAATGCCGGAGATGGGGGAAGAGAAGAGGAATGCTGGGCCACGGTTGCCGTCCTTGTGATTAACGGGTCTGCAGAGGGAATGAAAACACCGGCAGCCAATCTAGCATTGTCCCGTGCCCGCGTCACAGCCCGGGAGAGAGAAGCATGAGCCGGCGGGGAAAATGGGCCGCCGGCGCGGGCTCAGGGGCGCCGATAGATCTCGGGGTCGTACTTTTCCATCAGGCTGCCGGGGGCGCGGGGCGGCGCGAAGCCAAAACCGGCATAGAGCCCCTGGGCATCCGAGGTGGCCAGCATGAGGCGGCGCAGCCCCTGCAAGGCGGGATGGTCGACAATGGCCGCCATCAACGCCTTGCTATGGCCGCGACCGCGATGCTCGGGCAGCACGAAGACGTCGGAGAGATAGCCGAAGGTGGCCCGGTCTGTGATGACCCGGGCGAAGGCCACCTGCTGGCCGTCGACATAGCCGCCGAAGCAGAGGGAATGATTGATGGCCCGCTGCACCGTGGAGAGGGGAATGCCGAGGCTCCAGTAGGCCTCCTCGGACAGGAAACGGTGAATGAGCGGGACATCGAGGCGTCCCTTGTCGTCGCTGATCTCCAGTGGGGATTGGGTGTGTTGCATCCTGGCTCCTTGCCGTGACATGAGATGAAATGAAAAAGGCCCCTCGCGGGGCCTTCCAGTTTACTCAAATCACGGCCTCAGGCCAGCTTGAAGGCCTGGATGTGGGTATCCAGCGTCTGGCTGTGGTGTTCCACCAGTTCGGAAGCATCTTTCAGCTCCCGCAGCACCACCACGGAGCCTTCCACCACCTGCTTGACCTGCTCCAGGTTGGCGTTCATCTCTTCGGCGACCGAGCTCTGCTGCTCGGAGGCGGCGGCGATCTGGCGGTTCATGTCGGCCACCCCCTGAACCCGCTGCACTATGGTGGCGAGCTGATCGCCGGCCTGGGTCACCTGCTCGACCCCCTTGTCCGCCTGCTGCACGCTCTCGGCCATCAGGCCGACGGCCTGGCGGGCATTGCCCTGCAACTGCTCGATCATCTTCTGGATCTCGACGGTGGCGGCCTGGGCCCGGTTCGCGAGTTCGCGCACCTCGGAGGCGACCACGGCGAAGCCGCGGCCCGCCTCGCCGGCGCGGGCGGCCTCGATGGCGGCGTTCAGGGCCAGCAGGTTGGTCTGCTCCGAGATGCTGCGGATGGTGTCCACCACCGAGCCGATGCGATCGACCCCGTGCTCCACCTCGTTGACCACGGCGGAGGAGCGCTGGATGTTGCCGGAGAGGGTGTCTATGGTGCTGACGGTGGCGGCCACGCAGCGGCTCCCCTCCTCGGCCAGGGCGCTGGCGTCGGCAGTGGCGTGGGAGGCCTGCTCCGCATGGTTGGCCACCTCGCGAATGGCGCCCACCATCTGGCTCATGGCGCTGGCGAGCTGCTCTATCTGGGTGAACTCCTCGTTGATCGCCTCGTTGGCCTCATCCATGCAAAGCGTCACCTGGGAGGCGATGTCGTTGAGCTCCTTGCAGGCGGCGCGCTGGGTGCCGAACACCTCCTTGAGGTTCTCCTGGGAGTGGGCGACCGCCTTGGCGATGTCACCGAACTCGTCCCGGGACTTGAGCAGCACGCTGTGGCTGAGATCCTTGCGGGCGAAGCGCTCCAGCAGGCCTACCAGATAGTGCACCTGCTTGACCATGAGACGGGAGCCGGTCAGCAGCAGCACCACGAAGACGACCCCCATCAGCGCCGTCTCCATCAGACCGGTCCAGAGCAGGCGATCGGCAATGGCATTGGCCTTGGTGGCATCTATGCCCTCGCCGAGCAGGGTGGCTTCCAGGTTGCTGGCATCGAACCAGAGCTTGGCCAGCAGCAGCAGCGTGCTGAACACCATGAGCAGCACCACTTTGGGCACCAGTCGGATGTTGCTCATTCGCCTCTCCAGCGAGTTTAACTGCATAATCTTTCTCCTTCTTAATGGCCGGTTTTCCTTTGTCCTCAGGACTATCGGCATTATCTTCCTTTTTATTAATTCGCACCGTGCCTAAAGTAGGAAATTGTATGCGACATCACTTAACTCACCTGCGCGCCATGGATCTGCTGATGGCGTTTCTGTCGGTGATCTCCGTTTGCCTGGTCTGTGCCCGCTGGTGGGGTCACCGCGAGTGGAGCCCGCAGACCCTGCAACTCTTCTATGACGTCGACAGCCTGATCTGCTATTTCTTCCTCGCCCACTTCGCCTACGGCTGGGTGAGGGCCCCGGATCGCATGGCCTTCTTCAAGGCCAACTGGTTCTATCTGCCGGGCAGCCTGCCCATGGTGGA
>RCUU01001767.1_pt1 | contig 9968 bp, 7 predicted proteins | sample 2166211 | NCBI WGS metagenome assembly RCUU01 (sample SAMN09932620, study PRJNA488358) | compost metagenome | feature: garden; material: soil; isolation source: compost soil in phenylacetic acid-enriched culture | place: Germany: Experimental Botanical Garden Goettingen | collected 2016-01-27
CTGGAATTTTCATTCCGCCTGTAAATTTGCCCATATCTTGATTAGCAAGCTCTTCAGCTTTACTTAATGCATCATTAACAGCCGTCAAAACAAGGTCCTGCAGCATTTCTACATCATCCGGATCTACAGCCTCCGGTTTAATATTCAAAGACATAATTTTTTTGTGACCATTAACTTGAACTGTAACTACGCCGCCACCTGCGCTGCCTTCAATCATTTTGCTGCCAAGCTCCTCTTGTGCCTTTAGCATTTGTTCTTGCATCTTTTTCACTTGCTTCATCATTTGGTTCATATTGTTCACTAAGTCCACATCTCCTTCAAAGGTATCAATAGTATTATAATAACAAAAAGTTACTCTTTGATCACAACAAGATCCTCGCCAAACATTTGCAACGCCTCATCCACCCATGGTTCCTTGCCCTCCGGTTCATCCCCAGGGGCCGGCACGAGCTCAAAAGGCTCTTTCGGGGCCTCCACAGCACCCTCAATCGCCTCGTTCCAATCCTTAAGCATCATCGTTACAAGACGACAAGGTCGGCCAAGCTGGCGCTCAAGTACTTGCTCGATCAGTTGCTTATTTGCTGGCTTCTCTGTCGTTTCCCGATGAATGTCATTCTTAAACGCTACAAGTATAGCATCCTCCAGTATCGACACAGGCTCGCCATTCATAAACCAGGCATGAACGGTGACCTTCTCATCCTTAACCGCCTGCAGCACTTGATTCCATTTACCTTGAACAGCCGAAAATTCCGCATTGCTTCGTTCCGCCACATACCGTTCAATTCCCGAAGGAATTTTGGCAGTCGACGATACCCGGGTCGCGGGTTTTGAAGATGAACGATTCCCTGAAGACGAAGACTTGTCACCATGTGCCCCGTCCCCTTGTAATCCACCACTGGCAAGAGCCTTTTCAAGCTTATTTTCAAGCTCTGCAAGCTGTTTTTTCAGCCGATCCACTTCCGAAGCATCTGCAGAAGCGCCATGATTACCGCTAGCAGCACCCTGTGGCCCCTCTTCCTTAGAAACGTTGAACAGCTTAAGTAGAGCAACCTCAAACAGCATCTGTGGCTGAACGGCATATTTCATCTCGGTCTGATAATGGTTAAGGGCCTCAATAATCTGAAACAACTGATTTCGAGAAAAAGCATTAGCCATTTCCCCGAACTCCTGAACATCCAGAACTCGCTCTGTCAGTCGGTCCGCCTGTGGCACCATCTTGATCAAAAGCAGGTCACGGAAGTAATACAACAGGTTCTCCATGCACTTGTCAGCGCTTTTCCCCTCCTGCATCATTGCTTCAATCGCTTGAAGCATTCCGCCTACATCATTGTCAAGAATCGTACGGGCTAGCTGAGCGAACTGTCTGGAGGGAATCCCCCCCGTCATATCCAGCACCTGCTGGTAAGACACGTGACCGTCTGTAAAGGAAGCAATCTGATCCAGAACACTTACCGCGTCACGCATGCCACCGTCTGACAATTTGGCAATATACGAGATCGCTTCATCGTCCGCATTAATGCCTTCCTGCTCACAGATTAATTTCAGACGTGCACTCTGCTCCTCCAAAGACACTCTTCGAAAATCAAAACGCTGGCACCGGGAAATGACCGTTGCCGGCAATCGATGAGGCTCCGTTGTAGCCAAAATAAACATCACATGCGGCGGCGGCTCTTCCAATGTTTTCAGCAATGCATTAAACGCTTCCGTCGTCAGCATATGGACTTCATCAATAATATACACTTTCTGCCGCACTTCCGTTGGGGCATATTTTACCTTTTCGCGGAGATCGCGAATTTCCTCGACCCCCCGGTTGGAAGCGGCGTCAATCTCAAGCACATCCATGACAGCACCGGCGGTTATACGCCGACAAGCATCACATTCATTACACGGCTCAGGACCCGGTCCTTTCTCACAGTTCACTGCCTTCGCCAATATTTTGGCAGCCGTCGTTTTTCCAGTTCCTCTAGGTCCACTAAAAAGATAAGCATGCGACAATCGCTGCTCGCGAATCGCATTCTGTAATGTTCGGATAATATGCTGCTGCCCAACCATGTCTTGAAACGACTGCGGCCGCCAAGCACGGTACAGCGCAATATGCTCCATTTGCGGCACCTTCTTTCTATACCTTAAGCGACATTCGCCGCCCCTTCATTATACTATACTCATGTACTGACGAGCCATATTCCCTCATCATCGACATAAAAAAACATCTCTGCCAAAAGACAAAGATGTGTGTTTGTAAAATATGTAGCCGTGCACCTGTTATTGATCGTTGCGATCCAAGTGGCACCCTTACAGCGCAACTCGGGACAGGCTCCCCTCCGGCACAAGAGTGAAACTGCTTATGGCTGCTTCCTTCCGGACCTGACCAGGTTCACAGGTACTCATTGCGGAGGACCCGTCCGTCAACGTCTGCCATAAAGACCGAACCTCACATCGACAAGACCTCTAACAGGACTTCAACCTCGCTATAGCGGCTTGCGAGTTACAGGGCACCGCTACCTCCCCATCTAGCACGGTGAAATTAAGTATAGCTCATGCCTGTCCAAAATGCAACCAAAGGAAAAACCTTACTGGTCTAGCAGTATAGTTCTATTAGATAATCCCGGTTTGTTTTTCATATTTTGATAGAATAGAGTAGAATTATAAAAGAACATAAGCAAGAAATTTTGAACAAAAGAGGAGAAAATATGAGAAAAATAAGTAAACTTATTCTCGCCGCTTCCATTGCCACCGGAGGATTGTTTAGCATGGGCTCAACGGAAGCTCAGGCGTCATCCGCTGTGCAAATTTTACTAGACGGCTATCCACTATCTTTTTCGGGTGACCCGATAATAATGAAAGGAACCACTATGGTACCTTTTCGTTCGATTTCTGAAGCGATGGGGATAACAGTAACCTGGGATCAAGCCACGAAGACAATTACAGCTATTAAAGATGAAGGAACTGAGTCCACCCAGGTCCGGCTTACATTAAACAATCAGCAGGCTATTGTTAACGGCAGCAGCATTCAATTGGCAGTAGCTCCACAAGCTGTACAGGGCAATACACTCATCCCGCTCAGCTTTTTCAGCCAACAGTTTGGTGCAGCTGTAGGATGGAATCAAGCCACGAAGACCGTATCGATCACCTCACCACAAAAGAAAATGTACACACTCGGTTTCTATGCGATTTCTTCCTTCTCTGAGGCGGCAAACATTCCGCGCTTTGATTCCATCGGGTTTGGCTGGAGTCGGATCGATGAGAATGGCAGATTCACGACTACAGGCAAGGACTTCAAGCTTCCGCTTCCAGCAGGTGATGTTACCGCTGAAAGTCTTGTTTCCAACGCATCCAGTGCGAGCACCTCTCCGTATCTTATGGTTTACTCCGGGGATACTAAGGGCGAATTAACTAAAATAGTAGAAAACGCAGAGTATCGCGCACAGGCGATAACTGATATGATTACGACTGCTAAAGAGCTACAATTCGAAGGCATTTTGCTCGATTTTGAAGGACTTGGGCTAACCACAGACAAAACCTTAACTCAAACAGCCTTTACAGCATTCGTAAAAGAAGTCGATACAGCCGCTACTGCCGCCGGGCTCAAGCTATCACTTGCGTTACATCCACTCAATTCCTCATATCAAGGATATGATTACAAAGCGCTGGGTCAGCTTGCCGATGAGTTGATTATCATGGCCTATGATTATCAAGCCTCTCCAGGCAATTCCAAGCAGCCTGAGCCTGTTGACAAGGTAAATGAAGCTATCCAGCTCGCGTTGAAGCAAACCGACAAGGATAAACTCATCCTGGGGCTTAATGTTTATAATGAAAATGCGGATTCCATCTCAACATTAATTGGACTTGCTAAACGATACGATCTCAAAGGTATTGCTGTGTGGCGGTTAGGCCTGACAACAAGTGATGAATGGGCCAGCATGCAGCAAAGCATCGAATTCAAGCAATAATACAACTTCATCCAGAGCTAAAAAAATCCCCCGCTCCATAGGAGCAGGGGATTTCGACGTTATCCGAGATGCTGCAGACGCAGCATTTCTTCTTAGATGCCGTATTTTTTCTTAAATTTATCCACACGACCACCTGCATCCAAGAACTTCTGTTTACCAGTGAAGAAAGGATGGCAGTTGGAGCAAATTTCAACGCGCAGATCTTGTTTTACGGAACCTGTTTCAAAAGTGTTGCCACAAGCGCAAGTTACCGTAGTCAAGTGATATTTCGGTTGAATGGCTTCATTCATGACTTTCACCTCTTTTTCGCCCTGAGCCTCATGCGTGCACAGAGTTATAATGACACTTCTAAGATTATAGCACGCTAAATTTCGCTATGCAATCGTCTATTCTCAGGAAAAAACATTCCGAGCTATATTAATGAGTAATAATTTTCTTAACACGAGCAAGCTCATTAGGCGGTACATGGGTATAAGAACCGATAACCACATCCGGCAGCTCTTCCTGGAAAATTTCAATCGCTTGTTTCATTCCAAGAATGTCACTCTTGGCTTTAGGAATAAGCTCTAAATAACTCTCAGGATCGATATTCAGATTACGGAGCTGGATCAATTTCAGCTTGGTTTTTCTGGCAAAATCGATCATGGCCTCAATCTCCTCTTCCCGATCCGTTACACCAGGAAAGATCAGATAATTTATGGAGGTGTAGACCCCTTGCTCTGAAGCATAGCGAAGTGATTTTTCCACATTAGCAAGTGTGTATCCACGTGGTTTGTAATAAGCATTATAATGATCATCAAGTGCACTGATGGTACTTACACGCATCAAATCAAGACCGGCATCTACAATGCCCCGGATGTGGTCACTAAGCCCGGCGTTTGTATTAATATTGATGTATCCCATGTCCGTCTGCTGACGCACTTCCCGTATCGCCTCAATAATCAATTTCGCTTGTGTAGAGGGTTCACCTTCACAGCCTTGCCCAAAACTGATAATCGATTCCGGAGTTGTTAGGTGCTCGAGCATAACCTGTACAATCTCATCCACTCTCGGGCGGAAATTCATGCGTGTCTGCGGCGATACAAATCCGCTATCATCCGGTTGTTCCGAAATGCAGCCAAAGCAGCCGGCATTGCAGGAATACGACACAGGGACAGCGCCCTCCCAACGATTCAGAAAAGTATTGGACGCGGTTAGGCATTCATAACCGAGCGCACAATTGGAGAGATGCTCATAAAGACGATTGTCGGGATAACGAGCCTTGAACGATTTTACCTGATCCTTCAGCTCCAATGGATCACAATTCAGCGGATTCCATCTCTCCGGATCATCCGACATTCTCGCAGTCACATAGAACTGCCCATCCTTCCATACTACGGCCGAATAACCGAACAAAGGGAGTTTATATTCCTTATCTGTTTTCACATAACCAGGAAGACAGAGTCTGGTATAACCTTGCGGGAGCAATGCTCCTACCGCCTGCACGTCACCTGGTACTGGCTGCATTTCACCCGTCAACGGGTCCATCCCAATCGGACGAGTACAAGGAAGGCCTACAAGCGTTGCTCCTTCCGGAAGAGGAATTAGCTCATCCTCCATAATTTCAACGATCATATCCGCGCTTCGGGCAAGCCCGTAAAGCGTTGGATGATCATATACTTGCCCTTGCTCATCGGCATATACTAAATACATTCGATTGTCTCCTCTGTGCCCGATGCAGAATCAAGGATGTTAGGATCCTGAACCAGATCCTGTACCGGAAGATGATGATACCGTTCGAGCGGCGCGGCGAACACTGCTTCCACTACTAGAAGAAGTCTTTGTATTATTCGAATTTGAATTGCCCGCAGCATCAAACGACGCCAAAAATTCCGCATTTGTCTTACTATCACGCAGCTTCTTCAAGAAGCCCTCCACAAAGTCATAAGAGTCGTTCATATTTTTGCGAATCGCCCATATGGTATCCAATTCTTCCTTGCTCAGCAGCACCTCTTCACGACGTGTGCCGGAGCGGCGAATATCGATAGCAGGGAAAATGCGACGTTCTGCAAGCTTACGATCTAAATGCAACTCCATATTGCCTGTACCTTTAAATTCTTCATATATAATATCATCCATACGAGATCCGGTATCCACAAGAGCAGTTGCAAGAATGGTTAAGCTTCCGCCTTCCTCCACATTCCGGGCAGAGCCGAAGAAACGTTTTGGCCGATGGAAGGCTGCAGGATCAATACCCCCGCTCAACGTCCGTCCGGATGGTGGAACCACAAGGTTGTAAGCTCTTGCGAGACGAGTGATACTATCAAGTAAAATAACGACATCCTTCTTATGCTCTACAAGTCTGAGCGCACGCTGCAATACGAGTTCTGCAACTTTGATATGGTTCTCAGGCAGCTCGTCAAAAGTAGAAGCAATAACCTCGCCCTTAACCGAACGTTGCATATCGGTTACTTCCTCTGGACGCTCATCAATTAACAGCACAAAAAGCTCTATATCAGGATTGTTTGTAGAAATGCTGTTGGCAATTTCTTTAAGCAACAAAGTTTTCCCTGCTTTTGGCGGTGCGACGATCAAACCACGCTGTCCAAGTCCTACTGGGGCAAGTACATCCATAATACGAGTGGATAAATGGGTCGAAGATGTTTCAAGCACGAGTTTCTTTTGTGGATAAAGGGGTGTCAACGCTGGAAAATGGAGGCGTTCAGCAGCAATTGACGGATTCTCTCCATTTACGGCATTTACCTGAAGAAGTCCAAAATATCGTTCGTTTTCTTTAGGTGCCCGGCATTTACCAGAAACCAGATCTCCTGTCCTCAAATCGAACTTTCGTATTTGCGAAGCGGAAATATAAATATCCTCCGTACTCGGCAAGTAATTAATCGGCCTGAGAAATCCGTAGCCTTCAGGTAAAATTTCAAGGACACCTTCCATAAACATCAAGCCGCTTTGTTCTGCCTGCGCTCTAAGAATAGCAAAAATTAGTTCTTTCTTTTTTAACTGACCGTAGTATTGAATCTGGTGCTGTTTGGCCAGCTTATACAGATCAGTCAGTTTCATACCTTCCAAATCAGCAATTTGAAGATCCATGTAAAAACCACCTATTCAATTTTTCTTATCACTTATATTAATTTAGGAGAATTGAGAATCTATGAGGACATTTATCTATTATTACCCTATCATAGACAAATTATGCGGGCGGCGGCGAGCTTATTCCGCTTGCCGCCATACATCTGCCCCAAGCTCACGCAGATTTGTAACCAGATTATCATAACCACGATCAATAAATTCTACGCCGGATACCTCTGTAACACCATCACTCACCGTTAATCCGGCAATGACCAGCGCTGCTCCGGCGCGAAGGTCGGATGCTTTTACTTTCGCTGCATTTAATGATCCGCCTTCTATGATAGCAGAGCGGCCTTCTACGCGAATTTTGGCCCCCATTCTTACCAGCTCCGGGACATGCTTAAATCTATTACTATATACAAAATCACTCAATACGCTGACACCTTCAGCTTGGGTTAGCAAGCTGGTCATTGGTGATTGAAGATCGGTTGGAAAACCGGGATATACTAACGCCTTCACGTCAACATGCGTATATTTTGATGTGCCGATGACGCGAATAGACTCATCAAGCTCTTCTACTTTTACGCCCATCTCAAGCAATTTAGCGGTCAATGCTTCCAAATGCTTCGGAATGACGCCGTCAATTAACACATCGCCTCGTGTAGCCGCTGCTGCAATCATATAAGTACCAGCCTGAATTCGGTCAGGAATAATAGAATGACGGCAACCCTTCAGTTCGGATACACCTTCAATGCGAATCGTTTCAGTACCGGCGCCTTTAATACTCGCGCCCATAGAATTCAATAACGTTGCTACATCTATAATCTCAGGCTCTTTAGCCGCATTTTCAATAGTCGTGGATCCTTTGGCACGAGTGGCCGCCAGCATTATATTAATCGTTGCCCCTACACTGCTAACATCCAGATAGATTTTAGCACCGCGAAGCTCCTTGGCATGTAAATGTATTGCTCCATGCTCATTCGTTGCAGTAGCACCAAGCGCTTCAAAACCTTTAATGTGCTGATCAATTGGTCGCGGCTCAAAATTACAGCCTCCCGGTAAACCAATAGTTGCCTCTTTAAAACGTCCTAACATTGCGCCCATCATATAATAAGAGGCCCGAAGCTTTTTTACAGGCCCATTCGGCATTGGAATCGATCTAATATCAGAAGGATCAATTTTCATTTGACTGCCTTCCCAATTCACGCGAGCGCCCAATTCCTCTAAAATCTCCGAATACACCGCAACATCACTTAATAGCGGTAAATTATCTAAAACTACTTCGGACTCTGCCAGAATCGCAGCGGGAATCAATGCAATCGCACTATTCTTGGCACCGCTGATCGATACAGTACCACGCAGCGGCCGTCCACCGCTGATCATTAATTTCTCCATAAGCTCAAGGGTCCCCCTACATATTTTGCAGCCAAAAATGGTATAAATGCCCTCATCAAATTTATCAGTGAAAATGGAAAGACACCGTCTAGGCGGTGTACTCTCCATATCACTATATTTAACTGGGTGAATCATAGAGTGCTCAGAACATGGATCAAAATTATTAAGCTTGGTTATTGGAACCGAACTCGCGGATTTTACCAACAACAGTAGCTTTGATCGCATCGCGACCTGGAACGATATATTTACGTGGATCGTAAACATCTGGTTTTGCAGCCAGAACTTCACGAACAGCTTTAGTAAATTCAATTTGGTTCTCAGTGTTTACGTTGATTTTGGAAGTACCCAATGAGATCGCTTTTTGGATATCATGAGTAGGAATGCCTGTACCACCATGAAGAACCAATGGGATATTAGTTACATCACGGATTTCTTCCATTTCCTTGAAACCAAGGTTTGGTTCGCCAAGGTATGGTCCATGTACAGAACCAAGCGCTGGAGCCAAAGTGTCGATTCCAGTTTCTTTAACGATGCGTACACATTCGTCGCGATCAGCATATTGAATACCGCCGATTACGTCATCCTCTTGTCCGCCAACTGTACCTACTTCTGCTTCAACGGATACACCTTTAGCATGTGCATAGTCAACAACTTTCTTCGTCATTTCAATGTTCTCATCAATTGGGTGATGGGAACCATCGATCATAACGGAAGTAAAGCCAGCATCGATAGCTTCTTTACATTTGTCAAAGCTTGAACCATGGTCAAGGTGAATTGCTACTGGAACTGTAATTTTCATGTCGTGCAAAAGACCTTCAACCATTTTTACAACGGTATAGAAACCGCCCATATGGCGAGCAGCGCCTTCGGAAACACCGAGGATTACCGGTGACTTCTCTTCTTCAGAAGCAGCAAGAATAGCTTGAGTCCACTCAAGGTTGTTGATGTTGAATTGACCTACAGCGTATTTTCCTTGAAGCGCTTTGTTCAACATTTCTGTCATAGATACTAATGGCATGGGTTTCAATCCTCCTAAGGATATGAGATTTATCTTGTTTTAGCCGACATTCACACAGATTTATTATACCACAACCTGTCAAAAATACTATCGAAGCTTTCCGTTCAATTGTGAATATAACGAGGTAAAAATTGCTAAAATCAAATTTCCCGATTCTTATAGGAAAACGCCTGACAACGCCCTTTTTCTGACTCTGATTCTACATCTCTGACTTCTACTTCTCTGACTTCTACACTTTTCGACCGTAGCTCATACGTTATGAAGTCATGACGCAGTTCCGGAATTGATGGAATTACTGCAAATGTGCAGGCTTTGATCATGAGAATTAACTAAATACGCTAAATTGCTGCAAATGTGCAGGCTTTTTCTAAGAATTCCCTTCCAACTAACCATTCCGAGAAATATTCCTGCACATTTGCAGGCTTTTGCTCTTTTCCTTCATTTCTACTTTAAAAACTGCATTTTTGCAGGCTTTTCCCGATTGTATGCCTATCCGCTGCTAATGGCGTTCTGCACATCTGCACATCTACATATCTACA
>RCUU01001770.1_pt1 | contig 9943 bp, 7 predicted proteins | sample 2166211 | NCBI WGS metagenome assembly RCUU01 (sample SAMN09932620, study PRJNA488358) | compost metagenome | feature: garden; material: soil; isolation source: compost soil in phenylacetic acid-enriched culture | place: Germany: Experimental Botanical Garden Goettingen | collected 2016-01-27
TGCGAATGGCCTTCCAGAAGCATCATGGAAACGATGGCTGCTCAGCTTGGGAATCGTCACAGGCGGACGGCTGAAGGAGATATGCCAATTGACTCCGGGTGACATTGTAACCATGAAGTCCGGCCTTGTTGCCATTCATATCAACGAGGCAGGTGAGGGGAAGTCGATCAAGAACAAGCAGAGTGAGCGGCTGGTGCCAATTACTGATGGTGCCTATGGATTCGATCTAGTTGCGTTCTTGAGGTACGTCGATGAGTCCCGCCGTAGCGGGAATAATTCGTTAGCCCAGATTGGCTATAGGCCATCTGGTGAGTGGGTCAACCAGCAAGCAATCCCTGAGGCTCTGGGAGAGTCGTACGAGCGCGGCTTGGTCTTTCACTCATTGCGGCATTCATTGGCTTCGTTGATGCAAGCCAAAGGTGTTCCAACTACCCATGCTCAGGCTGTCATGGGGCATGCCTCTGGCACGATCACGTTTGACACATATGGTTCTGGGGTGCCGGTTGGGACAATTGCAGAGCTACTCAAGGAGCTCTTCAATACTGGCATCAGATCACTTGTGGGCAGTTGAGGGGGTTACGAAGGTGGTGGAACTGCTATTGAGTTGGCCGGTAGGTATCGAAGATGGCTGGCGATTCTCTACGTTACTGGCGACAGGTGCGCAGCGCTGCCCTGCCAGCTAATCTTAGAAGTTTTATAGAGACTGTTGGAAGAGCTCAATAGTGAACATTTTTTAGCAATTTCAGGTATGTCAAATCTTTGATTATAAAGATTTCGACATTATATAGCTCCGTTTGGTAAGTTGGCCATTGTTGTGCTGCCAATGGCCGATGGTAACCTGTCTTTACAAGCGTCGTGTTGGGGGTTTATTACGCTGCAAGATTGTCTTACGAATATGCTGGGTTATGTGGTTGTCGCATCCGTGTTCTATTGCCAAATCTAAAATATCCAATGCTGCTCTGGCATTATTTTTTTGCTCAACTTGATACAATGCCTCATCAGCGTAAAACGCCGGATGTTTTGCTTCTGAATAGATTTTGGCCAGTCTGAGTTTGGATGCTTCGCGGCCCTGTCCTTTAGCTTCTAGAACCTTCGCGCGGATAGCGTCACCGTGCTCAGAGAAAGCATTTCGCTCGCGAGCTAAGTCAAGCAGACGCAGTGCCTCGTCCGGATCTTTTCTTTCGTTTAATTGATATAGTGCTTCGTCATTATAGAACGCTTGGTTTTGACTGCCATCTTGTATCGCAGATCTACGCTGAGAAGATGCTTCAGCAGCATCGCTAACCAGTTCTATGCAGCGGTTTTGAATAGAAAGTACATAATTGTTTACTGCTTCTGGATGGTTAGCCTTGTGAGTTTCTAATCGCCGCAGGAAGTCTTCAGCGCCTGACTTTCCTCTAGCTAACAGGGCTTGGCCAAGATTTGCTAGATATTGCGGGTAGGTTGGCAATAGACTTAATGCTTGCTCAAATGCTGCAAGTGCCTCGATGCAGTCTTCACCCCGGGCTTTCTGTAGGCACTCACCGAGAAATCGCCAAGCTTTAGAATCGTCTGGATAGAGGCGTGTTATTAACTGCAATACATTGATTTCGGATTCAATTTGCCCTCCGGTTGTGTGGAGGTTTTTGTCGAAGCGCCAAAGTCGTTCTTGGCTCCAGCTTCCTTGCCCTTTAAGTAAAAGTTCAAGCCACTCGCCAATTTCAAGCGACGCTCCGGCACAAAGTAAGTGATGGCATGCTTCGTTGGCTCGCTCTATGTTTACGCTGCTAATTCGGCGAGTTCTTCCGAGTTGACGCTGCCAGCACTGGCCGATCTCATAGTGCAAATTGGCTAAGTCGCTTCCAGCTTCTGGCAAGGTTTCTAGTTCACCTTCTTCGCTGGAAGTTGTTCCAAGCTTGTGGCATATCCAGTTGCTAATAAAGCCGTGTAAAAAGAAATGCTGGCCGTTTGCGTCTGAAGGCAGCAAACATCTTTTTTCCAGTTGTAGCCAAGCTCCTTCGATCATTAACGCTTCCTCTAGCCAGTCAGCGTGATCATGGGGGATGGCCTTCCGATAGAGGGCTAGTGCTCGTAAGAGTAGTTGTTCACCGCTGCTCAGAACTCGATCAAAGAGCTCGCCGAGAAGACCTTGTTCAACACGTTCGATTAAATGCTCGCGTAGATTTTGATAAACCATCCACGGTGTTTCATGTACTCCACGAGCTACCTCTACTAGCAAGCGAATTGCCAGTGGATGTGCTTGTTGGCCGTGTCCACCGCCAAGCCACTGATACAGTGATCGCAATTCTGAACCGCTGTAACTCCAATCTTGTCCAGTGGGTTGGTTGCCTCTAAGAAACTCTGCCAGCCCAGCTCTGTCTAGACCAGGGACCTCTTCGATAATACAGTCTCTTCCGAAAGTTCCAGGTTGAACTTTTTCGCGCAATTCGAAGATCCATCTCCATTGAGGGAAAGCAATACGCAGAGCCTGTAAGATTATGAAAAGCTCTGGTGATCGCCATTGGTTATTATTGATCAATAAATGAGCGCGATCAATCCATACGAAGGCTGGACGCGGACTAGAATAACGCTCCTGTAGTTCCTTGACTTGCGATTGTAGATTTCCCGAAGGCGGCTTCGGTACTTCAGCGTGGTCGTTTAGTACGTTGAGAAGTTGACGAAATAGTTCGGAGGGGGAGATATTGTCTACAGCAAAAATGTGAACTACTTCGTGGCTTGCAAATGGTTCTGTTTGCTTTAGGGTTCGAATGACTTCGCTTTTACCGTTACCTCGCATGCCGTAGAGTGCGAGGGCGGGACTTTTAGCTAATCCCTTCGTTAGATTTTGCAGCAGCTTTTCCCGGCCGAATAGTTTCATTGAAGAGTGATGCGCCTGGTTATATATTTGTTGCTCAGGAGAATCGGCGCTCCTATCTGGTTCTTTCGGTTCTACGGATGAACTCAGTTCTATTTTTACGGTAGAGTTAAAGGGCCACTCTCCGTCCGGGGCATGCGTGGGGACTATCTGTTTCATCCATCCATTGTCATATCTAAATAGATGGGCGCGACAACTTCCAGTCTTTGGGTTAAGTCTGACTAGATTGATTCCGAATTGTTCCGGCGAATCTGCACCTACGGCTCCCGCTGCTAGATGCACACAGTTTTCACTGGTATGGACCCAAGCGGTATGCGTGTGGCCATGCAATAGAAAGTTTAATTTTCTGCTAGATCGGATTATCGCGTCATGATGCTCGGCTTCGTTCAGCCAGTCGAAGGGATGATGTATAAGTCCGATTGTAAAGTCTGCATTTTCTAATTTAGCGGCCATATGATTGAACTGCCATTCACCAGCAAGCCACAGATGGCGATCATCTTCATCCCCCGCGCAGCTCCATGCGGAGTTAAATCCAGCAATGCCCACTTGGTAGCCCTTCACATTAAGTGTATGGGCGTAAAGATGATAATCTTTAAAATGCAGTTCTGGACGGTAACTATGTACAAATTGGCCGTAATCGTCCAGGCGACTCATTGCTAGGATGTGATCCGAACTACGCTCGGCGAATCGAGAATTGATACCCGCCAAATTTTTGCGTGGGTCGTTGGCCATATCGGTCAAACGAGCCTGCTGATCTTTTGAAATGCTTTTGCGTTTCACATCATGGTTTCCGGGAACCATGAATAGACGTTCTCGATCAAGTTTTGTACAAGTCAGCAGGCGGTCGAAGAACTGAGTGGCATCAGTGTATTGTTCCTTAAGTGGGGCGCCGTTCGTTTCACCGAAGGCGATGTCCCCTGTACAAAAAACTAAATCTGGCTTTGGCAGTCCTTCATTGAACTGATTAGATAGGAAGCTCAATAGCTCATTACGTATTTCATTGTCTCTCCATGAGGTTTTCGGATGAAAATGGATATCAGAGATATGTAACCAAGTGATTTCGTCATTCTGTGACATGGTATATTCCACTATGAAATAGCTGGTTTGAGTATTCTAATCATCTCGGGTTTGCTAGGCAAGTTTTCAATCGGTAAGTAGTAAGAAGTATGAGGTAACTTTACCCGTGATCAGCGTCTCCGCTTTCGGCTACGAGCTGAATTGTTTCAGCGCCAGTTGGGGCTTTTACAGCTATCGCCATTGTGTTTGAAGTGTCAGGGCGCTAAGTCTGTGCTTAGTTTGTATACTTCTTGGTCGTTCCTCAAAATAACTAGATCAGTGCTATCTGTTGGGGGCTAAGTCCACGGGATATGCCAGATAAAATTGCTAATAACCAATTCGATCTTGGGTTTGTATATGCTGATAGGTGGTATTTGATGCCCATAGAGGAGCGGTCTCAAGAGCTCCTCCGGTGCGAATTTTGCGTCGCCAGCTAGAATTCAGAAATATCAGAGCTGCATCAAAGTTCTTGGGCGGGACTTAATATTCTGCTAAGCACAATTTCTGTGCCACTATGATCGTAGAAGCTGTATGCCAGCGAGAACTGCTTCAGCGTTTCTATCGAGTGTTTCCAGGGCGCTCAGAACGCTCTCGTGAGTGTTCGTGGAGCCACGCTGGGATATCCAAAGCGACACTTCCTCAAGGGCTGCCCTCAGGGCTATCTGGTTCGACATTAGTAGTTCAAATGTGTCGGCGGTGGTTGCGGCCTTCTTATCCATGTCGGGCGTCCTGTGTGCTTGGTGGAGTCAGGCGGTAGAGGAGGAGGGCTGGGAGAGCTCTCGCTTGATACGGTATACCGTGGCTACCCCCACATCCGCAATCTTGGCAATCTCTTCCATCTTGAAGCCGTCCCGCTTCAGCAGATCGGCCACCTGATCCCATTTTTTCTGGTTACGGCCCTTGCCACCCACTCTCTCGCCACGGGCACGTTTGCTGTCCAGCCCCTGTTTGATACGCTCTACCCGCTTTTCTTGATCCAAGCGGGCCATGGTCGCCATCAGGTCCACCAGCATTTCATTAATAACCAGCATGATGCGGGTGCCGATATCACCGTCATTTTTCAGGGTCAGCATCTGATGGGTGGTTGGCATATCAGCAACAACCAAACGCAGGCCCTTGGACTTGATAGTGGACTTCAGAGAATCCCACTCTGACTTCATCAGACGGGACAGGCGGTCCACTGATTCTACCAATAGCACATCACCTACCGAGGCTATAGCCAGCAGACGACCCAGTTCAGGACGTTCCAGCTTGGTGCCACTAATGTTCTCTGCGTACACATCAACTACTTGCAGGCTCTTATCCAGAGCGAAATTCAGCAGGGACTGCCTCGCCCGCTCTGCGTCCTGATCGTGAGTCGAAGCACGAAGATAGAGATGAGCCTTGATCATGGATTATCCTTTGTCATGAATGTCGATAGATAAATGATAATGTATCATTTGGCTTCCTATCAATGGGTGAGTGATAGGTTGCGGCAACTATTTATCGCCGTCTCGGATAGCTATAGCCAAATGGTAGGTCCGCTCTGGCTGTGCTGGCTCGCTGCTGACTTTCCAGCACTACAAAAAGCCCGCACAGTAGGTGCTGAAGGAGATGGCCTCACTCTTGCCAGCATCGAGGATGGCTCACTTTTGATCCATCACCGCTACTCACCCTATTCCTGGGGCAGTAGGCTGGGCTGAAAGTTGAGCCTAGTGCGGGGGATCAACCTAAAACCCGCATCAACTTACGGGGCGGGGCAGGAGTCTCCAGAATTGGAGGTTCCCCTATAGGGGGGGCTGTAGTGAAAACTGGCGTACACCGGGTAACAGAGTGCTGTAGTTGAAATCCTGATAGATGTAGTAGGACATTATATCAAAGGCGGGATTCGCTTAGCGCCATCACTGGCAACCCCACGTAAGTTGGGGCTTAGCTGGGGTGTGTGAGCAAAACTGCTCAAATGTGACCCTCGGCGGGATTAGATAGTGGCTAGTTCTACGATTAGTAACCGTAGACTACGCCTGCTCGAAAGATGATCCAGATTTGAATCATCCTATGTCCACCTGCCGCCAGCGGTGTATCAGCTACTCTGCTGGCACTCACGCCTGCACAGAGTATCTTATTGCTGAGTTATATGTGACGCACCGTCACACGATAATACACCTATGCCGCTCGGCATGGTTAACCTCAAGAGCTAGAGCGGGGAGGGGCAGCACAGCCCCTTCTCTCCCCTGCTGATAGAATTATTATCTTGCCTCACGGCATGTTTGTAGCAGGGGCAGGGCGGAAAGCCCCCAAAGCTGTTGATTTCAACCTTGCAGATATATGGTGAAGTTTCGTCATATTGTAATAATTTCTATTGTTCTCAGCAAGGTTAAAGAAAGATAAAGAGCAGAAGGCGAATTCTTGCCCTTTCTCTTCTCTGCTGCATAGAGTTGTTATACGTGCCTCGGGCACGGTCTCTCCTGCGTGGCGTCTACGTCACTAATGAGGAAATGCTCCGGTATGGAAATTTCGGTATTATATGCGTTAAGAGGTAAGGTTATTCCTTATATATATCTGTCGCTAATTGCCCTTGATTGACCCCTCGCCATCACTTGCTCGGTACTCTTGCTTCCACTTCTTGATCGTGTTCTTAGACACACCGAGCGCGTTGGCGATGGCCTTAACCGGAGCCTTGGCCATGATCATCGTCAGTGCCTCCAGCTTCATTGGGTGCACATTCCTTGCAATGCTTTTAGGGGTTGCCTGCTGTGGCGGCCATAACGTGTTGAAATTCACTTGCACGTCGATGGATTGAAGAATCTGCGGGTGTCGTTCAAGGTACAGGGCAATACCTCGTAAAGCTGTTCTCGCCGCCTCTATCACTCGTTGTAGTTGTCGAGTGCCCATTGGTCGAAGTTCATGGTTGAGCAGGCATTTTGCTGCTGCCGCTGTCGAGATGACAGAGAGGCGCAGCACTTTATATACGTCAGAAAGAGAGACGCTATGCTTTCCGCTGATAACCCCTGGCCCTGTGTATATAGCTCCGAATACGATGTCATCTAGCCAAGGGGTTGAGCGTTCCTCGAACTTTAGAATACACAAGGCAGGTGCTAGCGGGTTTTGTATAACTTGTGGCTTGGGGCCGCGAGTTGAACCAGGGCCGGTTTCTACCACTTCTTTCTGAGGGAGTAGCTCGAAAACTGGGGCGAGCTCAGTTGAGTTGTGCAAATTGTTGAAAGGTGCCAGCGGTGAGACAGTGCCATCGTGTTCTGAGAACCAGTTTTCACCTAGCCTTGCTGGTGTGCCTGCATTGTAATGGGTTGGATTTGTTAGAAAAGGATTTGTGGTGTATCCACCGTAGCACTCTCCGGTTGCGGTGTCGTATATGTATCCTTCGATTATTCTGGTACGAGCTTCTGCCACCTTGCTGCGGAGTAGGTCAAGAGAGCGGGTGGTTTGTGGATCGGGGTTGACGTATGTATTGATTGGATCACTTCCTTGTATGCGATTTGAGTGTGTAGCGTTGGGTTTCGAGAGTAAGAGCGTGAGATGGCTAGCTTCGCGACGCTAGCCATTTTCAAACATGTGCCAAGGTGCCTAGAATAAACTTGGTGTCTGTCATGCTCAGCCTTACTTGATAAAATCTCAGTTGGCTTCTGTTAGGCAGCGAGTTTGTTCGGCAACAGTCCTTCTCGGCGAAGCAGCTTGCCGATGTAAATTTCACCTTTACCGGTTACCATGGTCTTATTGGTTCGGTGAATACCGCTAGGGGTGATATGTACCTTTCCCACAACCACGAAGTGTCCCGCGTTGATGTGCCGCTGGTAAGGCGAGTGGTGCCTGTCCGCCATCAGTACGTTGCTGTGTCGTAATAGTTTGAAAAGTGTGTTTCGACCAATGCCATACTTCTTAGCTACCTCACTTACCGTCTGCAAGTTAGAAGAACCTGCAACTGCGTCATGGTACTCAACCTTTGGCGCGTCCCTTTCGACTTTGTGGATCAACTGTGCGTAGTTGCCTGCCATGCAGTGAGCTTGCTCAATGATGGTTTCCAGGTAGGTGCCAGGATTGTCCAGCACGTATTGGGCAGCATTCTCATGTACTGCTACGCCGTTTGTCGCAAGGAGGTCATATGCCCGGATTACCTTCAAGTTATACTCAGGGCTGATCCACATTGCGTAGTCGTAAACTAGTTCTTTTGCCACATAGGTGCCACCATTGCGACCGGGCTTGATTTGCAAAGGGTACGATTCTGTACCTTTAGCTAACTCGCTGATTAGCTCTTCTGCTTGGCGTACCCATAATGTCGGTTTGTGGCGGGGTTCACCGCCAGCAGCCTTGTGGAAGTCGTTTAGGCAATATCGTCCTTCTTGGTCTCGTCGTACAATAATGTCGCCGATGAGAACTGTTGTGGTCTGATATTCTGTGATGCTGATTACGTTGCTCATTTTATATTGCGTTCCTTTTTACTTCGAAGTCAGCTAGGGCTGACATGTTTCCTTGTGCTGCTGTTAGGCTGCTTGCTGTTGTTCCCAATACTGCAAGATCTCTTCAAGCTTCCGGGCTTTAGAGGTCTTGCGGTATTCCTTCAGTAGCGGCATGCGTTCCCGCAGATCATCTGCAAAGAGGTACAAGTCTTTGCCGTAGTCTAAGGCTTCGATCATTTCATCTTCCCAGAGAAAACCTTGGTATGTCCGTTCGAGCCATTCCCGGTTGAGTCGCTCCGTGTATTCCACTCTCGACCGGATGTCCGACTCTTTGCCGTAGCCTGGGGAGTAGGAGCAGGCATGAACCATCATGGTGCTACTGTCGTAAATTACCCAGTCATCGGCTTGTAGGGCTATGGCAGACGCAGCTGAGGCGCAAGTCATGCCAATCTCTACAATGATGTGGGCTTCGCATTCATCCATTCGGCGGCAGAGATAGTCACAAGTATCCAGGCTTCCGCCAGGTGATGAGAGTTGGATATATACTTGGTCTTCCTCTCCCGCATGGGCAAGGATGCTGACGAACTCGCCATACTCATGGATTTCCCCGATAGGGCCGGTGAGCGGGATGACGTATTGCATTGAAGCTCGCTGCTTGGCAAGGATGTTCTTCGGGCGGTAAATGCTTTCGAGTTCTACGGGTTCGTTGTTGGCGTTGTGTTTCATCTGGTTATCTTCCTTTACGGATTTCAGGTAATAGGTGGCCGTCGCTCGAAGTTAAGAGCTAGTGCGAGTGTATGCACCTATTAATCAAGGTTTGGTGATGCTGAGGTAAATGTCTAGTGCTAAGTTAAATCATTTATCTGTCCTGTGGGCGTTTTTTGGGCAATAGAGTGCCGTAACGTAAACTGTAAGTTTCGTCGGATTTATAGTGTAAGTGGGCCGAGTTGGGGTACTGGCTCTATACTAAGCCAGCTATGCTGGGCTTTTCTCTTAGGTCATATAGTTGTTCTCTAGTGGTGGTTTACGGCGTTTTACGGGCACGGAATTATCTTGCGATCAAGGCATGGCAGTTGCTCGAATAATTTAAACTAGGGCTGATGCGGCTGAGATGGTTAAATCTCGGGCACGACAAAACCTCCGTGCTAACCATTCATCGTTCCGACGAATCTGCAGGGAGGTTGGTGTTGCAGTTGGCCAATGCGGGCCTGATAGATCACCGTTGACTTGGCGATGAGCGGCACATTACGTGGGTTCTTCCGGCCTGTCAACAGGTTTCTTGAAAGAAAGCGCCATTGGCCCTGACTGACTCGACATCCTGAAGCCTGCCCAAGTCGAGCAGGGCAGGATGCAGATGAAGCACGCGAAGACTGCTGGTGTTCGAGTTCACGCTGCTACCTGTGTGGGAGGGGCCGTTCCGAAGTGTCACAACCCCTGTCACAAATCGTTGCCATGGCCCTGTTGCGGTGAGTAGGATGAGGCACCCTTACTCCTTGTCGATCCCGGCTAAGCGAAGCGCATCTCTCGGGTCTCGCCCATCAACAACGGCGCATTCGCCTCCGTCACCCCGCGAATGTAATCCCACAACAGGGTAATCCGCTTCAACTTGCGCAAATCCTCCCGGCAATACATCCAGAACTGT
>RCUU01001771.1_pt1 | contig 9941 bp, 6 predicted proteins | sample 2166211 | NCBI WGS metagenome assembly RCUU01 (sample SAMN09932620, study PRJNA488358) | compost metagenome | feature: garden; material: soil; isolation source: compost soil in phenylacetic acid-enriched culture | place: Germany: Experimental Botanical Garden Goettingen | collected 2016-01-27
GTCTAATATCGAAGAGAATGAAAGCGCTTAATAAGAACGCGGAGAGGAGGAATCAACTTATGACTTTAAGGCTTCATTCCACAAGAAATCGGCTTATCGCTATTCTTACGGCTATTCTCGTGGGAAGCCTGCTGCTGATTGGTGCGACGAATGTGCAAGCTCCACGAGCAGAAGAAACACTTCTGACCTTTAACGGACAGGTGGTCACTGCAGGAGAGTTCAACTGGCATCTTCAAATGAATCGGGCACTGACTGCGGATTATTTTAAACAGACCTACGAGGCCGCCTATTCAGAGAAGTTCTGGTTTACTGACTATTCCGGCGAAAACCCTGTGCAGAGATGGATCAAGGAATCCCAGACTCAACTACTGACAAAGCGGATGGAGCTAGAGCTTGCTCTAGAAGCAGGAGTGCTATCGGATATCAGCTTCGAAGGTTTTCTAAAAGGAATGGAGCGCGAGAATCAACGGCGGAGTCAGGCAGCAGAGAATAAGGAAGTGGTGTATGGGCCTTTACATCTGGAAGCACAGGCCTATTACAGTTATTACATGAGCAACCTTGAGGATGCCACGATTGAAGCAATGCGCAGTAGCGGAGGTATCGTGATTTCAGACGAACAGGCGAAGCTGGAATATGAAGCCAATCTAGCTGCTAAATATTCTCGACCAGGAACTATACGTCTTGAATGGGTGTCACTGCCCTTTGGCCCAGAAACAGAATACAAGGATCAGCAGGATGCTATGGAAAAAATGAAATTGCTCCGGGCAGCAGCAACAGTAGAGATTGGAACAGGAACAGGCATTCAACAACAGGCAAAAGAGTTTGGTGTAAACGTTGGCGAAGTAAAAATAACAAGCGCTTCACGGCGAACAGCAGCTCTGGAAAATCCTAAGGTATTGCTTGCTGCTGAACAGCTGGTACCGGGACGGATTAGTACTTTGTTTGCTGAAAATGGAGCAATCCATCTACTATACTGCCTGTCGATAGAAGATGCAGGAGTTCAAACCTTCGATCAAGTGAAGGATGCCATCACACTTCATTTGGCGCAGCAGGAGTTTAGATCCATGGTGGACGATAAGCTATCCAAAGCTGACTTGGTATGGAATTACCCAATGGCTGAAAGACTCGCAAACGAAGCCATTCAATAAATATTTAAGGGGGAATAACACAATAATGTTAAAAAAACTCGCAATATCACTGTTAATGATGGTGCTAATCTTCACGACAGTGTTCCCTGTAATGGGTGTTTCTGCCCATGCTGAAGAGATGTTTGCTGATGATTTCTCAGCTCTGCCAGCAGCGGAGCAGCATTCGGAGAATTGGCTGATTGACAGTAGCAATCCTCAATTCTTCGGCGGAGACACCGCTCGGTTGGTCAGGACATCCACGGAAACTGGTTATGCCATCTATTCGTTGTCAGGAATTCAGTCTTTTACGCTTCAGGCGTATTATTTTTCTGGTTCAACGGCCGTAATCAAATTCTACGGATCGAGCGACGAGTCATCCTGGACGGAGCTTCCAGCTATCAATGACAGTCCCACAGCTACTGGTTCTGGTTGGTACGGAACAGTATACACGCCCTCTGGAGTAATTCCGAATGATGTCAATTATCTCAAAATCGAGCTCAGTGGTGACCTCGATACCTGGCTGATGCAGCTTGGACATCTTACACTCTCCAATGTATCGCTTACACCCCAAACGATTAACGATAAACTTGATAACGTTTCACAACTCTATGCATTCAGTACTAATTGGTCTTTAGATACAAGCAATCCCGCTTTTTTTGGTGAAGATCATTCCCGTGCAGTGAGAACAGCTGACTCGACCGAGTCACTGGTGTACCATTTGCATAATTTGCAGCATTTCATCGTCCGTCTTCATTCCTTTGCAGGGTCTACAGGAAATATTAAGTTTTATGGTTCGGCGGATGCATCCACCTGGACAGAGCTATCGGCAGTCCATGAAGCTCCACAGGCCACAGGGGATGCAGCTTGGAGCGGCGCTAATTATACCCCAGCACAAGGGATTCCTCCCGGCACTCATTATTTAAAAATCGAACTCAGCGGCGATTCCGCACCCTGGCTAATGCAGCTAGGTTCGGTCTTCTTATCCAACCGTTTGCCTGGAGGTGATGGGAACAGTGGTGGAGACGGAGATTATTACGTCGATTCATTTGCTGGCAGTGACAACAATGATGGAACAACACCGGAGACTGCCTGGAAGACCTTCTCTGTAGTTAACCAGACTACTTTTGAGGCTGGAGACCGAATTTTGTTAAAGAAGGGAGGAATCTGGAATGAACAATTATATCCTAAAGGCAGCGGAACAGACGATAAACCGATAACAGTCACTGCTTATGGAAACGGAAGCAAACCGATTATCAATGGTGGAGGTATGGCCGGAGGAGCAGTATACCTACGCAACGCCTCAAACTGGATCATCCGAGATCTGGAGATTACTAACTATGCTTCCGAGAGAGGAACTGTTTACCGGGAAGGCATAATGGTGGAGAACGCAAACGGAGGAACATTAAGAAATATCCGTATCCAAGATAACTATGTCCATGATGTATCTAGCAGCTTCCGATATCCGACAGTTTCCGGTGCAGAAGGTGGCCCGCATGCATTCGGTGGAATCTCTGTATATGTGGGCGGAACGACGGGTACAGACAAATTTGATGGGGTATGGATCGAAGGGAATACGGTCGAACGGATTGGACGAACCGGAATTGTGGTATGGGATCAGCGTTTTAACGGAGCCGACTTTGCTACGGTCAATGTTACGATCCGCGGGAATTATGTTAAGCAAGCAGATAGCGACGGCATTCTCACCTTCGGTGCGGATGGAGCTGTGATTGAGCACAACATTGCAGAAGAGGGTGGGAACTACTCCGAAGAAGGCGAGTTTAACGGTTCAGCCGCAATCTGGCCGACTCGGGGCAAGAATAATATCGTGCAGTTTAATGAGTCCTTTAACACCAATAAACCGGAGGGAGATGGTCAGGGCTTCAATCTGGATATTGATACCATGGACAGTATAGTTCAATACAATTACAGCCATGGCAATAAGGGCGGATTTATGCTTTTTGTCGATGCCCATTTGACTCCAGGAGTGTTGACCGGCTCCTCTAACAATATAGTCAGATACAACATTAGCCAGAATGACCTGACGCATACATTTAATTTTGCAGGTGGGGTTACACCGGATACTCAAATCTATAACAATACTATCTATATCGGCACTGGGCAAAACACTAAAATAATCGACCATGAATGGGACGACGCAGGAAATATCAACGCTACTTATAGCTTCAGGAACAATCTGGTCTACAACCTTGGACAGGGAGGTTATAATCTGCCTGGGGTAAATGGCAGCTTCGACCACAACTTATTGTATGGCAATCATCCAGTGAGCGAACCGGAAAATACGAATCCCGTCACAACGAATCCGCTTTTGGTTGCTCAGGGTAGCGGTGGAACTGGCTGGAATACAGTAGACGGTTATAAGCTGAGAGAAGGGTCTCCTGCACTTGGCGCTGGTGCTGTCATTGCAGACAACGGAGGTCGGGACTATTGGGGTAACTCTGTTTCAGCAGCAAATCCACCGAATATCGGAGCCTATAATGGACCAGGACTTGATCCTGCCACACTGCCTGAAGCACCCGTTGATGATTTACGACTCTATTTTCAAGGCCTAAAAATGGCTCCTCATATTACAGATAGTAGTAATGGGGGCATTTCTCTGCAGCTTCAGTTCACAAACAGTTCTGGAGTAGATCCTCTAAGAATTAAGAAAATTTCCTGGAAGATCGGGGAAGGAAGTAGCGAGATCAGCGGTAGCCAGCCGCAACTAGCCGATATCGCTCCGAATAGCGAATTTATCTATCCTATTCCTTTGCCGGGATTCTCTGAAGGCGTTAAATATCCACTAGAGTTGACGGTGGATCTTGAAGGTTATGAGACAGTTCAGCTCAAGCAAAACATAGATATTAACCGAATGCAGCATCATTCTGATACACGAAGTCCCGCACTGATTGATCTTGCGGATGGAACCCCTCTGCTGAGCGGGTATAACGGTGTGGATGATCTTAGCGGTACAGCACAACTCAGCTGGGATGCAGATAACATTTATTTGACCGCCGACATCCGTGATGATGTATTCAGCCATAACGCTTCCGGAATTAATATTTGGCAAAATGACAGTATTCAGTTCAGCCTTGCTCCCGGTGTACCGGGTGATAGCCAATCCTGGTATGAATATGGAATTTCGCAGACGCCAGAGGGACCGCAAATTTACCGTTGGCTATCCATGAAGGGAGCTGCTACCGGAGTTTTGACCAAGGGAACCCTAAATGTAATTCGAGATGAAGAGAGAAAGATTACCTCATATGCGCTGGCACTACCCTGGAGCGAAATAAGTCCAATTCGTGCAGCGGGGGGCAATGTCTTGAGCTTCTCGATGCTGGTCAACGATAATGATGGTGCGGGCCGAAAAGGATATATTGAGTGGGGATCAGGCATTGGCGCTGCGAAAGATGCGGCACTCTTTCGCACCTTTCAGTTTATGAATGCCGAAAGTGAAGAGGAAACACAGCCGAGTGATAATGCAGATTTGAGCCTTTTGAGTGTAGATGGTACAGAAATTCCCGGGTTTGACCGTAACCAACTGATCTATACAATAAACGTACCCTTTTCTAAGACAGCTGTGACTGTAACAGGGATACCTTTAGATTCAAAAGCCAAATTAATAGTAACTGGCGGAAGTGAGCTTAAGGTAGGAGACAATAGCCTCAACATCAAAGTTACCGCTGCAAATGGAATAACAACAAAGACCTACATTTTGAAAGTGGTTCGGAGTGAAGATGGTGGGGGCAGCACAGATACGCCCGGCAGTTCGTCCAGCAGCAATAATGGCGGCAACAATAGCAATATCAATAACAATGGAAGTAGCGGAGAAAAGATAGTTAATCCAGTGAAAGTAATTTCAGCGGGCCGTATTCAGATTCAGCCTTCACCCGGTACTGAAGGAATAAGATTAGCACAGCTTCCCACAGGAGAAATCCAAAAAGCGATGAAGGCTGCGCAAGGTGGGGCATTGGTGCTTGAACTTTCTTCGTTGGATGCCACGGCTAATGGTGTAACTTTTCAAATGCCCGTTACCGAACTGAAAGAGAATGTTAGCTCTCTTACAATAAAAGCAGGCGCAACCACCGTAACGCTCCCAATTGATAAGTTGGGTAGTAATATTCCCGAGGGTTCGCGACAGTTGGAGCTATCCATCCATTTTGTTGATACTTCAACCCTTCCAGTTGTCTTAAAAGAGAAATGGAATACGCATGCTGTGTACCGGATATCCATGAAAGTAGACGGAAAGCCCAAAGAAACATTAGGCCATTCTGCAGCAATGACGGTATCGTTTGGATATAAATTGAACACCAGTGAAGCGCCCCATCAAGCCATTGTCTATTCGGTTACCAATGAGGGGAAGACGGAAGTAGTCAAGAACTCCAAATACGTATCAGGCACAGGTAGCATCATGTTTACAACGCGTAAATTAGGACTCTTTGCTGCTGCTAATACAGATATCCACTTCTCAGATGTCAAATCAGACTCTGCCGTTATTCTGGAAGCGTTGGCTTCCCGTGATCTGGTTCATGGTACAGGTAATGGAAAATATGAACCTGCCCGGCAAATCACCAGAGCAGAGTTTGTTCAATTGCTAGTATCCGCACTAGACTTTCAGGCCGAGAGTAGCAGTACTTTCAAAGATGTGAGTCCTGATGCTTGGTATTACCAGGTTGTTTCAACTGCACAGGCACTGAAGCTTGTTAACGGGCACAGCGAAGACTTATTTGACGCAAAGGAATCGATTACTCGCCAAGAAATGGCCGTTATTTTGTTCCGTGCTCTGAATTTAGCTTCTATTCACCCGGATCTCTCCGCTAAAGCCGTATTCTTTGCTGATCAGAAGCAAATCGGAGCTTATGCCAGGGAAGCGGTTGAGCACCTGCAACAGGCAGGAATTATTAATGGTTATACCGACGGAACCTTCAGACCACTGGGGCAGACAACCCGTGTGGAAGCTGCTGCTTTGATCTACAGAATAATGGGATTGTAATCACCACTAAAGAGCTAGAGCCAAGTTTATTTGGTTCTGGCTCTTTTGTAAGCAAGTATATGTAGATCTTGTTTAGTTAAATTAAAATCAAAAATCCGAATTACATAGCCGTAATATTATGTTTATGGATTCAACGCAATTCACTTGGAGTCCGTTGTTTAATCTGCTTAAATACTCTATTGAAGGTACGGATATTAGTGAATCCGCATTCAAGTGCAATATCTAGAATAGTTTTGTCTGTCGTCAGTAACAGCTGCTCTGCCTGGTTAACCCGGATATTGCTGAGGTAAGCAATATAGCTCATACCCGAAATGCTCTTGAAGAAGCGAGAGAAATAAAAGAGGCTCATATTAGCTTGGCGTGCAGCGTCAGCAAGGGTGATGGCATGCATGTAGTTGACGTCGAGGTATTCTAGAACCTCTTGCATGATCTTCATATTAGTGATACGTCTTTTGTCTTTCTGTGGATTAATTCTATCCAAAGGGGCATGCCGTAAAATAAGTCCGCTCCACTCGTACAACAAGCCAATTATTAGCTGTTCATGATAATTCAGCTTTTGCTTATACTCGCGCATGAGTTCCAACATGATTGCAGAAAGACGGTTGTTAATATCCGCCTCTTCTGATCTTGTAGTAAAGCGTTTCTCTATAAAAGGTGAGTTCAGTCTCACATTTAGTGGCCATCCTCCCGGAAAACCAATCAGGGAAGGATTGAAGATAATCAGCATTATCTTGGAACTGCTGTCTTTGCTGTCATAGTAGTGGATGTCTCCGCTGCTGCAAATAGCCATATCACCTGTTTCTAAGACCCTCGTTTCCGAGTTGATTCCCATCCGGATCGAGCCCTCAAATACATAGACAATCTCAATATCATTATGCCAATGGGCCAGAAAATCAATATCATTAAGCACCATTACGGTAAAGGGAAACGTAGATTGATAGGTTCTATTTTCATGAAAGGCTTTCATAAGGTCTCCTGTTTAGGCTATTTGAATTTTATGTGCACCTCTAAAACTTAGCAAAAAATGACCAATCATACAAGTGAAATGGCGAGCAGTCTTTGCTGATCTGGATTACAATTTCATCAGATGGTTGCAAGGTTGATTTCATAAATAAAGGAGATTGCAGAATGACGAAAAAGGCACTGATTGTAAAAGGTGGATGGGACGGGCACGAACCGAATGAAGTAGCTGCGATTTTTGCGGGCATTCTAGAGGTTGAGGGGTTCGAGGTTGAAGTATCTGATACACTGGACAGCTTCAAAGATGCAGAAAAGCTTATGGATTTAAGCCTTATTGTACCGGTATGGACAATGGGGGAAATCAGCAATGAACAGGTATCGTCAGTTCTTAAGGCTGTAGCTTCTGGAGTAGGAATCGCGGGTTGTCATGGAGGAATGTGCGATTCCTTCCGTAACAATACCGATTGGCAATTTTTGACCGGGTCTCAATGGGTGGCACATCCATTTAACGATGGGGTCGAGTACGAAGTCAATTTAGTACATTCTGGCTCAAGCGCCATTGTGGAGGGCATCCAAGACTTCAAGGTGAAATCGGAGCAATATTATTTACATGTGGATCCTGCGGTAGATGTTTTGGCAACAACTACATTTGTGATGAGTGAAGGTGAGCATTCAGCGAATGGTGTCATCACGATGCCCGTTGTCTATACGAAGAAATGGGGAGAAGGGAAAGTTTTCTATAATTCGCTTGGACATCATGCCGATGTTTTCGATATTCCGGAAGCCAAGGAACTGATGCGAAAAGGCTTTTTATGGGCGGCTAACTAAAACTGAGATAAGGTGGGATGATCTTGCGTAAAGTGAAGGTAGGAATAGTCGGCTGTGGAAACATCAGCAGCATTTATTTTGAAAATTTGAATGGAACCTTCGTTAATACTGAGGTGTATGCTTGTTCCGACTTGGATAAAGGAAGAGCAGAGCAGGCAGCAGAAAAATATGGAGTTCCCCATGTATGGACGACAGAGGAACTACTTGCTTCGGAAGAGATTGAGATTGTCGTTAATCTGACAACGCCTAATTTTCATTTTGATGTGTGTAAGCAAGCCCTGCAAGCCGGTAAGCATGTGTATGTGGAGAAACCACTATCCCTTTCGCTGGAGAATGGCACCGAGTTAGTTCGTCTAGCGAAGGACAAGAACCTGTTCCTCGGCTGCGCACCAGACACTTTCCTCGGAGGTGGTCTGCAAACCTGCAGTAAGCTGATTGCGGATGGTTATATCGGGGAGCCGGTGGCAGCAACTGCCTTTATGCTCTGTCATGGACATGAAAGCTGGCATCCTGATCCGGAATTTTATTATAAAGCCGGTGGCGGGCCTATGTTTGACATGGGACCCTACTATTTAACTGCCCTAGTATCCTTGCTAGGCCCAGCTAAAACAGTATGTGGAATCACGAAAACCTCCTTCGCCCAAAGAACGATTACTAGCGATAAGAAGTTTGGTAAAATTATTGATGTAGAGGTGCCTACACATGTTGCTGGAACGATTGAGTTTGACAGTGGTGCCGTGGCAACGATGATCACTAGCTTTGATACTTGGCACAGCACTTTGCCGAGGATTGAGATCTATGGATCGCAAGGAACTTTGATCGTACCTGACCCTAATAGCTTTGGAGGTCCGATCCTTCTACGCCCGGCACATAGCCAGGAATTCCAGGAGATACCGCTTATCTACAATTATGCTGAGAACAGTAGAGGTATAGGTGTAGCGGATATGGCTCGCTGCATCGACACGGGGGAGACGCCGCGTGCAAACGGAGAACTCGCCAATCATGTACTTGAGATTATGCATGCATTCCATACAAGTTCTGATTCCAAGCAGTATGCGGAGCTGGTCACTAGCTGCGAGCAGCCCAAGCCACTTCCGCTGGGTTTAGTTAAAGGGTATTTAGAGTAGTCAATTCCTTTCAGAAATCATAGTTCAGCTAATTAACAGGTATAAGCGAGAAGCAACTTTCGAGGCTCTATTCAGCGATTTTTTCGTGGAATAGGGTCTTTTTTGTTTTTACTATAAACATCAAATGAAGGAAGCTGGTCTAGTGTTTTTGACATGCTCTATCTCTTAAAGTATGCTGTAAACATCTAATCGATAAAGGTGGTGTCTGTTTGTTAATTGCTCTGTAAAAAAGCATTTTTTATTTGTAGGTGACATTGTTAGCGACTCAATATTGCTATTGTTGTTATCCATAAAATGCTTTACAGAGTATACCTAACAGATGTCTTATCGTGCATAAGAGTGGGTATAGTCTATTGACTGTATTCACTTTTTTCTTTGTATCCACTATCAGGAGGTTAAATGAATGAATATTATAATTAGGCAAGAAAAAGTTGAAGATATTAACGACGTCTACCATGTAATTCAAAAAGCATTTGAAGAGGCGGACTATTCAGATCATGATGAGCACAATTTGGTCAATCGGCTTAGGAATTCGTCGAAGTTTATTCCGGAGTTGTCTCTTGTAGCTGAATACGAGAATAAAATCGCAGGTCACATTTTGTTTACAGAAATAATTGTGGGTGACCAAACTCTAATTGCGCTTGCACCAGTAGCAGTATTACCAGAAATGCAAGGTAAAGGCATAGGAAAGTTACTAATTATGGAAGGTCATAAAATCGCAATCCAACTTGGATATAAGGGATCTGTTGTGCTGGGACATGCGGAGTATTATCCGAAGTTTGGTTATAAAAAAGCTAGCCAATATGGAATAGAGGCACCTTTCGAAGTTGCTGACACTAATTTTATGGCAGTTGAGTTCATTGATGGTGGTCTTTCAGATGTTCTGTTTCCCACGTGAATGTCTATGAT
>RCUU01001772.1_pt1 | contig 9937 bp, 6 predicted proteins | sample 2166211 | NCBI WGS metagenome assembly RCUU01 (sample SAMN09932620, study PRJNA488358) | compost metagenome | feature: garden; material: soil; isolation source: compost soil in phenylacetic acid-enriched culture | place: Germany: Experimental Botanical Garden Goettingen | collected 2016-01-27
GGGCGATCATGCTGACGCCGATGGCCCAGATCACTTGCAGGTAGATCACGCTGGGGGGCAACTGGAAGGTCCAGGCGAAGTTGACCAGGGTGAACTCCAGCACCACCAGGAACAGCCCGCGTTTGAACAGGAACGCCGAGACGTCGCTGCGGCCTTGGTACTTTTCACCGTATAGCCAGGCCGAAAGGCCGGTGAGCAAGACGAACACCGGTGCGCACAGATGGGCCAGGGTGCGGCTGGCGAACAGCGATGGGTCGGTGGCGTCGATGCTCATCGGGTCGCTGACCTGGCGGTGCAGGAAGAAGGTCTCGCGGACGTGATCGAGCAGCATGAACAGAATCACCAGGCCGCGCAGGGCGTCAATGCTCTGCAGGCGCTGGGTGAGGGAGGTGGGGGTGGCGCTGGCGCTTGTCATGGGGGATCGCAGGCAGGGGGTGGGTGTTCAGTGAAATGTTATCTTATAACCTTTTTCCTTCTTGTGGGTAGAGGATTTTGAGCTCGACAGGGATTTACGGGGGCATGTCGTTAGGCTGCGCAGGAGGCTGGCAGGTGCTGGGCGGGATTGTTTCAGCGCTCTTGAGATCGAGCGCCGTCCGCGCGGTGCATCGCGGGTAATTTAGTAGGGCGTTTCAACTTTGTTTGTAGGATGATTATTGATATCCGAAGTTGGCTGGTATTTGGCTGAAGATTGTAATTGGGATTTCGACATTTGGTTTCCGTAACTTTTATTGATCCAAGTCAGTGCAGGGAGCGGGATCGGCCATCTTCAGTCAGTTTGCGGTGGCATGCTCGCAGCGCGAGGAAAATCAGCTATGGACTTATATTTTTACATTTTTCGAGTTGGGTTAGATGTGGAGTGGTGCGCTGACTTGTAGGATATTTCCTGATTTCCAGAGGTGGGTGGCGCGAAGTAAAAATCTGCGCCATGGTTGTTGGGGAAAAATATCAGGGTGTTGTGTGGCTAGACCGTCTAGCGCAGCATTCGCGCAGGTTGCTGCTGATGACGATTTTTGCTCGGAAGCCCCTACTTAAGGAGGATGTATGGCTTCAAAAAGCTTTCAAAACGAGGTGCCAAAAACGCGAGTCAATATCAAGCTTGATCTGCATACGGGCGGAGCTCAACGCAAGGTTGAGCTGCCGCTCAAGCTAATGCTCATGGGCGACTACAGCAACGGCAAAGAGCAGCGTCCGCTGTCAGAGCGGGGCAAGGTAAATATCAACAAGAATAATTTTGACAACGTGCTGTCTGAGTTCTCCCCGTCTCTAAAGCTTGTTGTTGAAGATACGCTTGCGCACGAGGGTGGAGAAACACCTGTTGAGCTTAACTTTCGATCGATGAAGGATTTCGAGCCAGAACAGGTTGCGCGACAGATACCGCAGTTGCGAGCACTGCTGGCCATGCGAAACTTGCTGCGTGAGTTGAAGGCCAATCTTTTGGATAACGCGAAATTCCGTGCCGAATTGGAGCGAATCCTCAAAGATGCGGCACTGAGTGACGAGCTGCGCAAAGAGCTGGCCGCGCTCGCATTTCAAGGCGAACGCTAGAAAACCATCATCTCGAAAGACGGGAAGCTAACCAATGTCCGAAGAGCAATCTTCTGCGCAATCGCGTGGCGCTACTGTGCAGGTTGAAGAAAGTCAAAACGTCTATCACGCGTTGTTCGAGAAAATAAATCTCGAACCCCTTGATCAAATGGGTAGCATCGATGCCTATCAGAGTGTAGAGGCGTTGTCTGAGGCGACAGCTAATGAGCGCGTCACTGCGTCGGTGAGCGTTTTCATTGAACGGCTCAAGCGAGTCTCTCCGAAGGTCGAGCGGCTGGACAGGGCCTTGCTGGATGAACACATCGCTTCGATTGACGCCCAGATCAGCAGTCAGCTCGATGTGGTAATGCATCACCCGGATTTTCAGCGGGTCGAGTCACTCTGGCGTGGGGCGAAATCGTTGATTGATCAGACGGATTTTCGTCAGAATGTCCGGATCGAATTGTTGGATATCAGTAAAGAGCATCTGGCTCAAGACTTTGAGGACGCACCAGAGATCGCTCAAAGCGGTATGTATCTGCACACCTATACCCAGGAGTACGATACGCCTGGTGGAGAGCCCATCGCGGCGGCGGTTTCAAACTACGACTTTGGCCGGGGAGCGCAGGATATTGCGCTATTGCGGAGTATTTCAAAAGTTGCAGCCGCAGCCCATATGCCCTTCTTGTGTTCGGTTGGGCCTGCTTTTTTTGGCAAGAAAACCATGGAGGAGGTTGCCGCGATCAAAGACATCGGCAACTACATGGATCGCGCTGAGTACATCAAGTGGCACGCCTTTGCTCAAAGCGAAGACGCGCGTTACGTGGGCGCTACGATGCCTAATACATTGGGTCGATTGCCTTATGGTCCCGACACGCATCCGGTCCGACTTTTTAACTATGTAGAGCGGGTCAAGGGGCCAGATCATAGTAAGTACTTATGGGTAAGCTCGACATTTGCGTTCGCGGCCAATATGGTCAAAAGTTTTATCGCCAATGGCTGGTGTGTGCAAATTCGAGGGCCCCAGTCAGGCGGCGCCGTCACCAACCTGCCGATCCATTTGTACGACATGGGCACAGGCAGTCAAGTAAAGATTCCGTCGGAAGTCATGATACCGGAAACGCGCGAATTTGAATTCGCCAATCTGGGCTTGATTCCGCTCTCGTATTATAAAAACCGCGACTATGCCTGTTTTTTCTCGGCTAACTCAGCCCACAAGCCAGCTGTCTATGATACGCCGGAAGCCACGGCGAATAGTCGCATCAATGCGCGGTTGCCGTATGTGTTCCTGCTCTCGCGCATTGCGCACTATCTAAAATTGATCCAGCGGGAAAATATTGGTACTACCAAGGACCGTCGCCTGTTGGAGATGGAACTGAACAGGTGGATTAGCGGCCTGGTCACGAAGATGACAGATCCAGGCGATGACTTGCAGGCATCTCACCCGTTGAGAGAGGCGAAGGTGGTTGTCGAAGACATTGATGACAATCCAGGTTTCTTCCGGATCAAATTGTTTGCCGTGCCGCATTTCCAAGTTGAGGGCATGGACATCAACTTGTCGATGGTTTCGCAGATGCCCAAAGCAAAATCTTAAAATGCCGTCGTAGGAGCTTGTGACGTGAAAATCGATCGGCCTTTATGGGCGTCCGGAGTGGTGTTGTCTGCGCAACAATTTCAGCAGCAGGCCCGTTTCGAATCGTGGACTAATCAGAGTGTCGCCTCGTTGGCGTTGGTGCATCCCTGGGGCATCCGGGCGGTGACATTCGATACCGATGCACTGCAGTTAGGCAAACTCGTGGCCACTCGGCTGCAACTGTGCTTGCCCGAGGGCACTTTGATTGACACAGATCGATTGGATCGTCTTCCCAGTGCCCTCGAGCTGTCCCGGGTGTCGCCTGGTGATAGCCAGACTGCAACGGTAGTGCTCGCGTTGCCCTTGGAACAGGCCAATGGCAGCAATTGCCTGTTCGAGGGCGGCCGAGCTGAGCGTCCCGTCAGATACTGTCAGAAATGGCGGGATGTTGCGGATATCTACACAGACGAAATGCAGTCGATCAGCGTGCTTGAACATGCGCTGAGCTTGCGTCTGGATGATGACGATAACGCGGACTACCTCACATGCCCAGTGGCTCGCTTGGTGCGTGATGGCCGAGGCGGGTGGGAAATTGACGATACCTACATTCCGCCTTTGCTGAGGTTTGATGCCCACGCTGGATTGTTGCTGAAACTGGATAATTTGCTGACCCAGTTGTCCGCCAAGCGTGAGCGGTTGATGGGGATGCGCCGCGAAAGCAATCAGCGCATGGCAGATTTTGCTGTGGCGGATGTCACGTTGTTCTGGTTGCTCAATGCGCTGAACACCTATCAGCCGGTGTTGGCTGACCTTAAAGCGCATCCTGCTCGGCATCCGGAGCAGGTGTATCAACAGCTGGTGAAGTTTGCTGGTGGCCTGCTGACGTTCTCTCTGGACCAGGGCATAGAGGAGATCCCTGGCTACCAGCATGCAGATCTCGAGGCAGTTTTCCCGCCGTTGATGCGGACCCTCTCAACATTGCTGGAGGCGAGCCTGCCATCACGTGTGCTGGCCTTGATACTGGAGGGGCGTAGTGCCAACCGTTGGCAGGTTGCCCTCAGCGATCCACGACTGCTTGAGCCCGAAGGGGCTGATTTCTACCTTTCGGTTCGGTGTCGGCTTCCAGCAGTGCAAGTGCAAGACCAGTTCCCGCGGCTGTGCAAGATTGGTTGTCCCGATGATGTGGACCATCTCGTCAATGCGGCACTCGATGGCGTTCCCTTGAAGCCTTTGAGTCATGTACCGGCGGCGATACCGCTGCGCTTGGAGAACCAATATTTTGCGCTCGACCTTAGTCATGAAAAAGGGCGGGCCATGCTGGCTGATGGGGTTTGTGCACTTTACGTCCCGAGCGTGTTTCAGGATGTGAAGCTCGAACTGTTTGCGGTGCTTCGCTCATGAGTCGTGCTGCGCATAAATCTGACGCAGCCAAGGCGGACATCGACGCTTTGCTGCAGGACACCTATCTGCTGGTGGTCGAGTTGCGACACGGCAGCGGGGTACACAACAGTCCGCAGCTGTGGCCGCGTTGCGTTGCCGATGTCGAGCATGTGCGCGCCACGCTTCAGCAGGACGGTCTTGATCGCCGTAGCATCGATCTGATCAGCCATGCGCAATGTGCCTTGTTGGATGAGACGGTGCTTGCTTGCGCCGAAGGTAGAGCCCATGAGGATTGGGCGATGGAGACCTTGCAGGCGAAGTTCTTCAGCAGCCATCAGGCGGGAGAGTCGCTCTACGAAGATATGCGCACTGTACTGCGCGAAGCATCGGTGCACCCTCATGCGCTGACGGTCTTTCAGCGGGTGCTGATGCTTGGCTTCCAGGGGCGCTATCGAGATATCAATCACCCAGAGCGGCAGCAGTTGTTAGCTGCGATCTCTGCGCACGTGGCACCCCTTGATGTAAGCCAGTCGCTGGTTATCCAGCTAGCCAGCGGGCCACGTCTACCCATGTGGGGCTGGCTGCAGTCTCCGCTGCTCCATGTTGTGGCAGCAGGGGCGCTGTTGATGGGTGCCTGGTGGGGACTTGATAACACGTTAGGTGAAACAGTGGCCTCGCTCTTGCCGGTGCTGGAGTGAGCGGTATGCCGCAGATACACAAGCAAGGCCTTTGGCTATGGGCCGGTGCGCTGTGCTTGTCGCTGATCGCCACGTTGCCGCTCGCTGTAGGAGGGCAAGCTGCGGCTGCCTTGATAGTCATTTCCGTGGTGGTGGTGATTTGGCGCCGGAGTGGGCGTGCTGCCGGTAAACGCATTGAAATGCAGTGGGGCAGTGGTGTCAGCTTGCCTGCTGGATCTTATCGTCACCCCGTGGTGCTGGTGGTCGGCGATTGTCTGGCCGAACTGTTTGACTCTGCGCCTGCTGAGCAGCGGGTACTACGGGTAACGGGGAAAGGCTGCTATGTGCGCGTTCCCGACGTTCAGAAGCTGTTCAGCACTGCAACCGACCTGTTGTTTGAGCGGCCGGAGTGGGGCGGGCAGCTCAGTGTCATGTGGATGGTCAATCCCAGTGTCCATACGGACGCCGCAGTGCTTGCGAACCAGATACGCAGCGTGCGCAACCAGGAAGCCATGTTGCGAAAACGCGGTACACCTCTGCCGCTGCTGATTGTGGGCTACTTCCAGAGCGCAACGGGGGCTGCGCCGTGGTTCAGCTGGGAGGCTGGCGAACCGAGCGTGCGAGTGCGCGAGGCGGGTGAGTGCATGAGTCTGCCCGAATGGCAGGGAAGAGGCACAGAGCCTGAAATCCAGGCTGTTCGGCTGCGAGCAGCGGTGCAATTGAACGCTGCTGCAGATTGGTTGAATGAAGTGTGCTTGCCGGAACTGGGCGTGCGTGGACCTCGCCAGGGGACCGCAGTGGCGGCCGCCGTCGCGGTTGCACTGGTGCCTGCGCTTCCCCGGTGTTGTGACAGCAACCTATGGCACCGTTGGTTGCAGGAGCGGACCGGGCTCTCCTTCATTGTTGGTGGGGTCGATCATGCGAACACGTCGCTACCCTTTCCGGACCCACTGCTCCATGTGCTGCCCGGTAGTACTCAACACGGTCGGCGACACAGGGTTGTATTGATTGGAGTCTGGTTGTTCGTGCTGATGGCTTGCGTGGCGCTGCTCAGCTCCGCGTGGCAGAACACACTGCTGGTACGCCAGATAACGGATGATTTGCGACGCTACAGCACCGCCTCGCTGAGTACCGATCGGGATAAAGCGCCGCAACGCGACAATGCGCTGGCTGTACTTCAGCAGGATGCGCAGCGCTTGGACCACTATTACCGCCAGGGTGCGCCTTGGTCGCTGGGCATCGGGCTATATCAAGGCGAACGACTGCGCCCGCCTCTCTTGGCGGCAATCAATGGGCACCGTATTTCGGCGATGCCTCAGGGTATGCCTGACAAGCCTCGAACGGTTCGTCTGGACAGCTTGTCGCTCTTCAGTAGCGGCAGTGCGCAATTGAAGCCCGACTCGACCAAGGTTCTGGTGAGTGCCTTGGCGGGTATCAAGGCCCAGCCAGGCTGGTTGATCGTAATTACCGGGCACACGGACGCGACGGGTAATAACGAACAGAACCTGCGCTTGTCTCGGGCACGTGCGGCTGCGGTTCACGACTGGATTCAACACATGGGTGACATACCCAGCAGCTGTTTCGCCGTGCAAGGTTTGGGGGCGACCCAGCCAGTGGCAAGCAATGACACGGAACAAGGTCGGTCGGTCAACCGCCGAGTTGAAATTCGCCTGGTACCGGAGGCGGGGGCTTGTCGGTCCTCATCTGCGGCCACAGGCCTGCAACCCCTGTCGCACTCCGCGACTTCCAACGCTTGATTAAGGAACTTCCAAATGGCTACTCCAATTTATCTGTGGCTGAAAGACGATGGCGGCACTGCTATCAAAGGCTCGGTGGATGTAAAGAACCGTGAGGGCAGCATTGAAGTGGTCGCACAGGACCACGAGTTGCACATCCCTACTGATAACAATACTGGGAAGCTGACAGGTACACGGATGCATACGCCTTTTCTGTTTATTAAGGAAATTGATGCGTCTTCGCCTTATCTCTATAAGGCCGTCACGACGGGGCGGACGCTTCAACAAGCCATTTTTAAATGGTACCGGATTAATAACGACGGTATCGAGGTTGAATATTTCAACACCACGCTGGAAAACGTAAAAGTCGTCAAGGTTGCACCGAAGATGCACGACATCAAAGACCGAGAAAAGGAAAAGCACAGTCACTTAGAGTCGGTTGAACTGCGCTACGAAAAAATTACCTGGACTTTCACGGAGGGGAACATCATCCATTCAGATTCTTGGAATGAGCGCCCTAGCGCTGCTGACGCTGGTTGACGGTCTCCGTGTATTAGGTTGAGCGTCCGTGCGCGGGCGTTCAGCCAAGTACACCTCAGACCTTCAGATCCATTGACGACAAGGATGCCCTGTATGGCACACGATCCCACCCGCTTGCTCCGTCGCCTCAATTCCTATTGCACCCAGGCACTCACAGCGGCAGCATCTGTTTGTCAGGCACGTGGGCACAGTCATATCACTGTTGAACACTGGCTGGTGAAGTTACTTGATCAAGGAGAAGGCGACCTGGTGGTCATCGCCCGCCGATACGGCTGGGATGTGGAGGCCATCTGGCAAGGGTTGCTTGAGCACTTCGATACATTGCCGCGCAGCGTACCGAGCAAACCTAAGCTGAGCCGCGAGGTGCAGCAACTGATTACCAACGCCTGGCTGCTGGCATCGCTGGATCACGATTGTGAGCAATTGCGATCCCTGCACTTGTTGTGGGCGTTGTTTGAAACACCCAACTTGCTTGAGTGTTCGGCCGCATGGCCTCTATCGAGCATCGGCCCAACGCAAACACAGCAGTTGGAGGCGCTGCTTGAGTTCAATTCCGAAGAAGGCCATCCGAAACGGACATCTCTGTTTAAGTCTGAAGCGGCAGAAGAGGCCAAGTCAGTCGTTGCTTCCAGTGGCGATACGGCTTTATCAGCGATCCTGGACCAGTTCAGCCATGACGTTACCGCCAAGGCGGCAGCGGGGCAGATCGATCCGGTCTTCGGTCGTGACGATGAAATTCGTCAGGTGATCGATGTACTGAGCCGTCGGCGCAAGAACAACCCCATCCTGGTAGGCGATCCAGGTGTCGGAAAGACCGCCTTGGTCGAGGGGCTTGCTTTGCGCATTGCCAGCGGGGACGTCCCGGATAGTTTGAAACCGGTAAGCATCCGTACGCTTGACCTGGGGTTGCTCCAGGCAGGAGCCGGGGTCAAAGGCGAGTTCGAGCAGCGGCTCAAGCATGTGATCGAAGCAGTCCAGCGGTCGGAGACACCGGTGCTCCTGTTCATCGATGAGGCGCACACCTTGATCGGCGCAGGTAATCAAGCGGGTGGCGCCGATGCCGCGAATCTGCTGAAGCCGGCCCTGGCGCGTGGAGAGCTGCGGACCATCGCAGCCACCACCTGGAGCGAATACAAGCAGTACTTTGAGCGCGATGCGGCTCTGGAGCGGCGCTTCCAGCTGATCAAGGTCGACGAGCCGGATGATGCCAATGCGTGTGTGATGCTGCGTGGGCTCAAAGCGCGTTACGCCAGCTACCATGGTGTGCATGTTCAAGACGCCGCGGTGCAGGCCGCCGTTAGCTTGTCTCGGCGCTTTCTGACAGGGCGCCGCTTGCCGGACAAAGCGGTTGATCTGATTGATACCGCTTGTGCTCGTGTTCGCATGAGTTTGGACTGTGAGCCTCACGCGCTGGTCCATCTCAAGTCTCAAAATACCGCGCTGACAGCAGAGCGAACTGCACTGGAAGAGGATGCGCAGCTTACCGGCAGCGTGGTTGAGCTTCGTCTGGCGAAGATCCAGGCTCAGCTGGTCGAATTGGCACGTCAGCAAGCCGCGTTGGAGTTGCAGTATCAACAAGAACTCGAGCTCACCCACCAGTTGCTAAACGCGCGCCAGGCCGAACAGATCGATTCAGTGGCCTGCGCTCAGCTCCAACAAGACCTGAGCTGCGTACAGGGGATTCGGCCGCTGCTTTCACTCGACGTGTGTGCCCGCAGTGTGGCTGAAGTTATCGCCGACTGGACGGGTGTACCCCTCGGGAGTTTGCTCAAGGATGAACACGCCAGCTTACTGAGTCTGGAAGATCAGTTGGCCGAGCGTGTAGTCGGCCAAGATCCAGCCCTGCGTGCACTGGCTCAACGGCTGCGTGCCGCTCGAACGGGGCTGACGGACGACAGCGCACCAATGGGCGTCTTCCTGCTGGTAGGTACCAGCGGCATCGGTAAGACGGAGACGGCGCATGCATTAGCCAGCAGTCTGTTCGGTGGCGAGAAGTCGCTGATCACGCTCAACATGTCCGAGTACCAAGAGGCGCACACCGTCAGCCAGCTCAAGGGCTCGCCTCCTGGCTATGTGGGTTACGGTCAGGGTGGCGTACTCACCGAAGCTGTTCGGCAACGCCCCTATAGCGTGGTGTTGCTGGATGAAATCGAAAAGGCCCACCGCGATGTGCTCAACCTGTTCTATCAGGTGTTCGACCGCGGCTTCATGCGTGATGGCGAAGGACGAGAGATCGACTTTCGCAATACAGTCATCCTGATGACCTCCAACCTGGGCAGTGACCTGCTGCAAGGTTGCGTGGAGCGCCAGCCAGACATTCAAGACGCCGAGCTCCATGAACTGCTGCGGCCGGTGTTGCGCGAGCACTTTCAGCCCGCATTGTTGGCGCGCTTCCAGACATTGATCTACCGCCCACTGGAAGCTGGCGCATTGAAGCGCATTGTCGCGATCAAGCTCGATCAAGTCGCCAGACGTTTGCAGCGTCATTACGGCTTGCAGTGTGAAGT
>RCUU01001774.1_pt1 | contig 9933 bp, 8 predicted proteins | sample 2166211 | NCBI WGS metagenome assembly RCUU01 (sample SAMN09932620, study PRJNA488358) | compost metagenome | feature: garden; material: soil; isolation source: compost soil in phenylacetic acid-enriched culture | place: Germany: Experimental Botanical Garden Goettingen | collected 2016-01-27
TGCGGGCCTCGAAGGACCCCAGTTTTTATTCACCCTTCTGGGTGATTTTGTTCTTTGTCACAGAAGTATTACTCTTCTCTATCGACGACGCTCACATGATATGTTATTATGATAAACTGATAACGTGTTAACGAACTAAAGCACATAGTATATTGTGTTATTTACTAGGGGGAACAGAGAGATGAAGAGAAGAGGATTATTGGTTTTATTGGTAGTTATGGCAATTGCAGCAATAGCAGGCTGCTCCGGTTCAAACGGCGGTGACGGCAAGCTCGTGATCGGTATTGATGATAAGTTTGCCCCGATGGGCTTCAGAGATGACAACAATGATCTTGTCGGTTTTGATATTGACTATGCGAAAGCGGCGGCTGAGAAAATGGGCAAAGAGGTTACCTTCCAGCCGATAGACTGGTCTGCCAAGGAGTCGGAGCTGAACAGCGGACGCATTGATATGATATGGAACGGTTACACCATAACGGACGAGCGCAAGGAGAAGGTGTTATTTACCAAGCCTTATCTGGAGAACAGCCAGGTTGTAGTTGTGCTGGCGGATTCGGCGCTGTCGAAGCTGGATGATCTGGCCGGAAAAGAAGTCGGACTGCAAAGCCTTTCGTCCGCTGCCGATGCCCTCGATGCCAGTCCGGTCAAAGCAAAGATTGCTAATGTATCCGAATTCCCGGACAATGTGCTCGCCCTGACGGACCTGAAGTCCAAACGCCTGGATGGAGTGGTCATTGACGAAGTGGTGGCAAGATATTATATGTCCAAGGAGAAGGGTACTTATAAGCTGCTGGATGAATCGCTGGCTCCTGAGCAATACGGCATCGGAATCAAGAAAGGCAATGAAGCGCTGCTGGACGAGCTGCAGAAGGCTCTGGATGAACTGAGCAGTGATGGAACGGCTGCCGAAATTTCAACGAAGTGGTTTGGAGAGAATAAAGTACTGAACTAGATAGTTTCCTTTAGGAGTCGGTTGAAGAAATGGATATAGATTATATTATTAAAATTTCCGGTCCCATGCTGGAGGGTGCGCGGACGACCGTCCTGCTGTTCCTGATCGTCATCGTGCTGTCCATACCGCTTGGAATGCTGGTTACACTGATGGCCAAGAGTGCCATCAAGCCGCTGGCTTGGATTGCGCACACTTATATTTACGTCATGCGCGGAACTCCGCTATTGCTGCAGCTGCTGTTCTTCTGCTTCGGCCTGCCGCAGATACCGGTGATCGGACAGTATCTGGTCATGGACCGCTTCGTCGCGGCCAGTCTTGGCTTTATCCTTAATTATGGTGCTTATTTTGCCGAGATCTTCCGCGGCGGAATGCTCTCGATTGATAAAGGACAACACGAGGCGGCCAAAGTTCTCGGACTCAGCAAATGGCAGACCCTGCGCAAGGTCATTCTCGCCCAAATGTTCCGGGTCGCTCTGCCTGCGGTAGCCAATGAGTCCATTACACTGGTCAAGGACACCGCTTTGCTCTATGCCGTAGCCGTACCGGAGCTTTTGAATTTCGCGAAGACGGCGGTGAACCGCGATTTTACGGTGACTCCATTTGTAGTAGCAGGCGTTATTTATCTGCTAATGACACTGATACTGACGCTGTTCTTCAAGGCACTGGAGAAACGTTTCAAATTTGAGTAGAAGGGCTGTCCAACTATGAGTAGTATGATTGAAGTAAGGCAATTGCAGAAATCTTTTGGCAGCCTTGATGTGCTGAAAAAGATTACCTTTGATGTAAATCCGGGAGAAGTCGTAGCGGTGATCGGGCCTTCCGGTTCCGGAAAGAGCACGATGCTGCGCAGTCTTGTCCATCTGGAGGAGGTTACCGGCGGCAGCATCTTTATCCACGGCAAACCGCTGGTAGAGAACGGTAAATACGCCAGCACTGCGGATATAAGGGAGATTACCGCGACCATGGGAATGGTGTTTCAGCACTTTAATCTGTTCCCCCACTTGAGCGTACGGGGGAATCTGGAGCTTGCTCCAAGAACATTGAAGCGGAAGAACACTCAGGATATTGCCGCCAAAAGCAAGGAACTGCTCTCCAAGGTAGGCCTGGCCGATAAGGCGGATGTGTACCCTTCCATGCTGTCAGGCGGGCAGAAGCAGCGGGTAGCCATCGCCAGAGCGCTGATGCTGAACCCGGACATTCTGCTGTTTGACGAGCCGACGTCGGCACTTGATCCCGAGCTGACCGGCGAGGTGCTGCGTGTCATCCGCCAGCTTGCAGAGGAGAATATGACGATGATTATCGTCACGCATGAGATGAGCTTTGCGCGCGATGTAGCCGACCGTGTATTCTTCATGGACAACGGGGAAATTGCCGAATCGGGAACACCGGAACAGATCTTTGGCAGTCCGAAGCTGGAGCGTACCCGTACATTTTTAAATCAGGATTAAAAAATAAGAGGTAACAGGAAAGCGTATAGCGGCTGCTATGCGCTTTTTTTAACCCTTTGGTTTAATATGCATGAACTTGATCCACATCTTCACAGGCTAGTTGCTTCCTTTACCGGGTATTGGGATATGCCTTATGGACTCAATGGGGTGATACAGCAGCATCCATGGACCTGAGTAACGCATAACATCCTTAATTTTCTGACGGTAATCCTGTTTGTAGCAATGGATGGGGCATTTTGCACAAGCCGTTTTCTCCTCTCCGAACCGGCAGAGAGCCAATCTGTTCCTCGCATAAACATTTAGCTCCTGACAATCCTCGCAGAAGACGTTTTGATGATGTTTTTTCCTGCAATATATACGGATCATTTTGGAAACCAGTTCTTGTTCTCTTCGAATTCTGGGCCCCTCATTCAACTGCTGTTTCACTTCTCTTGTCATGTTCGAAAGTTTCCTTTCAATGTTATAAAAATACTATTCTTTTCCCTCATTGTAGCCGAAGCTGTTGGAAATGTTAATCAAAATACTTTGTTATCTCTTTATTGCGCAAATTTAATGAACGGTGATACACTGAGTTGAAAATTGGCACCAAAGGAGGCGGTCAGGCGGGAATGTCCAAGATCCGGACCTTTTATCAGAATCACCTGAAGAAAAAAATGTTTAACAAGATCCTCCTTCTCTACTCTATGGTGATGGTTCTCTTGTTTATCAGTGTCTCTATACTGGCCTACCGCTATTACGAGCAGCGGCTTGTGCGGGAGCAGATGGATGCAAGCCTTCAGGAACTAGACATCATCAGCATCAGTCTGAATCAACAGAACGAACGGATGTATGCCGCAGTGCAGCAGATTTATACGGATGCGATGATTGGAGACGATTTGAAGTACTTCTTGACTCATGAATATGAGGACTTCCTGAATTGGCGTTTGAACCAATACGCAAACAGCTACCGGTCGGAGCGCAACAGCTTTGATTATCATTTACGCCTGCTGATGAAGGAGGAAGGATCGATCTCGAACATTGTGCTGTACAGCTCGGACCAAGATTTTTATTACCTTCTGAACCGGGAAACGCAGCATTTTTACAATCAGCCGAGGTTATCAGAGGCACATCAGGACTGGTACAAACGGTTCCGGAACGAACCTTGGCAGTATATGGGCGACGATCCGCTGTTCGAGGGGAAAGCTGCAGGGGAAGCAACGCCTTACAGCTATGTGAATGTGCTCAAGGACCCTGTGACGCTGAAGGAATATGGTGCCATCCTGTTCGAACTCAATACAGGCCGCATTAAGAGGCTGCTGCAGGAAAAACTGAACCATCCAAGCAGCCGGATTATGCTGATAGCGTCAGAGGGCCAAGTGATTTTTGACTCGCAGGGGCATTACGATAATACAATTTATCCCTATTGGAAGCAGATGTCCAAACCGGAAGACTGGGTGCAACTGGAGGAACGCTCCAAAGTACAATTGCTGAATATCGGGAATACAGGGATGGTCGCAGCCGCTATTATTCCGGAGTCTCAAATTGTCCAAAGCCTTCAAACCTTACGTTTTAGTCTCACAGGAATCGTGATCTTATGCATCATCATCAGTATTACAGTGACGTTTACCGTGATCCGCCGTTACTCCAAAAAAATCCACAGAATTGTTGTCTACATGCGGCGTTGGCAGGATGGCGATTTGAGTAAGCGTATCCAAATGGAGGGGGAGGATGAGCTGCAGCAGATCTCGCAAAGCTTTAACCATATGTGTGACCGGCTGGAGTCATATATCCAGACCGTCTACATCTCTGAGATCAAGCAGAAGAACGCGCAGCTCGTGGCTCTGCAGGCTCAGATCAATCCGCATTTCCTGTACAATACGCTTGAGAGTATACGCATGAAGGCCATCAGTTCAGGAGCTAGGGATGTCGGTCAAATGATCTATATTCTCGCAACCATGTTCAGGCATTTGATCAAAAAACAGACGCATGTCACTTTGGCCGAAGAAATCGAGCTGTGCGGAATGTATTTGGCCTTGACCCAATACCGGTACGAGAACAAGCTGCAGGTAGAAACGAACATTGAGATGTCGGTCGCCGGAAGCATCGTAGTCAAACTGCTGATCCAGCCGATTATTGAAAATTACATTGTTCACGGCTTTCGGCCGAATGATGATGATAACCGGATTTCCATAACGGCTGCAGAACAGGAAAAACACATCCTTATTCGTGTGAAGGATAACGGAAAAGGCATTGGGGAAGAGAAGCTGACAGAGCTGCGCAAGGCGCTGAAAAATGAAGGGGAGGCACCTTCAGGGTTAAAGGATTCCCTGGGTCTCAAAAATGTTCATGAACGCATTCGTTTGAATTATGGCAGTGAGTTTGGAATAAGTGTAATCAGTGAGCAGGACAAAGGCTGTGAGGTTATCATCGAAATTCCATTCACAAGGGAGGACTAACCGAATGAGGAACGTATTGCTGGTGGATGACGAGCCGCTCATTGTCAAAGGAATGCAGTCCATCATTGATTGGAATGCGAATCATCTGCAAATTGCCGGCACAGCGTGCAATGGTGTGGAAGCGTTAGCAAAGCTGGACGGCTTAGCCGTCGATCTCGTTATCACGGACATTATGATGCCCCGGATGACAGGACTTGAGCTGATCCGGGAAGTCAAAGTACGTAATCCCTTCACGAAGTTCATCATTCTGAGCGGTTATGAGGAGTTCAAATATGTTCGGGAAGGCATCACGCTGGGTGTCGAGAACTATTTGCTCAAGCCGGTTAATATCGATGAACTGGAAGCGACGATTAAGCATATGCAGCATGATTGGGAGCGCGAGGAGATCAGGCAAATCCAAATAGATCAGAGCTGGAGGATTTTGCGAAATAATATTTTGCAGCGGTGGGCTAACGAAACCATCGATGCCAAAGAATTCCGGGAGCGCGCGCAGCTGCTGGAACTCCCTTTGACCAAGTCAAGTTACTGTGCTGCTGCGCTGCGAATCGTAACTGATCACGATCACGGGATGAATGATCCGCAGTTTTACAGCCCCCTAATCGCCGAGCAGTGTGAAATCATAGGAAGAAACCAACTGCCGGACAGCTGTGAGATCATCTGCTTCCCTGATCAGGAAGGCGATATCATGGTACTATTCACTTCAACCGGTATGGAGGGAGAAGAATGGCAGGATCATGCGCTCCGCACGATGAAGCAATGGATCGCTGCTGATACCGGTGCCTGTGTATGGGGAGTGAAAGGGCAGTCCGAGCAAACCTATCTTGGATTTCCGCAAAGCTGCAAACAAGTGAAGCTCTGGCTACAGAATCATTTGTTTGCTGATACGGAGACGTTCATAGTGACCTCGGACAAGGGGGGAGAAGCAGCTCAAGCTCATGAGAAACGGGAGCCCGCCATGGATCAGTTCCATAAGTTGCTCCGGGACGGGGAGATTCTTGAGGTGGACCGGTTCATCGACGACTTCTTTGATGTTCAGGCAGAGGATGGGTACTTGGCAAGAACGCCTTTCTTCAACTCCGCAATCCAGCTTATGCTGGCGGTCAAGAATTTGGAAAAGACTCCGGATTACGGAGGTGTATTCGGCCCCTTATCCAGAATCCATACCCGTAGCGGGCTGAAGCGGCTGGTGAAAAGAGTGATCCGTCAAACGTATGATACCTACCACGCAGCTGAAAAGGACTATAGCCCGCATGTGATGGCTGTACTGGATTTCGTAAAGAACTACTATCAAGAGGAGCTTTCGCTGAAAACCCTCAGCCAGAAACTGGACCTTCACCCTAACTATCTAGGCCAGTTGTTTCAACAGGAGGCGGGCACCAGCTTCTCCGATTATGTGAACCAGTACCGGATCGAACGTGCCACCCATCTGCTGCTGTACTCGGACAAAAAGACGGCGGAGGTGGCAACAGAAGTAGGCTATTTGGACACGTCTTACTTTTACAGACAATTCAGGAAATATGCCGGCGTTTCCCCAACAGAGCTGCGATCGATGTATATGAAAAAGTAGCTTGCGGCCTGCCGGTTCTAAAAAACACACCTTGCTGAGGTGTGTTTTTTAGTGAAATGAAGGCGCTATCTTTAATTAATCCATCCGTTTATTGTATTTTTCAACTAGCTCGGCGGCTGCCCGGCTTTCATAATAAAGACAGGAGGGAACGGGAACATCCACAACCAAGTGAGCTGATGTCAACCAGTGTTGCTCAGTTACATACGAATCAAAGGAGGGACAGCCAGGATGGGCATCTTGAAGAAATTAATAAAGAATAGGGCGTTTCTTCTGCTGGTACTGCCGGGAGCAGCGTGGTTTATTATTTTTGCTTATCTGCCGATGTTCGGGACGATTATTGCCTTTAAGGATTTCCGGATTCATCCGGGAGGTTTTTTTGAAAGCGTTTTAAAGAGTGAGTGGGTCGGGTTCAGAAATTTCGAGTTTCTGTTCTCGACCGATGATGCTTATATCATAACGCGCAATACGATTCTTTATAACGCCGGCTTGATTCTGCTTGGCCTGGTCCTCGCGGTTTCGCTGGCCATCATTATGAATGAGCTGCTAAATAAACGTCTGGCGAAATTCTACCAAACCGCAATGTTTATGCCGTATTTCCTCTCCTGGGTTATTATCAGCTATTTTGTCTTCTCATTTCTGAATGTGGAAAAGGGCGTGTTCAATCAGATTCTTGTCTTCTTCGGCGCAGACCCGGTAAGTTGGTACAGCGAAACTAAATTTTGGCCTTATTTTATTATCTTTCTGGGGCTTTGGAAAAATGCCGGATACGGGAGCGTCGTCTATCTTGCAGCAATCGCCGGCATCGACCGGTCTTATTATGAGGCAGCTATGATCGACGGCGCTACCAAATGGAATCAGATCAGGTTTATTACACTGCCGATGCTGAGGCCGCTGATGATCATTTTGACGGTGCTGGCACTCGGCGGGATCTTCCGCTCGGATTTCGGCTTGTTCTACCAGGTCCCGCGGGATTCCGGTGCATTGTATCCGGTTACCAACGTCATCGACACATTCGTTTACCGGGGCTTGACGATTATGGGGGATACGGGCATGAGTACGGCTACGGGCCTTTATCAATCCGTTGTCGGTTTGATTCTCGTTCTGCTCGCGAATTACGCTGTACGCAAAATTGAAAAGGATTATGCCGTATTCTAAAGCGTCTATTCAAACATTCCGGTGTCTGAATAACTGCCTTGGAAGCGGCAAGGGGGGTCAGCAATGAATGACTTAAGTAAATCAATGGAAAAAGCTTTGCGCTATGCTCCCAGGAAGAAGAAGCCCAGGGACCTCAATGCGATTAGTCCATTATGGAATTTTATTTTTAACGTGGGTGTGTGCTTATTTGCCCTGTCCTGTATCTTTCCATTTATATTTATCATCATCATTTCCTTCACAGACGAGAAGACGCTGGCCATCAACGGCTTCAGCATCCTCCCCAAGCTGCTTAGCCTGGACGCCTATCGGTTTCTGATGCAGTCCGGCGGGCAAATGGCCCAATCCTTGGGCGTGACCCTTGCCGTAACGGTGATTGGAACCATTCTGACGCTGTATCTCGTGTCTACATATGCGTACGCAATTTCACGCAAAAACTTTGATCAGCGCCGGTTCTTCAGCTTTCTCGCTTTCTTCACCATGCTGTTCTCCGGGGGGCTGGTCCCGGGATATATCGTCGTTACGCAGGTGCTGCATTTACGGGATTCCATTTGGGCGCTTATATTTCCTTCGATTCTGAACGCCTTCTATATTATCGTGATGCGCACCTTCTTTACGACGACTGTACCGGATGCCATCATCGAATCGGCCAAGATCGACGGAGCAAGCGAATTTGGCATTTACACACGGATTGTGCTGCCAATCTCGCTGCCGGGTATTGCGACTATCGGTCTTTTCAGTACACTTGGCTTCTGGAATGACTGGTTCAATGCGCTTCTTTATATTGATAATCCCAATTTGATTCCGTTGCAAACACTTCTGATCCGGATTCAGAACAATATGGACTTCATCGTACAGAACAGCAGCCAGGTGGTATCCTACGACATTGCGGCGGCCTTGCCGACAGAGACGGTCCGTATGGCAATGGTTGTGCTGGCTACGCTGCCGATCGCGCTGGCGTATCCGTTTTTCCAAAAGTATTTTATTCAAGGACTTACGATTGGTTCGGTTAAAGAATAAGGCGGGGTCAGTTGTGCCTGTCCTACCCAGGGCAGTAACAATAGATATTTATATTGATTAGGGGGCGACCTATGAAGTCCAAGAAAATGGTTATGCTGATGGTTGTGTTGTTATTTGCTCTTGCTTCCACGTTGGCTGGCTGTGGCAGCAATAACACGAAGGAGAACAGTAATGGGAATACGCCGTCCGGGAGCCAACTGGCCAATCCAACGGAATCCGGCGGCCAGACCGTAGATAAGCTCGATCCGGTGAAGCTCAAGGTATACCTGATTGGTGGTCCTCAGCGCGATTTGCCGGCCGTTCAAGAGGAAATGAATAAATATTTGACGGACCAAATCAACGCAACCGTTGATATCACAATGATTGATTGGGGCGACTACTCGAAACGTCTGCCGGTTATCACGGCCTCCGGGGAGAATTACGATATCGCTTTCACTTCGTCATGGGCTTTTGACTACCTGCCGAACGCGACCCGTGGTGCGTTTATGCCAATCAATGATTTATTGGAACAATACGGCCAGGATATCATAAAAGAGCTGGACCCGCGTTTCCTGACAGGCTCACAGGTGAATGGCAAGAATTATGCCGTGCCGGTGAACAAGGAGTTGGCTTCGCAGTGGGTATGGCGTTTCAACAAGCAGTATGTCGACAAATACAAGATGGATATTACCAAAATCCGCACACTTGAGGATCTCGAACCTTATTTGAAGCAAATCAAGGATAATGAGCCGTCTGACATTACACCACTGGCCGTACCGAAAGGCTTCAAGCCTTATATGCCGTTCGACTTCCTCTTGGGCGATGAGTTCCCGGTTGGCATAAATATGAATTCAACAGATGGCAAATACGTCAATATCCTTGAATCCGACGAACTGAAAAGTTCGCTCAAAACCATTCGGAAATACTATCAAGCCGGTTATCTGCGCAAAGATGTTGCAACACTGGAAGGCATTGACAACATCAAGACCGGCAAATGGTTCGCTGACCGCGAGCAAACCCAGCCATATGCAGAATTAGGCTGGTCCAGAAGTGCAGGCTACGATATCGTGACCTCCCCGATGCAGGACCCGGTTATTTTCACAGGCTCCGCCACCGGCTCCATGCACGCCATCTCAGCGAATTCCAAAAATCCGGAGCGCGCGATGATGTTCCTGAACCTGCTCAATACGGACAAATATTTGCGCAATCTGATTAACTACGGTATCGAAGGCACGCATTACAAGAAGATCTCTGAAGATGTCATTGAAGATCTGCCAGCCATGAAAGACGGGTACCAGATGCCTGGATTCGCACTCGGCAATCTTTTCCTGACCTACAGCCACAAGGAAGATCCGGCGGAAAAATGGGAAGCATTCAAGG
>RCUU01001775.1_pt1 | contig 9933 bp, 8 predicted proteins | sample 2166211 | NCBI WGS metagenome assembly RCUU01 (sample SAMN09932620, study PRJNA488358) | compost metagenome | feature: garden; material: soil; isolation source: compost soil in phenylacetic acid-enriched culture | place: Germany: Experimental Botanical Garden Goettingen | collected 2016-01-27
GTGCTGCGCCGCTCCATGATACTGCGCTGGCATAATGAGGAATACGCCCCATATCCGCCTGCCAAGCGCAAGGAGCGGGTGATGGCGCGGATTCACCGCTGGATCGAAATGGAGCTGAAGAAGAGCCCGTCGGCTGCGGCAATGAAGGACCGGAAGAAGAAAAGCGCGGCTCGTGAAAAAGCCTACAGCGCGAAATGGCCGAAATATGATCCGCTGACGATTTACAAGCAAATTTTCCGCGCGGTAAAGGTACCTGAGGATTGGCCGGCTGAGGCCCCGGAGCAGATTCCGCAGGGTGTGCTGAAACTGGCGGTCAAGGAGCTCAAAAAAGGCATTTTGCATGAAGAGGATCTGCCGCCGCTGCTGTATATTCATTATTTGCTGAACGGCAATGAAGGCAACACCCGCTTTGACCATATCGTGATTGATGAAGCACAGGATTTCTCGCCTTTTCAGATTGCCGTACTGGATCTATATGTAAAAGGTCATTCCTTTACGATCCTGGGCGATCTGTCACAGGGGATTCATGCCTATAAAGGCGTGCATGACTGGGAAGAAATGCAGAGCCTGTTCGCCCCTGAGCACACGGCTTACCACGCGCTGACGCGCAGCTACCGTTCAACGATGGAGATTATTGATTTCGCCAACGGCATTCTGTCCGCCGGAGTCGGCAGCAGCCTGCTCGCCGTACCCGTCTTCCGCAGCGGAAATCCCGTGCGGCTAATTTCTTACGGGGAACAGCTGCCGGAGCCGGCAGCAGACGAAGACGGCCGGATTCAGGCTGTTAGAACGGCGCTGTCGTCGCTCTCAGGCCGGGAATACCGAACGGTGGCTGTATTGACCCGCAGCCTGCGGGACGCCGCTGAGCTGTACACAGAGCTTGCCGGCCAATTCGAAGATATTCATCTGATCGACGGCAGCATGACCGAATACCGCGGAGGGCTGTCGGTGCTTCCGGTTTACCTGTCCAAGGGACTGGAGTTCGATGCGGTGATCCTTGCCGATGCCGACTCGGACCATTACGGCGGCGCAGCGTGGGATGCGAAGCTGATGTATGTAGGGTGCACCCGGGCACTCCACGAGCTGTGGATGCTGCATGGAGAGGGTCTTCCACCCTATCTGCAGAATGGGGAAGGGACCGTGCTGGGCTGGCCGGAGTAAGGAACCTTATTAACGGAATATGCTCTTTTTCCAAACAAAGACCGCCCCGGGTTATGGAGGGCGGTCTATTTTTTATATATGCTGTGGATTACTGCCCTTCGCGCTGTGCTGTGAATTGGAACCGTTCCACCTGCTGCTGCATATCGAAAGCCATCGCGGACAGCGCTGCGGAAGAAGAGGTGATCTCCTCCATGGAGGCTAGCTGCTCTTCCGTTGCCGCCGTTACGCTCTGGAAGGAATCCAGTGCTGCCTTGGCGATGGAGGCCATTTCCTGCACCGAGGCGGCTACCTGAGAGGAGCTGGCTGACATTTGCTCAGTAACCGCCGAGACCTCATGGATCTGTTCTCCCACGTGGCGGGTAGACTGTTCGATCTGGGTGAATGCCTCGCCGGCCTCTAGTGCCAGGGCCATGCCCTGCTCCACATCCGCAACCACCTGATACCTCATCACATCGTATACACTGGCGATCAGCCCGACCATCTCGGAGATGGTCTCCTGGATTTGCCCCGCGCTTACCTTGGAGGCTTCGGACAGCTTACGCACTTCTCCGGCCACAACTGCAAAACCTCTTCCCTGCTCGCCGGCCCGTGCCGCTTCAATCCCCGCATTCAGCGACAGCAGATTGGTCTGCTTGGCGATGGAGGCAATGGCTGTGCTGGTCTCCGCAACCTTAGTGCTAAGCCCGTTCAGCTCGGCAATCAGGCTGCCGGACTGCTGCACTGAGCGGTGGATTGTCTGCATCTGGGCACCGACATGCTGCACTTTGGCGCTGCCGTTGTTTACGTCCTTCTCTGTCAGCAGGGCAGCGCTGACAATCGATTGTGAGGCTGAGGCAATCTTGTGGATCGCCGCCGACATTTCATCCATCGTGATTGCGACTTCGGCGGAAGCATAAGCCTGCGTCTCCACACCCCGCGTGGACTCCTCTATCAGCTCGGTGACATATTCCACGGCCTTGCTGTTCTCACCGGTGCTGGCGGTCAGCTGTTCACTGGCAGCCGCCAAATGCCCGGAAGTGTCGGCGACATCCTGCACCATTGTGCGGAGCGATTGCACCATGACGTTATAATTCCCGGCAAGCTCGCCGATCTCATCCTTGCGGCGGGTCTGGACGGATTCATCCAGCTGGCCTTCACTTACCCGCTTGGCTGAACGGTTCAGCGCCTCGAGCGGTGCAGTGATCCGGCGGATAATGATGAAGGTGACAGTAATAGCCAGGATCAAGGCTACAGCCAGAACCAGGGCCGATTTGTATAAAATAGGATACACCGCTTGGGTATATTCGTCTTCCGGAAGAACGCCAACCACTTTGAAGCCGGACAGCTCATTAGTCACATAGTAGCCGTCCATTTGTGAATCAGCCGCATTGTCTTTATAGGAGACTTTGCCCATGCGAGCAGTACTAAGGGCATCCAGCTGTGCCCCTGTGATAGGCGTGGCAACCTCCATCGCAGGATGATAGATCACCTTGTTCGTGCTGTCCAGAATGTATACATAACCGCTGGAGCCGAGATTTACCGTCTTGGCCAGCTCCATCAGCCCGTTCATGCTGAGGCTGACGGTAATGGCTCCCTTGCCGTCCGGAAAGGCTCTTGATATTGGCAGAATAAAAGACCCCGTTACCTTGGAATAAATCGGGTCAATCACAGATGCGGCCTTCGGGTTTTTCAATGCAGCGATGTACCAGTCCCGTACCCTGGGATCATAGTCCTTCTGATCGGATGTGGGGGATAGCATATATTTTCCGTCACTGTTGCCCAGGGCAACGATGTCAATTTCGGGATGCTCTGCTTTGAATTTGTCAATCAGCTTGCGGACCCGGGCTGAACCTCTGGTCAGGTCTTCTGCAGAGATTTGGTCAGCCAGCTCATTGACACTTGCGCTTTCCAGCTGAATCAGCTGGGTCAGTGTTTTATCGAGGATATGGATGCTTGAGTTTGTGGTGTCCTCCATTTTGGAGCGGAGCTCTGTTTTGGAGGTTTCCGAGGAGATGACAGCCAGGGCAAGAGAAGGAACCACAATGGCGGTAATAATCAATAGCATCAGCTCAGTTCTGAGTTTCTTGATGTGGAAAATACGCGTTAGGGCACTCCGGATAGCTGTCATAGTAATTTTCCTCCATATCTCAAAATAACTAGATAAATTATTATTTATTTCGACATTAATCGACTAATTATTTAGTATTTCGTCAAAATATTCTTTGGCGCTATGGTGGAGAACGATTATAACTATTCTTGAACTTGTATCTCGGGGTGGCCTGTGGCTTAATAATAAGTGTCCGGCCGGGCAAGATTACTTCTGGAAGGAGGCTGATTGCAATGATTTCAGAATACGAGGTGGTTTCCGTCTAGTACGGAAGCCTGCATATGAGGAGGCCGCGAGGCCTCCTTATCATTTATCAACAGACTCGGAGCAAGACTGCTGAACAGGGCAGTACAGCTGCCGTGGAATTACTTTGAATGTAGACGCTAACCACAGGTTTTTATATAATGAAATTACGGTTTTTCCAAATTTGAGGAGAAGAAAGGAGGCAGGTGACATGAAGCTGATGAACAGCGCAATGATCGGACTTAAGGGAACACACCTGTTGAAGGAGGAAACGTTACGTGAGTTATGTAAATGGAAAGGATGTGCTCCCCCCGGGCCTGCTCGAAGAGCTACAGGGATACATTCAGGGTGAGCTGCTCTACATCCCTAAGAAAACGGAGCAACGGGTAAAATGGGGCGAAAACAGCGGCTCCCGGCAAGAGATTGCGAGCCGCAACGAGGAGATTTTCTGCAGTCACAGCAGCGGCTGCTCGGTGAACGAGCTGCAGAAGAGATACCATCTATCTGAGGAAAGCATCCGTAAAATCATTTCAAAAATGCGGCTGGCGATGAACCGCTAGTCTAAACTTTGAACAAAGAGCATGGCACCCGCCAATAGAGCGAGGTCATGCTCTTTTTTAATGTGGTATGATAGAGGGCAGTAATGCTTTGCTTAGACTACAAGATAACAGCAAGGAAGTGGGATCATGGACTTATTCTCCATCGGAGAGGATACCGTGGGCGGCTGGCTGCTTGCAGACCGGATGCGGCCGGAGAATCTCGATGAATATATCGGCCAGGAGCACATCGTGGGCCCGGGCAAGCTGCTGCGCCGCGCGATTGAGGCTGACCAGGTGTCTTCTATTCTGCTCTATGGGCCTCCCGGCTGCGGCAAGACTACCCTGGCCCATATTATTTCCCATCACACACAGGGCGAATTCGTGCGGCTGAATGCGGTGGAGGCTTCGGTCAAGGATGTGCGGGAGGTGATCGAACGCGCCCAGAGCAATAAATCGCTGTACGGCTCGAAGACGATACTGTTCCTGGACGAGGTGCACCGCTTCAACAGCTCCCGCCAGGACGCGCTGCTGCCGGCTGTGGAGAAGGGCACGATTATTTTTATCGGAGCGACGACCGAGAACCCGTTCCACTATGTGAACGGGGCGCTTATGAGCCGCTCCACGCTGTTTCAGCTGGAATCGCTGACGAGTGAGCACAGCCTGGCTGCAATGCGCAGAGCACTGGCCGATGAGAAGCGGGGGCTTGGATTCATGCAGCTGCAGGCCGATGAAGAAGCGCTGCAGCATATAGCGGACATGGCAAACGGTGATATCCGGCGCGCGCTGAATGCCCTGGAGCTGGCAGCGATGACCACAGCACCGGAGCCTGACGGCAGCGTGCATATTACGCTTGCGGTGGCAGAGGAGTCGATCCGCCGCCCGATAGTCAAAGCCGACGAGTCGACCCAATATGACGTTCTGTCGGCTTTTCACAAAAGCATCCGCGGCTCCAGCGATGCCGCCTTGTTCTGGTTCCTCTACGCCGTGGAGAAGCTCGGCATGGACCCGATGACCTTTATCCGCCGCCTGATCGCAGCCAGCAGTGAGGATATCGGCCTGGCCAATCCGCAGGCTATGGTGCAGGCGGTCAGCGCACTGGAGGCCTACCGCAATAATGGCTGGCCGGAGGCCAAGCTGAACATCGCCCAGGCGATTCTGTTCGCGGTTGAGAGTCCGAAATCCAACGCGGTTGTTATGGCGATTTCCAGAGCGATGGACAGTATCGAGGAGCTGAAATCAGCCGAGGTGCCGCTGCATCTGCGCGATACCCATTACAAGGGCTCGGCGGCGCTTGGCCACGAGGGGTATCAGTATCCGCATGATTTTCCAGGCCATTATGTGAAGCAGGAGTATTTGCCGAAGACCATTGCACGGAGGATTTTCTATCAGGCTACCGAGCAGGGGAATGAAGCCAAAATCCGCCATAATCAGGGTCTGCGGCGGGGACAGTAGCACCCAAAGAGAAGGAAAAGCTATTGAAAAACCGTTCTTATGCGAAATGAGGCCGTACGGCCTCTCGCGGAAGGACGGTTTTTTGGGTACGGAACCACAGACGTAGAACTCGGCCAACTCAAGCTCCGGTATTATTACACCATTGACGGGGAAAAAGTGCAGCAGTTCAATGTGCTGGGCAGCTTCGTGAAGCGCGTTTCAGCTTCCGCAGGAGCGGATTATTACGTGGAAATTTCGTTCAGCCCGGCAGCCGGCAGCCTGGCACCGGGTGCCCCTGTATTTGAATGGCATGCTGGTATGGGGGCTCCAGCCTTAACTCAGCGGGAAGTCTGATAGAGGCATGGCCTAAGAGGCCCTACATTTCCAAGCAAAAGGCAAAAAAGAACCTTCAGCTCCACTGTTCCTGTGGGTTTGAAGGTTCTTTGATTTATTCCATACCGTAAGTTGCTGTGAAAATAAAACTTACGGCAGCGGCAGCGGGACGACTTTCTCGGCAGCCTCGATGGTTCCGCCGCCCAGGCATTGTTCGCCCAGATAGAATACCACGGCCTGACCTGGGGTAATTGCCTTTTGCGGGACATCAAAGGCTACATGCACCGTACCGTCTTCCTGTGCGGTCAGGGTCACGCCCTGATCCGGCTGGCGGTAGCGGAACTTCGCGGTGCATTTCAGCGGGCCGGCCCCAAGCGTGCCTTCTTCGATCCAGTTCACACCTGAGGCGGTCAGACTGGTTGAGTACAGACTTGGATGCTTATCGCCTTGAACCACATATAGAATGTTGCGTTCCAGATCCTTTTCGGCCACGAACCAGGGCTCGCCTGTGCCGGAGCCGCCGATACCAAGACCCTGGCGCTGCCCCAGCGTATAGTACATGAGGCCTTCATGCCGTCCTTTGACTTCACCGGTGGCGATATCTACCATGTCACCGGATTGTGCCGGCAGGTATTGGCTGAGAAATTCGCGGAAGTTGCGCTCGCCGATGAAGCAGACGCCGGTGCTGTCTTTTTTCTTGGCAGTATACAGTCCGGCTTCCTCGGCGATCCGGCGCACTTCAGGCTTCGGCAGATGTCCGATCGGGAACATGGCCTTGGAGAGCTGGTACTGGTTCAGCGCATTCAGGAAATAGGTCTGATCCTTGTTGCTGTCCACGCCGCGCAGCAGCTTAAAGACACCATCCTCTTCAATTACCCGTGCGTAGTGTCCTGTTGCAACATAATCCGCGCCAAGCTGGAGCGCCTTGTTCAGGAATTCCCCGAACTTGATCTCACGGTTGCACATCACATCCGGATTAGGTGTCCGTCCGGCCTTATATTCATCGAGGAAATAGGAAAAAACTTTATCAAAGTATTCCTTCTCGAAATTAACCGTATAGTAAGGAATATCAATCTGCTCGCATACGCGGCGGACATCCTCGGCGTCAGTCTCGGCTGTGCACACGCCGAACTCGTCGGTATCGTCCCAGTTCTTCATGAAGATGCCGATGACGTCATAGCCCTGCTGCTTGAGCAGAAGCGCCGTAACGGAGGAATCGACTCCTCCCGACATGCCGACAACGACACGTGTATCCTGATTTGCCTTTGTCATCGAAATCACCATTTTCTATGCAAAAAATACCGGTATCCTTGCAGAACACCCGGCTCATTGTGTATTATAACATACCTGTCTACCCCGTACTGCATAAGGCAGCAGCAAATTGTAGCGGATCAGACGGAAATTTTGACAATTTGTCCACCACTGGCGAACATTCTTGCAAAAAGTAACAGTTTGCGCTCCAAATGTGCCGGGTGGTATGATAACATAAGCTGAGAGCAAGCATCGGAATACGTTGATATGACATTCCTCATGTCTATACAACGAATTGTTTTACTAACGCCAGCAACTAAACCGAAAGAGGTGCACCTTTGAAAATATCGACAAAAGGACGCTATGGATTAACCATTATGATGGAGCTCGCCCTGAAATTTGGCGAAGGTCCGACATCACTTAAAAGTATTGCCGAGAAAAACGGGCTGTCCGAGCATTACCTGGAGCAGCTAATCGCTCCGCTGCGCAACGCGGGACTGGTGAAAAGTATCCGCGGAGCATACGGCGGCTATATTTTGTCGCGTGAAGCCAGTACCATTACCGCCGGGGACATCATCCGCGTGCTGGAAGGGCCTATCTCGCCAGTGGATTTCACCGAAGAAGACGACCCGGCGAAGCGCGATCTCTGGCTGCGCATCCGCGACAGCATCGCCGATGTCCTGGATTCCACCACATTATCCGACCTGATCAACTTTAAGGAAGAGAGTCATGCGGATAATTATATGTTTTATATTTAACGGATATCAGAAAACCCGCGCTGTTAAGGGAATATTAAGCTTTTTCACGAAACGTTACCCGCAATTTACCCGCAACGGTTCGTTTAGTTATTCATCGCCCACTCAAAGTCATCGGCGATTTGTATCTGTCTATTTTTAGTTACGTGCAAATAAATAAGCTCAGTTACTTTTGAATTACTTTTATGGCCGATGCGGGCTTGTATCTCTGGCAGACTTACTTTTGGATTGGAAGCGAGCAAGGAGACAAGAGTGTGCCGCAAACTGTGGGGCGTTAGATTGGTCGGTAAGCCTGCTTTCTCTAACACTTTGCTCATAACCTTGCCAACGCCAGTGATCGCGATGGGGTAGCCTGATATAGTTGGACACCAGAATACAAAATTATCATTCGGGTTAAAGAGTTTGGCGGACAACTTTTCTTCTTGTTGCCATTCTTTCAATAGTTCAAGCGCTTTGGCCACTGTGTCTCCAAAGCTTACCACTCGTTCGCTTTGTTCGTTCTTTGGCGGGATGAAAGAGTAGTTCTTGCTCGAACCATATAGCTGTTTGTTTACATCTATCGTTCTTTTCTTCATGTCGATGTCCTCCCACTGTAGTCCGGCCGTTTCACTGATTCTAAGTCCTGTGTAGGCCAAGACAACGAACAAAGCCCACGTATTGGTGGTAAGGACAAACCTGCACAATTGAAGAAATGCTTTTAACTCGTCCTTCTCAAGAAATTTGGGAAGGACTTGTCTTTTTTCTCCCGGCTTTCGTGCTGGCTGACGCTCTTTGGGAATGATAGCCTCCGCTGTAGGATCTGATTCAAGCAGACCTCCTCTTTTGGCATGTTCAAACATCAAGCTTCCCGCAGTATGGGCTGTAGTGATAATACTACGACTAAACCCTTTTTTCTTTAAGTCGTATAGAAATTGTTGATAGGCACTGGGTGTGACTTCAGAAATAAGGAATCCACCAAATTTTTTATTAATCACATATATGAAGGGTGACTATATCAAGGACTATCAGGTGTATAACTGCAAGCTGGATTATCCAATAAGCAAAGACACATATGTTAAGCGTCGGAATAGGGCAATTCTCAAGTTACTTCTTGTATTCCATGATAGTGGACATGTAAATATTGATGAATTATTGAAAAGCAAAAAAGGAGGTGTTCGTTTTAAGGGTTAAAGAGATACAGGAAGCATTAAAGGCTGGGGAACGCTTTTTCGTTGATTACAAGTTTGTCGAGCCAGTTGAAGTGATAAAGTGGGCTATGGCCTGGTACGGTACCAGACGTCGAGTATGAGTCATTGGATATCAACCAACATTCGTACATTTGCTATGGGTATTGACTGGGTGTACCAGCCGCCAGAAAATGAAGACTTAAGTAATACCTGAGCCTATGAAAGGGTTGATAGAATGAGGGTTCAGCGGCTGGTAATGAATATTTACAAAGTGGATGAAGAGGCGACCAAGAACGCCGTGGAGAAATATCTAAAGCAAGCGCGTGAATATATGGTTACTGACTATATTCCGGAAGAGGCCAGCGTGACCGCCTACATAAGCGACACACCACGCAGTTTCACGGGACTGACGAGCGATCAGAAAGGAAATATGGCCACACGTAACGTAGACGAGCCAGAGCGCTGCAGGCGGCACGTGGAGCGGGCAGAGAGGGCAATCAATAGATTGGGTACCAGGCAGCAGAAGCTAATTCGTATTCGATACATTAATGATGATGATGTGATAGATACGGAAGTAGCTGAAGAACTGGGGTTCAGTGAGCGGAACTATCGACGTATTAAATCTATGGCAATATACAGGCTTGCAGGAATGTTAGGGTTTGTGATTTTATTAGACGAATTGTAAGAGTTTATTTCTATACATGTCGCACAATTAAATCTTCCATCAACTTACAAGAGGGTAGAAAGTATTTCTTTTGTAGGAATATTGTGACATTAATCATCAATGATCTTTTTTGAAAAATGTTAGTATTAAATGGATTAATATTACAAAGAAGGGATCGGGAATGGGAAGTATCATTATAAAACATTAAAAGGAGAATTGATGAAAAATGAAAAAAATGATGACATTTGTAATGAGTATGGTTCTTATGTTAACATTAATTCCAAGTGTAGGCGCTCAGTCGGTC